>Ga0207639_10001851_pt1 | contig 14226 bp, 10 predicted proteins | sample KBSCornC32_FD_184299 | JGI IMG/M metagenome (GOLD analysis project Ga0207639, IMG submission 184299) | Corn rhizosphere microbial communities from Kellogg Biological Station, Michigan, USA - KBS Corn C3-2 (SPAdes) (version 2) | ecosystem: Host-associated > Plants > Roots > Rhizosphere > Soil ...
CGCGACTACAAGAAAGGGCACGTGATCACATCTCCTCCTCTGATCGTCAAGGACCTCGTGGTGACTGGCGTTGCCGGCGGCGAGTACGGCATTCGCGGATCCGTGCAGGCCTACAAGCAGAGCACCGGCGAGATGGTCTGGCAGACCTACACGATTCCCGGCCCCGGCGAGCCCGGCTTCGACAGCTGGAAAGGCGACTCGTGGAAGACCGGCGGCGGATCAACGTGGTACGTCGGCTCCTACGATCCGAAGCTCAATCAGGTCTACTGGTCCACCAGCAACGCGGGACCGTGGGGCGGTCATACCCGCGGCAATGATTCGAGCGACCTCGGGCCGTACACCAACCTGCACACGTCATCCCAGATCGCATTCGACGGCGATACCGGCAAGATCCTCTGGACCTACCAGATGACGCCGGCCGATGTGTGGGACTATGACGGCGTCAATGAGGGCGTGCTCGCGGATCTGTCGATCGGCGGCCAGAAAGTACCGGCACTCATGCGCGCCGACCGCAATGGCTTCTTCTACATTCTCAATCGCGAGAACGGCAAGCTGGTCTCGGCCGAGCCTTTCGTGCACGTGAACTGGGCCAAGGGCATCGACAAGACCACCGGTCGTCCGATCGAGGACCCGAGCAAGCGGCCGCAGCTCAACAAATGGGCGCGCAACGTCTGCCCGAACCTGTTCGGCGGCAAGAACTGGGAGCCGATGTCGTACAGCATGCAGACTGGGCTGGTCTACATCCCTTCGTTCAATCTCTGCATGGACATCGCGGGCAAGAACGAGGAGTACGAGGCCGGCAAGTTCTATCTGGCTTCCGAGTTCGACCTCGATCAGGCCGATGCCGGCGGTTACCTGGCCGAACTGATGGCGTGGGATCCGGTCAAGCAGCAGCGCGTCTGGGGCATCAAGGAAGATCTGCCGATTCTCGGCGGCGCGATGTCGACCGCGGGCGGCGTGATGTTCTACGGCAATACACGCGGCATTCTCAAGGCCGTCGACGCCAAGACCGGCGACGTGCTGTGGAAGTTCAGCGTCGGCACCGGCATCCTGCAGAGCCCGATCACGTACATGATCGACGGCAAGCAGTACCTCGCCGTCGTGGCTGGCCGCAGCAAAGGCCCGCCTTCCTTCCTCGGCAAGATGGGGCAGCGTGTGATCGATGCCAGCCCCGAAGGCGGTATCCTTACCGTGTTCGAGCTCGGCAACTGATCGGCAGTCAATTCGTTCTCGAACGGCGGGACTGCATAGTCCCGCCGTTTTTGCGTGAAGAGAATGGAGCGTGGAGGACATGGTGGGCAGCAGGTTTGGAGTGGTATTCGCATTGAGCGCCGCGCTCGCGGCGTTGTTGTATGTACAAGCGGGAATCGCAGCGGCGGAAGAGCCGAATCAGTCGAAGCGCGTGGTCAATCCCTTCGAAGGCCGCGCCGATTTGGTCGATGAGGGGCGCAGTCTGTTCAACCAGTATTGTTCACACTGTCACGGACCGAACGCACAGCAAGGCGAGCGCCCACGCGATCTGCGGCGCCTGAAGCTGCGCTACGGTGACGACGCCCCTGAAGTCTTCTACACGACGATCAACAACGGGCGCCTCGAGCTCGGCATGCCGGTCTGGAAGGGTGTGCTGAGCGAAGATGTCATGTGGCGCATCTTCACGTTTCTGGAAACGCAGCAGGCAACGCCGTGATGCGATTCGAGCCGCTCGGGCTCATCGCGATGCGGCGATTGTTAGGCGTCGCTCTGTTGCTGTCGGCTGCGCTGGTGCACGCGGTTCCCGAAGTCGATCAGCCGGCCCCTGCCCTGAAAGGCACGCTGTTCTCGGGCACGGCGTTCGACCTCGCGCAGATGCACGGCAAAGTCGTGCTCGTGAACTTCTATTCGAGCTATTGCAAGTTCTGCGCGTACGAGATCGGCAACCTCGAGACGTTCTACGAGCAGCACCGCAGCGAGGGGTTCGAAGTGATCGCGCTCGGTATCGACGAACTGTCGGATCGAGCGCGGGTAGCGCGCATGCTCGGCATCTACAACCTGCCCGGCGCGATGGTGGATGAATTGCAGGCGAACGGCTTCGGCGGACGCTATCCAACGCCCACGACATTCCTGATCGACCGCAACGGCGTGCTGCGCCACAAGCGCTGGGGTGTCAAGACGCCGGACTTCTATCGCGAAGTGGTGCAGCCGTTGCTGCGCGAGCCGTAACGCGCTATCGCGGGAGGAAGGCGCCGACGATCGCCTCCCACTCGTCTTCGAGCGAGACCTTCGCCACCGGCTTTGCGGCACGGCGGTACCAGTAGCCCGCATTCGAGAGGTCGCCCTCTTTTCGGTGCAGGTAGGCGTGCACCCATGCGGCGTCCGCGCCTTCCTCGTCCTGGACGATCTCGTGCGCACGCTTCCAGTCGCCTTTGGCATCGTGCCAGAGCGCAGTCAGCAGCGGTCCGGCTCCATCCGGGGGAGCGGCGGCGCTCAGAGACTTGTGGAATGCTGCAGCGGTCGCGGACATCGTTCAGCCCACGGCCGTGGTCTCGCGCAGCGGTACCACGCGCGTCCAACCGTACGGATCGCGTACGCGTCCGTACTGAATGGCGGTGAGCGCGTGATACAACCGTTGTGCGACAGGTCCGGGCTGGCCGCCATTCACCAGATAGTCGCGCCCATGAAAGCCCAGCCGCCCGACCGGTGCGAGCACCGCGCCGGTACCCATATTGAAAACTTCGGTGATCGAGCCGCCCTCGACATCACGCAGCACCTCGGCGACCTCGATGCGATCCTCGCTGGTGCCGTAACCCAGATCGGGCGCGAGCCGCAGAATCGAATCGCGCGTGATGCCATGCAGGATACTGCCGGACAAAGCCGGCGTACGGATATGCTTGCCCTCATAGACGAAGGCTACATTCATCGCGCCCGCCTCTTCCACGTAGCGGCGCTCGTTTGCGTCTAGCCACAGCACCTGGTCGTAGCCCCGTGAGATCGCGCGCTCGGTCGGATAGAGACTGACCGCATAGTTCGCCGGCGTCTTGGCTTCACCCGTACCGCCCAATGCTGCGCGAACGTGCTCGTCCGAGATCAGCACCGACACCGGGCGGAAGCCGCCCGCGAAGTAAGGACTGACGGGGCTCATCACGATGTAGTGCAGATAGCTGCGGCTCGCGCGTACCATCAGGCTCGCCTCGGTGGCGATCATCACCGGCCGGATGTAAAGTGCCGACCCCGGTTGTGTCGGCACCCACGCTCGCTCCAGCGCAACCATCCGTTCGATCGCTTCGACATGAAACGCCGCGTCCACCGGCGGCATCGCAAGCCGTTGCGCCGAGCGATTGAAGCGCTCCGCGTTGCGCTCGACCCGGAACAGGTTGGCGTCTCCGTCGGGCCGCAGATAGGCCTTGGTTCCCTCGAACACCATCTGGCCGCAATGGAACGGCAAGCCGGCAGGGTCCATCGTCAACGGACGATACGGACCGATGACAGCATCGTGCCATCCTCGCTCCGGCGTATAGCGCTGCGTGAACATGCGACCCGTGAAAATGCGGCCGAAGCCGAGCTCGTCAGGCAGCGGCCCGGGCGGACGTTCGGGCGCAGGCTCGATGCGTATTTCCAGCGTTGACATGGGCTAGCTTGGATCGCCCCTGGGAGTCATCCGGGAACTCGATTATATCGACGCCAGGATGATGCCGACCGCACGCTCAAGTCGACGCGGAGTCGCTGTCGCCGACTGGCACGGGCTGGTGCTGCACCTCGATAGCGATACCCATCGCGTCCATGTGCTTGCGGATCTCAACGAGCGCCACCGCCGCCGAATCGAAGCGATCCTTCGGCTGCTTGGCCATCAGCTTGTCGAGCAGCGCCTGCAGGAGCTCGAAACGCATCGGTAGCCTCGGCACCGGCGCGTGAATATGCTTGTTCAACAATGCGGGCGCGTCCTCGCCCGTGTAGGGCCGCTCGCCAGTCAGCATCTCGAAGAACATCACGCCGAGGCTGTACAGATCGCAGCGCTGGTCGACGGTCTTTCCGAGCGCCTGTTCGGGGCTCAGATAGAACGGGGTGCCGACGCCTTCCCCGTGCCGCGTCCGGTTGATGCTCGACGCGAGATTCTTCGCAATGCCAAAGTCCGCGAGCACCAGCGTTCCATCTTCGCGCAGCATCAGATTGTCGGGCTTCAGGTCGCGATGCACGATCCCGCGGGCGTGGATCGCCACGAGTGCCTCGGTGACCTGCCGCAGATAGTCGAGCGCGATCTCGGGTTTCAACGGCGCCTGCATGAGCTGGCGCAGATCGCCGCCCGGGAAGTACTCCATCACGATGTAGGCGTGCGTGTCGGTCTGACCGTGGCCGTAGATCGTCGCCACGTTCGGGTGACGAGCCTGCGAGATGATGTCGTGCTCTTGTACGAAGCGCTGCAACAGTTCGAAGCCGCCCTCCTCGATGTTGAGGACTTTCAATACGCGCTTCACTTTGGTGGGCTCGTATTCCGCCAGGAACGAGCGCGACATGCCGCCCTGTCCGAGGCGCCGCTCGAGCCGGTAACCCGGGATCTTGATCGGAGCATCGGACGGGCGCAGCGGTATCGACTCGCCGGAGTTGCGCAGGCGATGCGGCTCGGCCAGAACCCGGTCTCGCACGCGCATGATGAAGCCGGCGTTCTTGGCCACCGCTTCCTTGATCGTCTCGTATGTGTGCAGCGCGCGCATGTCCGCATTCTGACGCGGCCGCAGCCCGAGAATCTCCGTGATCTCCACTGGAGACTCGCGTCCCCGAATCAGCAACGATCCACGTTTACCGGGAATGAACCGCGGACCGGCCTGCTCCAACGTCTCCAGCGTCGTCACCACACTCGCGCCAAGCTTCTTGGTTTGCTCCTCGAGTCGCGATGCGACGTTCACGGTGTCGCCGATGATCGTAACGTCGATACCGGCACCGGTATTGACCCGGACCACCATTACGTCGCCGGTATGCACCCCGATCCCCACGGCGAAATCCGGCAGCTTGCGGTCGGGAAAGCGCCGCGACAGCCAGGAGTTGAAGCGCTGGGCCACGATGACGTTGAACAAGGCCGCACGCAGCGCGCGCTCGGCATGATCTTCGCGGTCGCGTGATGTCGGCTCGAACATCGCGAGCACGCCATCGCCCAGCAGTTTCACGATCCACCCACCTTGCTGCAGGATCGGTTCGCAGGCGCGCACGAAGTAGGCATTGAGCACCTCGGCAAGCTCGGCGGTGGATGGCAGCAACTCGGCGAGCGTCGAGAAATTGCGGATGTCGGAGAACAGTACCGTGCCGTAACGCGCTTCCTGCGGCGCGCCTCCGGCATGAAACGACATCCCGGCCGAGCGCGCCGTAAAACCCACGGTCGAGGTGATGCCGGCAGTCGTGCGCATGGTCTGAGCAGCGTTCACGTCGGTGGCTGCTCCGAGCGAGGGCGTCGGCGCCGGCGGGATCGTCTTCATCCCGGCGTCACGCACAGCCTTCTGCTGGCGCAAGCGCACTGCAACCGCCTGCAGCAAAGCTTCGCGCGTGGTCGGCAGCGCCAGATAGTCGTCGGCACCCTGGTCCAGCGCCTGGCGGATGGAGTCGCGATCGCTCTTGGGCGAGAGCAGGACGGTTGGAATCCGCGCCGTAAGCGGGTTGCCCTTTAGACTGGACAGCAGCTTCGCGCTGTCCATGCCGGACTTGCCCGCGCCCGACAGTACCAGGTCCGGACGGATGGAGACGGCGAGACGCAGTCCGGCAATGGCATCCTCCGCCGCAAACACCTGATGGCCGGCGGTTTCCAGGTGCAGGCGCAGATACTCCCGGGACGGCGCCTCGTTATCGATGACGAGGATTCTGGCCATACTGCGTTCGTGTTTTATCCCTGATGGTTGTGCCGACGCCCGTGGGCGCGCGTGCGCAGGGCCGTTTCATAGCGTACCTCGACGATAGGCGAAAAACCGTCCAGCGTCGACCGGTAAAGGCGACGCAAACCATGTTCCCGAACAAGGAGCCGGCAGGCTTTGCCCTTCGCAATGAGGGGACAGGCACGCTTGACCGATCTTCCGTTATTTCCGATAATTCTGTCTTGACAGAATAGACGGAAGGAAACGTCAAATGGAGCTCACGCCCGTCATGGAGCGCTATGTCGTGCACTGGGGAGAAATGGGTGCGCGCTGGGGAGTCAATCGGTCGGTGGCACAGATCCATGCGCTGCTTTACCTGTCGCCCCAGCCGCTGGCGGCCGAGGAGATCGCCGATACGCTCTCGATCGCCCGCTCGAACGTGAGCAACTCGCTCAAGGAGCTCCAGTCCTGGGGGTTGGTGCAACTAGTGCACGTAATGGGGGATCGGCGTGACCGGTTCGAGGCGCGCAAGGAGATCTGGGACATCGTCACGTTCATCGTGGAGGAGCGGAAGCGACGCGAGATCGATCCGACGCTGACTGTTCTGCGCCAGTGCGTCGCCGAGGCCGAAGAGGATCGCCGCACCGATCCCGAGGTCAAGCAGCGCATCCAACAGATGCTCGATTTCCTCGAGCTCACAGCCAACTGGTACACCGAGCTCAAGCAACTGCCCAAGCCGACGCTGGTTCGCTTGATGAAGCTCGGTGCAAAGGTCGCCAAATTTGTCGGCGGCGGCTCGTAGCATGGTGACTCCGATGATCCCCGCCCTCGCACTGCTTTCCGTTCAAGGCATCCTCGGCGCGCTCGACAACCTGTGGCACCACGAGCTGACCGTGCGACTGGACGCGCCCCAACGCGAGGCGTGAGCTTGTCCTGCATGCTGTTCGCGGCGCCCTGTATGCTCCTGTCTTCTTGTCGTTCGCCTGGCTCACGTGGACGGGCTGGCTGGCATGGGCCTTCGGTGCTCTGCTTGCGCTCGAAATCATGGTTACGCTGCTGGACTTCGTGGAAGAAGATCGCTCGCGTGCCGCACAGCCGCATGCTCCAATTTCATGCACTTTCTTTGGTGGTACGCTGTCGATTGTCCGAACATTTGATTGAACGAGGCGACCATGGCTGAACGACCCGACCCGCGCCTGCCCGAGCCGAAGATGGACTCTGCAGGCCTCTATCGCGAAGAGCTGTTTACCGACCGCAAGGTGGGTGCGATCCGCGTGCTCAATCCTGTCACCAGCGACGGCGCGCCGGACACCAAACGGAAGACGATCTACGTCGGAGAGGCGCAGATCTACACGACGATGGGCGCACTGCCGCTCAGCTTCGAGCTTGCCGCCGACTCGCTGTCCGAGGCGCTTGCGCAATACACGCCGGCGGCGAAACAAGCAGTCGAGAACGCAGTGCGAGAGCTCGAGGAAATGCGCCGTCAGGCAGCATCCTCGATCGTTATCCCGAAGGCGGGAGCGGGCCTTCCGCCAGGCGCTCTCGGCGGTGGAGGCAAGATCCAACTTCCATAGTCTCCCGTCCTCGCCGCGTCCGTGGGAACGGCGCTCTGCGCAAGGCCCATCACCCCTGACGCATGAAGGACTCTGACCGCACGCTAGATGCTCCCGCGCACGCTCCTCATCCGGTGCTCCCGCAATACTACGGACGGCCGGAAGAGCGCCGCGATTTCGTGCGGCAAATCTTCGATCGCACCGCCGACGACTACGATCGCGTAGAGCGTGTCGCGGCCCTGGGAAGTGGGTCGCGCTACCGGCGGCTGGCGCTGTTGCGCGCCGGCCTGAAGCCCGGAATGCGCGTTCTGGATGTTGCGGCCGGGACCGGGCTCGTCACGCGCGAAGCGTTGTCCATCGTCGGCGATTCCTGCGACGTCACGGGCCTCGATCCGAGCGGCGCCATGCTGCGCAACGGCCTGCAAGCGCTTCCGGTCGTGCTGGTCCAGGGCACGGCCGAGCGGCTGCCTTTCGCGGATAGCCAGTTCGATTTCATCAGCATGGGATTCGCTTTGCGCCACGTTGCGGACCTGCCCGCGGTATTCCGGGAGTTCCGGCGCGTGCTCCGCCCAGGCGGCATCGTGTGCGCGCTCGAGATCACGCCACCTGAGAATGCATTGTCGCGGCGCCTGCTCAAGCTGTATCTCGGCAGCATCGTGCCGTTCGCGTCTCGCCTGGTGGCTCGCCACGCCGAGACGCCAAGGCTCTTCCGCTATTTCTGGGACACGATCGAAGCGTGCGTGCCGCCCGCACAAGTCATCGAAGCGATGCAGTCGGCGCATCTCGACCGAGCGCGCCGGCACGTCGAGGCGCGTGTGTTTTCCGAATATACGGCGCGACGCTAGACCGGCGGCTCACATCGGAGCAAGCCCGCGGTCAAATCAGCCTGGATTGCTTTTCGATCTCCCACTCGCGCCAGCCCTTGAGCAGCGGGAAATAGAGAGCGAGCCGGATCGGTCGCGAGTCCAGGCGCGCGAGCAGCGTCGCGTAGCGCTCGAGCTGATCGCGATAGCGCTCGCGCTCGTTGTCAAGAAAGCCGTCCAGATCGGCGCCTTCGTGCAAACCGGTCTTGTAGTCGATGATCCAGCGCACGCCGCGTTCATCGATGAACGTGCGGTCGACGATGATGTTGACGACCTGCGCGTCGATCACACCGGTCAGGCGCAGCTCGGATTGCGCTTCGGCGTGCTTCGACAGCACCCAGCGCGCGCGCTGGTCCTCGAGTGCGGACGTGAGGGCGTCGATCACGCGCGCGAGTGCGCGGGCCAGCTCCGTTTCCGGCACGCCAAGCACACGCAGATCGTGTGCGAGGACAGCCCGGAACGCAGTGAGTCGCGTAACCGGCCAGTGCCCGATGCCCTCCTCGGCAATCGTTTGGAGCCATCGATGCACGACCGAGCCGATGTGCTTCGCCGTCTCCGAGGCCCACGAGAACTCGACCGCCTCGAGTACCGACCCCGTCTCACGCCACGCCGACGTCTCGATGCTGCTCGGCCTCGGCGCTGGCGGCGACCACGCGGTCGGCACACGGAGAATGGTCGTTGCAGGCGTCACGCGAGCCTCCGGCTCAGCCGCATCGGGCGTCGTCCTGTTTGCCAGCGCACGCTCGAATTCACCACCGACCACCGGCCAGAGGCGATCCAGCAGCGACCGTTTTCTCGGCTGTGCCCGCTGGTCCTTGACCTCGCAGTGGCCGACCAGATGCAGCCGAGCTTTGGCGCGCGTTGCCGCCACGTAGAGCAAGCGCTCGTCTTCGTGCTCCGCGCGCTTGCCGTCCAGCAATGCGAGGTACCGGTAGATCGGATCGGTGTCCTCGGAACGCTCGCGAATCGGCGCGAGCAGCAGATCCGTCCCGCGCTGCGCGCGCGGACGCTCGAGCCACAGCAGCAACTGCGAGTCGTTCGGCCGTGGTGCATAGCCCAGGCCGGGCAGGATCACGGTATCGAACTCCAACCCCTTGGCCTTGTGGATCGTCATGATCTGCAGCCTGTCGCCGGCATCAGGCGCGGGCAAGGCATACAGTCGCGCGACGCGCTCATCGAGCATACCGAAATCCGGCAGGTCGCCGCCCTCTTCCAGCTCGTCGAGCAGACCGAGAAAGATCGCTGCATCCTCGAGGTCCGTAGCGTCTTCGGCACTCGCCGGTCCACCCAGTGCGAGCCATGCGCCTTCGACCCAGCGCCGCAGCGGTTCGCGCCGGCGTTGCGCGAAGCACGGGCGCAGCCGATCGCGCAGCCGCTCCAGGCGCTCGCGGCCATCCGTCGACAAGCGATCGAGCACCGACACGTCATCCATCAGCTCCCACAGCGTGCGCTCGCGAGGTGCGATCGCAATATCGCTGCCGCCGACGACTGGAGCGTCCGCCGTCAGCCCAGCGAGGTCGGCGAGCGTAAGGCCGCACCACGGCGCGCGCAGTACCGCCAGCCAGGCGATTCGGTCGGCGGGATGAAGCAGCGCGCGCGTCAATGAATGCAGATCCTGCACGACCGGCCGATGACCCAGCGCCTCGATCTCGATCGCTTGAAATCGCAGACCGGCATCTTTCAGGACCGGCACGATCTCTGCGAGATGCCCGCGGCTGCGCACGAGGATCGCGGTGCGCCGCTCGGGGTCCTCGCTCTGCGCACTGCGCACGAGGCTCGCGACGATACGCGCCTCCTGCTTCTGATCCTTGCCCAGGACCGGGTGCACCGACGCAGCCGGCCCGGACAGCGCCGGCTGCGTCGGCGTCGACGCCGAGAACAGCACCGCCCCGCTGCCGAGATCCTCTGCATCGGGCAGCAGTATGCGGAAGCTCTCGTTCACCCATGCGACGAGCTGTGCCTGCGAGCGGAAGTTAACGCTCAGCGTCAGCGGCTCGAGCTCGACCGTGCCGATGCCCTCGCGCCTGGCGCGCAGGTAAAGCCCGACCTCGGCCTGGCGGAAGCGATAGATGGACTGCATCGGATCGCCCACCAGGAACAGGGTCCTGCCGTCGCCCGGCTGCCAACCCGCCGTTAAGCGCGTGAGCAGCTCGTACTGTGACTGTGACGTATCCTGGAACTCGTCCACCAGCAGATGTCGGATGCGGTAATCCAGTGCGAGCGCGAGATCGGTCGGCTCCTCGTCGGTGCCCAACGCCTGTACTGCGGCCTGGGAGACCGCCGTGAAATCGACCTGGCCGCGCTCGCGGAACAGCACGTCGAGCTGCGCGACTGCGAGCGGCAGCAGCTGCGTCAGCGCCTCCACCACCTCCCACTGCGCGTCGGTGTACCTCGGAGGCGGCAACGAGCGCGTGAGGTGCAGCGCGTCGACGAAAGTCTGATGCCGTGCCAGATCGACGAGCAGGGCGTCGAGCCGCTCCCGATGCGTCTGCAATTGCGCTTGGCGCCCCTTATCGCCCGCGCTCCCAGGCGGCGGAAAGCCCTGCTCCGCGGTGATGCGCTTGCGCAGCGTCCCGCCGTCGATCAGAAACAGCTCAGCGATTGCGCGCCACACCGCCAGATCATCGACCGTCGCGCCAGGCAGGCAGGACAAGCCATGCAGCGTCTGGATCGCCGACGGCCGGCCGCTCTGTACGAGATTGCTGGCGGCATGACGGGCAAGCGCACACACCTCGGCCTCGATGCTCGCTGGGCACGCCTGCCGCAGTGTCTCGAGCGCGTCGACGATCGACCGGGCGAGCGCAGCTTCCAGCGTCTCGCGGTGAATACGCCGCGAGTCGGGGTCGGCCACGTAGCGCAGCCATTGATCACGGCGCGCGAGCATGCTCGCAAGCAACGGCTCGGCGAGCTCGACGTTGTTGTCGAGGTGGATCAGCACGCGGCCGACGACCGCCGACCACTCGCCACCTTGATCGAGCTGAGCCAGCGTACGGCGCGCGGCTTCGGCAAACAGACCCGCCGGATCTTCGACGATCTCGGGCTGTGCGCCGAAGCCGGACAGCACCGGCATCTGGCGCGTGAACCCGGCGCACAACGAGTCGATCGTCTGAATGCGCAACCGTACCGGACTCTCTGCGAGACCCCACGCGAGCTGCGTGTCACGCAGCCGTACCGCCCGTGCGAGTTCCCGGGTACGCCGTCGGTGCGGGCCGTCGGGCGCCGAATCGCCGGATGCCAGCGCTAACGCCTGCAGCACACGATCGCGCATCTCGCCCGCGGCTTTGCGCGTAAACGTGACGGCGACGATCTCTTCGGGCGCGTGCACGCGCGCGAGCAGAGCGAGGTAGCGCTGGATCAGCAGCTCGGTCTTGCCCGAGCCGGCCGGCGCCTGAACGATGAAGGAACGCTCGGGATCGACCGCTCGCTCGCGCTGTTCGGCATCGGCCATCGCAGACGCATCAGCCAAGGGCGATCTCCTCGTCCGACGTAGGTCCGCGATCGAACAGCTCCTTGACGCGGCACAGCGGGCCCAGATCGCAGTTCTCACACGTCCGCGGATAGTTTTTGGGCGCGACCGCTGCGTGCCCTGACAGAAACTCGGCAGCCAGCGCATCGAGCGTCTTGCGCCAGGTCTCCAGCAGCGCTTCCCAGCTCGGCTGACTCCCTTTGTCTTTCGATCGGGCGATTCGCGCCACGCCGGGTATTAGCGCTTCGTCGCGCGCGATGCCCTTGAAGCGCACTCCCTGCGGACGAATCATCGCGAAGCTCACGGCCGCGACGTCGGCCGTGTCGGTTATCGCGTAGAGCGGCAGTTGCGGATCATCGGGACGATGGCCGAACCACTCATTCGGAGAAGCCGGGCCGGTCTTGTAGTCGAGGATCACACGCGCGCCGCTGTCCGCGACGTCGATACGGTCGATGCGCGCCTGCACGCGCAGACCAGCAATCTCCAGCGGCCGTTCATCCTCGCGACTGACGACCCGGAACGGCGCGCGCTGCTTCTCGATCTCGAGCAGCCGTCCGAGCAGCGTGTAGATGCGCACGCGCTCGAGCGCACCGAACGCTTCGGACAGCGCATCCGGGCGGGCGCGCCGCAGCGACTCGATAGCGGCGTCGGCCGCACGCCCGACCGCATCGCTCAGCTCGTCATCGTGCATTGCGACCAGCCGCGTGTGGCTTTCCAGGTCGCCCCACAGCTGCATCAGCGCCCGATGCAGCAGCGTGCCGCGCTCGCGTGCATTCAGGCCCGGCCGGCCTTCCTCGAGACCGCGTGCGCCCATGCGGTGAAGTGCGAATGCCCGAAACGGGCAGGCGGCCTGATTGCCGAACACCGCAGCGCCGCCGCGAGCTCGATGACCCGCGGCCAGAGCCGGGGCAGTGCTGTCGCGCAGCCGCTCGAGCCGCGCAGACAAGCGGATGGCTTCGGCATGAGATGGCTCGGCGGCCACCGCCGGCGACTCGTTCGCCTCCGGCACGCTTTCGAGCAATGGACTCGCGCGCAGCACGCGATCGCCATCGCGCGTCGGGTAGCTCAGCTCGACGTCGTGCGCGCCCGAGCGCCACAGCGCCAGCATGCGTCGCGCGAATCCGAGCTCCCACTCGGCACTGGCATGCGGAACGCCGCGCTCCCGCTGCAGGACGACCGGCAGGAGCGGGTTCGGGCGCGCCGGCTCCGGCCAAACCTCGTCGTGCAGACCGGTCACGAACAGATGGTCGAATTCGAGCGCGGCCGACTCGAGCACGCCGAGCACCTGGATCGGCACGTCTTCGGATTCGGGCTGAAACGGTGTGTCCGCGGACAAGCGCGCGAGCCACGAGAGCGCTTCGTCGTAACGCAGGGCGCCCAGCACCGGATCGAGCGCCGACAGTCCCGACACGAGCTCGCGCCACTTCTGCCAAGTTTGATATTCCTCGCTGTCGAGCGTGCGCTCGCCGGGCCAGCCCAGTCCGGACAGCAAGGAGAGAAACACGCCACTCCAGCCCGAGGGCGCATGACGTGCAGCCCGCGCCTCCGCAGCGGCTATGCGCCACGCATCGAGCCGCGCCGACAACACGCGGCAGGTGTGCGAGTCGGCACGGTCCTGACCGCGCGCCTCGGCCTGCAGCAGGCCGAGATCCACGTCCAGCCTGCCGCGCCGGCGCAATTTCGCATCGAGCAACGCACGGCGGGTGAATTCGTGTTCGGCCGCGGCGAGGAACGGGCTGCGCAACAGCGCGCCTATGTCCTGCAGCGGCAGCCCGCCGCGCGCGAGGCGCAGAATCAGGAGCGCAGCATGCACCATCGGGTAGCTCGACAGCGGGATCCCGAGCGAAAGATTGTACGGTCGGGAATGCGCCCGGCTGCCGGGCAAAACGCGCGCCGGCTCCAACACGTCGTCGAGCACGCGCACGACCTCATGCCGCCGGCGTGACAGGTCGGGCACCACGACGCCGACGCGCGCCTCCGGTCGAGCGGCGAGCGCGTGCTGAATGCGCCACGCAATACCGGTCAGTTCGTCGTTTGCTGTGGCGCACGCACGTCGGGTGACCCTGGCAGCGACGCCCGCGGGACGTCTTTCTTCGACCCGCGCGCCGGCTGCGCGACATGTCTCGAGCAGCGCGCGCTGCTGGGGGCTCAAGGCGTCGAAGCCATACAAGAGGAGCGTGCGGGGTGCGCGAGCCGAATCGAGCTTCAAGCCCTGGTTGACCGCGTCCACGAGCCGAGCTCCGGACAGCCAGGCGTTGACCGAACAGAGCTCGCGGAAGCGCGTCGACCAGGCCACGAAAGCCCTGCTGTCTTCGGGCAACGAAGCATGCCACGCGGTCAGATCGAGATGCCACTCATGCTGGATCTGCCAGGCATCGCGCGCCACGCGGGCCGTGGCGCCCGTATCGAGCAACGAATGCGCGTGCGCGGAGTCGGCGATGACCTGCTGCCAGAGGGCCAGCTCCTGCGCGGGACCGAGGACCCGTTGCTTCGGGGACAAGCGCGTGAGCTCTCCGAAGGTCCTCTCGATCCAG
>Ga0207639_10001852_pt1 | contig 14223 bp, 13 predicted proteins | sample KBSCornC32_FD_184299 | JGI IMG/M metagenome (GOLD analysis project Ga0207639, IMG submission 184299) | Corn rhizosphere microbial communities from Kellogg Biological Station, Michigan, USA - KBS Corn C3-2 (SPAdes) (version 2) | ecosystem: Host-associated > Plants > Roots > Rhizosphere > Soil ...
ATTTTCGCTCGATATTCCGCCGATGCTGATCTGCTGAAGCTGCGTCTGCCGCCTTTCGCCCGACCTTAAGTGGATGATCGCCGGAATATCGAGCGAAAATCGAATGTGCTGACGCTGATTGATGGACATTCTGGGGCGGAGGGCGATCAGCCAAAGTGAAGCGCTGATGCATATCTATCTTAACCGCCATTCGGGATAGTGGGCAACAGGTTTTTACCTTTCAAAAACAAAAGTCAAAAGCCACGAATGCACGAATAAGACCTCTTATTCGTGCATTCGTGGCTTAAGATTTCTCTTAGTTGACCTAGTTGTTCGTCGCAGCTTCCGCCGCTCCCGCCGGTGAGCAGTACTGCTCAAATGCGTTCTCCAGCTCCTGAGCGATCACCTGAGGCGGACGACCCTCGAGGTCTCGACGCTCAAAGAGCTTGACCAACTCGCCATTTTTGAGAAGTCCGATCGCGGGCGACGACGGAGCATAGCCCGTGAAGTAGTCGCGCGCTTTATCGGTTGCGTCGATGTCCGCGCCGGCAAAGACCGTGATCGCCTTGTCAGGCTTGTTCTCGCTGTGCTGCAAAGCCATAGCGATGCCCGGACGCACGCCGCCCGCGGCGCAGCCGCAGACAGAATTTACGACCACCATCAGCGTGCCATCGGTATTCTTAACGGCATCCTCAACCGCCTCCGGCGTCTTTGTCTCCTCAAAGCCGAGCTGTGCAAGCTCCTGCCTCATTCCATGGATCATCATCTCGGGATACGGCATAATTTATTCAGTTACTCCTTTCTTGAATCCTTACCTTTTCTTCAAGTATCGAGTATCGATCATGAATAGTCAAGATTCCGCGCGTGCCGCCGTTTCTGTTTGCCGCTCACGCGCCACTCGCCTAAACTAGCGTCAGCAATGGCCGTCGAGATAGAGAAAAAATACATCCTGGACAAAAAAAAGCTTGTTGAGCTGACCGCAAAGCTGGGCGAGCTCGGTGCGGAATTCGCCTACGAGACATTTGAGGAGAATTATCTTCACCGCGGCGGGTTGCTCGATCTGCGCCCTGCTGTCCTGCGTCTGAGAAAGACCGAGCAGCGAACCACTCTCACTTATAAAGAAAAACTCGGCAACGAGAGTGCTTTCAAGCAGCAGATCGAATTTGAGACTGAGATCTCAGATGTCGAGGCGATGGAAAACATCATCGACCGTCTCGGCTACAAGCTCGCTCTCGTGTACGAGAAGCACCGCAAATCATGGCATCTCGGCAACGTCGAGGTCGTGCTCGACGAGCTGCCGTTCGGCTATTACATGGAGATCGAGGGTTCAAAAGAGGACATTCTCAAGGTCGAGAAGCGGCTCGGAGCTGATGACCTTGTGCCTGAGGGTCGCGGCTATCCGCGGCTGACGCTAAAGTTTGGTAAAGAGACCAAAAACGGCGTGATCGAGTCCCGCTTTGCCAAAAAGACCGCCGCCTAAGCTGGCGTTTCCTTCCCGACAAAAAACATCTGCGAATCAAACCCGTGCGAGTCGCGCGATGCCACTTTTGTGTAGGTGCCGTCGGCATGTAGTACGTGCGCGTTCACCTCGTCGTTTAGGTACGCAGGAAGCATCGTGTCGCGAATGTAGGTTGCGATCTCAACATCGCGGACAGGCGTGGTCACCTCGACTCGTCGGTCAAAATTGCGATGCATTATATCTGCGCTGCCGATGTAGATCTCCTCGTCGTCACCGCCGCCATTCGCAAAGTACCAAATTCGACTGTGCTCGAGAAAACGTCCGATGATCGACCGCACGCGAATATTCTCGGACAGCCCTTTTACGCCCGGCCGCAGGCTGCAAATGCCGCGAATAATAAGGTCGATCTCAACGCCCGCCTGCGAGGCGGCGTAAAGCTCGTTGATCACATCGACGTCCGTAATGCTGTTGCACTTAATGATGATCCGCGCTTTTTTGTCGCCCTTTTTGTGCTTGGTTTCGCGACGAATGAGATTGATAAGGTGTTTGCGAAGATTGAGAGGAGCGACGAAAAGCCGTTTGTACTGATCGTGCTGCGAGTAACCCGTCAAAAAATTAAAAAGGCTCGTCGCGTCCTCGCCCATCTCTTCATCGGCCGTCAGCAGGCCGAGATCTGTGTAGACGCGAGCCGTCAAGCGGTTGTAGTTGCCGGTCGCAACGTGGACGTAGCGGACCAGCTTTGATTTTTCTCTACGAACAATGAGACACACCTTCGAATGGGTCTTTAGCGTGCTGATGCCGTACACGACGTGAACGCCCTCATTCTCAAGCCGCCTCGCCCACTCAATGTTGTTCTCCTCGTCAAAACGCGCCTTAAGCTCGACAAGGGCCGTGACCTGCTTATCTAGCCGCGCGGCACGGATCAGAGAGTCGACAATAGGCGAATCCGTACCGGTGCGATACAGACAGATCTTGATCGCCTGAACATGCGGGTCCTCCGCCGCCGCGGCGACAAAATCCGTGACCGCGCTAAATGACGTGTACGGATGATGCACGAGGAGATCGTGCTTTTTTATCACGTCAAAAATGCTGTCCTCTTTTCGCAGCCGCGCCGGGATCACGAGCGGTATCGGCTTCTCTTTGAGACCGGGCCGGTCGATGTCGTAAAGCTGCATTAGGTCAGGGATATTTACAAACCCGTGGACGCGGAATATGTCCTCTTTGTCGACGCCGATGCCCTGCGCGAGTAGCTTGACCATCTTCTCGGGCATGTCGTTTGCGACCTCGAGACGAACCGCGAATCGATCCCGGCGTCGCTGCAGCTCGAGCTCCAAAGTGCGCAAAAGGTCACCAGCCTCGTCCTCGCGTAGCTCGATATCGGCGTCGCGCGTCACACGGAACAAGAACGCTTCGCTCGCCTTCATGTTCGGAAACAGCTCCTGAACATTCGCCGCTACGACCTCCTCCAGCAACGCAAAAGATCCGGGTCGCCCGTGTACTGGTATCAGCCGCGGGACGCTTGGCGGGAGCTTGATCCGCGTGAACCGCTTTTGACGAAAGAGATGCTTGAGCGCCGGATTCTTTACGCTGCGGTCCGGCTCGATCCACAGACCGAGGTTGAGACTTAAGTTTGAGATGTACGGGAAGGGATGACTCGAGTCGACGGCCTGCGGCGTCAGGATCGGAAACAGGTTGTCGCGAAAGTATTTATCGAGACGCTTTCTCTCCTTTGAGAGCAGTTTTGTGTAGGGCTCGATCTTAATGTCGGCCTTTGCGAGAGCGGGCAGGAGATCGTCACGCAGGCATAGGCATTGTGCCTCCAGCATCGGCTGCAAGCGTGCATAGATCTCATCGATCTGCTCGACCGCGGACAAACCGTCGGGCGACAGACCGCCGATTCCCTCGTGTATCTGCTCCTTAAGACCCGAGACGCGAATCATAAAAAACTCGTCCAGATTTGTCGAAAAGATAGCGAGGAATTTGAGCCTCTCAAGTAGCGGCAGCGAATCGTCCATCGCCTCATTCAGTACGCGACGGTTAAAAGCCAGCCAGCTCAGCTCGCGGTTAAATAGCCGCGGCTCCGCATGATCGCCATGCTTGTGACCATTTCGCTGGCCCAATTCAGGGACGATGAGACCTTCTGCTTGCACAGCTTTTGGGCTGTCCAGAGTCATAAAACGAGGGCAATGGACGAGGGCACTTAATTATAGAGGAAAGCCCGCATTATGCCCAAGATTTTGATGTTAACTTTTCGCGCGAGCGTTGCGGCCCTTATGGCAGAATTGTGACCTTTGTCCCGACCGGCACGAGATCATAAAGTTCCTGCATCTCATTATTTTTCAAGGCTATACAGCCGTCCGTCCAGTCGCGATCGGTCCCGCCGCCGTGAATATAGATCCGCCCGCCCAGCGGCGTCTCCTGAGGGATCCAATTTCGCTGCTCCATGTCATAAACGATCTCGTTTCGGGTGCTTTCGTCGATAATGCCGGTTTCGAAGCCGTGCTGGACGGCAGCCAAATCCGGGTAGCTGATCGCCAGCGACAAATTGTGATGACTCTTTGGATTTTTCGCAAAGACGAAGTACTCTCCCTCAGGCGTCCGGCCGTCACCCTCACGTTCTTTTTGCTCCTCGGGCGACGAACCGAGCGCAATGTCATATGTACCGGCGAGCGCACCACCATTGTAAATGTCGAGCTTGCGGTCCTTTTTCCGAATAATAATGCGAGGCGCTCTCGCAGCCCTCGCGTCTGTGACGGTTATCTTACGAGGCTCGTCGCCGTCGCCCTCCAGGTAGATCTTGATGGTGTTTGCAGCAAGTTCCCGATCTCCAAGCCTGTCGGCCCATTCAATGATCGTCACCGCATCGTCGCCATCGACGATCTCGTCGAGTCCAACCGACGTGACAGGGTCTTGTCCATTCTCAACTCGCCAAAGATCAACATGATAGACCTTGAATTTTGCCGTTTTGTAGAGGTTTACCAGCGTAAAGCTCGGGCTTGTGACCTCATCAACATCAAAATCCAGCGCCTCGAGAATGCCCTTTGTCAGCAGCGTCTTTCCCGCTCCGAGCCCGCCATACAGCAGCACCACATCGCCTCTCTCGAGCGATGCGCCGATCTCGCGACCGAGTTGGAATGTGTCGTCTGGTGATGGTGAAACTCGCTGCATCTATACGCAAATTAACAGGATAGACAGGATGAACAGGATGGGGGAGGGTGCTATTCAACGAACATCCTGCCTATCCTGTCTATCCTGTTTATTTTTTTGTCAGCTCCTCAAAAACGTCCACTAAACAGTCCCGCACATCCGATGCGGTCATGACGCGTTTGCCATACTTTTTCTCGGCGATGTCGCCAGCCATTCCGGCGATATAAACGGCGGCGACGACCGTTTCGAAAATGTCGATCTTCATCTGCACCGCCTGGGCAACAAAGCCGACCAGGATCCCCGTCAGCGTATCGCCATTCCCCGCCTTGCCCAGCCCTGAATTGCCGGTCGGATTGACAACGACTCGACCATCCGGAGCACCGATCAGATTACGCTCACCCTTGAGGACGAGAATGACACCAAACTTTGTCGCAAAGTCCCGCACCGCCTGAACGCGGTCCTTAAGTACATCCTTCGCCTCGTCACCCTCAACTCCCAACAGCCTCTTAAACTCCCCCTCGTGCGGCGTCAGGATCAGTGTCTTTTCCGGGCTCCCCTCCTTACGAAGGAGAGGTGGCGGCGTTTCGCCGACGGGGTGGTTCTCTGCATCGCCGCCATTCAACTTCCACGGCGACAACGCCGTCAATCCATCCGCATCAACGACAATCGGCGTCTGCCTCTCCTCCACGATCCGCCGCACAAACGCCTTTGTCTCATCCTCCTTTGAAGACAAACCACTCCCGATCGCCACGGCATCGACATTCCTGAGAAACTCTTTAACCTCGTCCGCCGCCTTCTCTGCCGCCGATCCCTCGGCAGTTTGTGAGATCCCGCGGACCATCACCTCCGACGCAACACGCCCGATCACGCCCTCCCGCGAATCCTCCGGCACCGCCAGCGTCACAAGCCCCACACCCGACCTGATCCCCGCATTCCCGGCCAACACCGCCGCCCCCGAATAATCCCTCGACCCACCAATGATCAACGCGTGACCTCGTTTGTTTTTGTATGAGGCGTCTGAAAAGCTGGCCCATCTGAGCCACTTCTCGGCATCACGAACTTCCGCAAGGAAAAGTTGTGAGTCGACCTCCGCGATCAGTGCCTCTGGAGACCCGATATCCGCTAATATCAGCTCTTTGGTTTGAGCCATTGCCGGCGGCATCACCAAGGCGGGCTTTGGCGCGGTAAAGGTTACCGTTACATCCGCCTGAACCGAGCTAAAAATGTCATTTGGCTTTCCGTTAGCCTCTATCGGGAATAATTCAGGACTGTTGGCAACTAAGCCCGACGGCATATCGACCGATACGATCAGCGATTTCCTTCCGCCGGGTTGCCAATGATTGAGTTTTTGGATAGTCGATGCAAATTCCCCTCCAACTCGTCGATTTAGGCCCGTTCCAAAAAGCGCGTCAATACAGACATCTTCCCGGATCGGGCCAACCTTCTCTAGAAAATTCGTAAATGATTCAATCTCGCTAAAATTGAAATATTTCAACTCCGACTTAGAACGAGCTGAGCAGTTTTCTATTTCATCGTGAAGCCGACAGATCTCAAAATTAGCTCGGGCATCGCCCTTGGTGTCCTCAATCTTACCGAAAAGAAAAACGTTTAGCTTCGCACCTTGAACCGAAAGAATCCTCGCTAGCGCCGCACCATCGCCGCCGTTATTCCCGGGACCACAAAGAATGAGGATCGACTTACCTTTGACCGATCCGCCCAGTTTTTCCGTGATAACGCGAGCCACAGCGTGGGCGGCGTTTTCCATGAGGAGGATGGACGGGATGCCGTAGCGCTCGGTCGTGAGGCGATCGACCTCTCGCATCTGCGCGGCTGTCAGGACCTTTAGCATACAAAGCAATTTTGCCCACGAAACACGCGAAAGTCACGAAAGCTGTCTCTTACCTTTCGTGACTTTCGTGTGTTCCGTGGGCGCAACTAGCCGCGGCAAACTCAAAATGTTTGCCACTGTGCTCGACGCTCTATTCTTCCGTTCATTAATAGAAAACGGCTATAGGCGAGCCGGTTTCAGAAAAAGGTGGTGATCCCGGGTGGATTCTAACCACCGACCTTCCGCTTAGGAGGCGGACGCTCTATACAGCTGAGCTACGGGACCGATCAGTCAATGGTAAACGGTAAACCGTGACAGGTAAACCGTCCCTACTTGTCACCTGTCACTGTTTACCGTTTACTCGCTGTAATGGATCAGCGATTTGACCTCATGGCCCGGGAATTTCGCACGGCCGTTGAGGAAATCGAGCTCCACGACGAATATTAGCGTGGGCACGACTCCGCCTGCGCCTTCGACCAGGTCGACGACGGCCTTTGCGGTGCCGCCGGTGGCGAGGAGATCGTCGACGATCAGGACGCGATGTCCCTCGCCGACGGCATCCTTGTGCATCTCGAGTGTGTCCGTGCCGTATTCGAGTTCGTACGAAACTGAAACGATCTCGGCCGGCAGCTTCTTTGGCTTGCGAACCGGAATGAATCCGGCGCCAAGCTGATAGGCCAACGGAGCGGCAAAGATAAAGCCGCGCGACTCGACCCCGATAACCGTATCGATCGGCACGCCACGGCACATCTCCGTAAGTGCGTCGATCGTCTGCTCAAAACCCTCAGGGTCCTTGAGCAAGGTCGTGATGTCATAAAAATTGATGCCCGGTTTTGGAAAATCGGGCACTTCGCGAATGAGTTTTTTGAGGTTATCCATTTGAAAGTTCTTTCTGATCATTGATCGTTGATGATAAACGGTTGCTAGGGCTTCGGCCGTCCACAACCAGCCACCATCTACGATCTACCGTACACCGTCACTTCTTTATTTCTCGATCCTGAATGTCGGGTACCGTCCCGTTGGCTCGACGACGATCTCTTCAACGTGAGTGACATTAGAAGATGCAGGACCCGCGGCGAGATCATCGCGAAATTCGTTCACCGACTTTGTCGCGCCCTCGGCCCATACTTCAACCCTGCCGTCCGGGAGATTTCTCACGTATCCACGTACCTGATGTCGCGCCGACGAGCGCTGGGCAAAGTACCTGAATCCAACGCCTTGCACCTCGCCACTGATAAAAAAACGCCGTGCGATGCGATCGCCGCTACCCGAGGGCATCGAGACACTCCATCAGCGGCCGCTGGCGGCACGTGTAGACGGGCATTCCTCGCACGTTGAGTCTACCCGCAGGCGTCTCGCGAAGCTCCTCCGCTAAGGCCAAAAAATCCCTCGGCTCGTCCGTCTCAAACGACACCAGATACTCGTGATCGTTAAATCCGAACGCGTGCGTCAGATGGATCCTGATGTTTGGGAAACGCTTGCCGACCATGAAGTTTTCCTTCATCATCGCGTCACGCTCCTCAGCCGGAATCTCGAACCATTCGCTTTGGTTGGCGAACGGATACACAAAATGATATTTCGACCTCCCTGCGTCGATGTGGAATTTGCCGTCGCCGCCATCATCAACGAACATCATCTTCTTGGTGATCGAGAGGTAATTGTCGACCGTTTCCAGATAGCTGCCAAACTCGGTACGGTAGAGCTTTGCCGTCATCTCCTGGATCAGATCGAGCGAGCGGCCGACTCGCCAAAACATTAAATCCGCCTTTGAATCAAATCCGACCAGCGAATACGTAAACAGCAAAAACTCGTCGCGAAAACTGTCAAAGACCCGCCCGAATTCCTGTTTGTAGGCCCGCTTTGTGCCGCCATCAAGCTTTCGCCAGTCGGGATTGACCCGCAGGAACGTGAAGTTGACGAATTGCTTCTCGACCTCTCGCCGCTCAACGGGCGCCTGTGATTCCGAGACGAGCCGCAGCCCACTGTCGCCCTGTTCTTTTTGAAAGCTGCCGGTCATCATCGCCTACGGCTTCATTTTGGCAAGTGAGCTAGTGAAGCGCAAACTGAGCGTGTAAAGCGTCCACGGCCCGCATTTCTTATTCGTGCATTCGTGGCTAGTTTCCATAAGGACGCCGCGAATGCACGAATGAATTTACAAAATCCGCGAAATAGTGCCAGAATGGCTCGTATGAAACGCGTCGTCACATGGCTGATACTACTGATGTGCGGAGCCGTAACTGCTCTCGCGCAGCAGCGGCCGCTCCTCACTGATGACGTCGATATCACTCCGTCCGGTGCTTTTGAGGTGAGTGCTGGCGTCGACTTTTTTCAGGATGCAAAATTCCCGCTCTCAGGCATTCACGGTGACCTGACGCGAGTCGGCGACATTCGCGTGAAGACGGGATTTGCGAGCAACGTGGAGTTTCAGGTTGAGGGCGTGCTGCAAAATTATGTCGCGATAAACTCGCGCGGGCTCTCTGCCGTACCGCTGACGGTCAACGGCAATTCAACCAACGACTTTGGCGATTTCGTCATCTCGACGAAGTTCAAGCTGCGAAACGAGACCAAGAGCCTGCCTGCACTCGGGCTAAAGGTCGGCTTTGAACTGCCGAATTCAAATCAGGGCCGCGGCATCGGCACAAATCAGATCAATGTTTTTGGCAAGGTGCTCGTGCAAAAGAAGTTTGGCGACTTTCGTGGCGGCACGCCGCGGCTCAACCTGATGGGCAATCTCGGCATCGAGATCATGACCGCGCCCGTTAATCTTTTTACCCAAAACGACCTATTCCTCTACGGCCTCGCCGGAATTTACCGCCTCAGCGATCACGTGAATATCGCGAGCGAGATCAACGGCCGGATGAACACCCGCAAAGGCACCGCACCGCTCGGCACCGAGAGCCTCGGTCAGTTTCGATTAGGCGCGCAGGTCAAGGCGTCTGGGCTCAGATTCGACGTAGCCGGCGCGTATGGCCTGACGCGATTCAGCCCCAAAACCGGCGTCATCTTTGGAGTTACCTACCAAACGCCGAGCGTCTTTACCCCCGCAAAATAAAACGAGGTTTTAATTAGTGCATTCGTGGCTAACGTCTTATGAAGACCGAGCCACGAATGCACGAATAAGACCAAAGAATCGTAGCCTAGATGTCGACCGGCGAGTTGCCGTGGCCGATCCTAGCCGCGGTGTGGATCGCGTCTGTGACGAATTCCTTTGCCGCGGCGACTGACTCAGACAGCGCCTTGCCGAGGGCAAGGTTCGCCGCGATCGCGGATGACAGCACACAACCCGTACCATGCGTCGAGCTAGTCTCAATGTATTCGGCTGAGAATGCAAAGTGCTCATCGCCGACAAACAGGTGATCAACCGCCTCTCTAAACTCTGCATTCTGCATTCTGCATTCTGCATTCTGCAAGTGTCCTCCCTTGATCAGCACATTCCTCGCACCTATTTCCCGCAGGATCGCCGCGGCATCGTGGATGTCCTCCTCTGACTCGATCGCGACACCGGTGATCTGCTCGGCCTCGGGAATATTTGGAGTGAGAAGCGAGGCGATGGGAAACAGTTTATCGATGAGAGCCCGGACAGCGGCCTTGTCTATCAACTCATAGCCAGACGTTGAGCGAATGACCGGATCGATAACAATATTCGGCAACTCACGCTCGCGCAGAATGTCGGCGACCGTCTCAACCAGCTCCTGGGTCGGGAGCATGCCGATCTTAATGGCAGCGACATCGAGATCATCAACAACCGCCTCGATCTGCCGTCGGACCGATATTCCCGACTGATGCTCCGCTCCAAAGACGCCGGTCGTGTTCTGGAATGTCACGGACGTGACCGCGGCGGTTGCATAGCAGTCGAAAGCCCGAAATGTTTTCACGTCTGCAATAACCCCAGCACCGCCGGATGGATCTAGCCCGGCGATCGAGAGACAGACTGGCTTTACTACATTCGTCATCTATTCGTGACTGGAGCCACTAGCTTCCAGCTAGTGCGTCGCACCCACCTGGAAGGTGGTGGCTCCAGTCATTCAGTATCCGCGTCATTGAACCGACGGCATTCATCGCGCGAATGGCCGCAAATCCTGCGGCCCCCGCATCTAGGACACTCATGTAGTTGCCCTCATCGATCCCACCGATCGCCAGCACGGGCAAATCGCCCGCTGACGCACAGACGCTGGCGAGCCTTTCGATTCCGACCCCATCACCTTTGCCAGGACTCGCGAAAACAGGGCCGAATAAGGTGAAGTCCGCTCCACCCGCCGCTGCGCCAGCAACGTCCTCAGCCGAATGACAGGACGCTCCGATCAGAAACCGATCATCCACATGTCGACGCACCACATCCGCGGGAATCGACATTGACGTCAAATGAACGCCATCGGCTCCGGCGGCGAGAGCGATGTCGAAACGGTCGTTAACAAGGAGTTTCGTCGACGTACCGCGCGTGATCTCGACTACATGCTGCGCGAGGTCGAAAAGCAGTTTGCCAGTGAGCCGCTTTTCGCGAAGCTGGATAAGGTCGACGCCTGCCTCGACCGCCGCTCTCGCGATGGCCAGGATGCGTTTACTTGACTCGATGTAATTCGCCGCATCGCATTCGCCCGTGGTGATGAGACAAACGATCGGACACGAGACATCCAGGCTCACTTATTGTCAGCCTCGCTCTCGAGCATTCTCACACTTTGGCGAAAATGTCCGATCTCCCAAAAAGCGATGAGTAGATTCATCACTCCAAGCCCCGTCACAGCCCCGCGAAACCACGTCGACGCAACAGCATGCTGGATGATCGGCATTCCAGCTTTGTCGCTAAGAAACACGAGCAGGTAATTCTCGCCCCACGGACCAAACAACGCGTCCCATGGCGCAAGGATCAGGTAAACCCCGAGCAGCAGGCACAAGAGAATAAAAAAAACAACGGTCAGGCGTTCGACCATGACCGTCATTATACCCTCTGGAGATGTGTTTTAGTGCGAGGAGACGTGCTCGCGAACGCGGCTCGCTACGTCACGAAAATCTACATTCTCAGCATAAATACGCTCGTAGAATTCTGCTGACCTGTCCTGATCGCCATTCGCCTCGTGCGCAAGGGCAAGCTCGTACCATATCCCGTGCTGCTCATCGTCTGCGAGTTGAGGGACCTCGAGCGCACGCTCGAGCCATGTGACGGCGTGGTGCGGCTTGCCGCTCTCGCGGAAACAATGCCCAAGCAGCGTCGCGCATTGAAAAAATCGCCTGCCGCCATCATTAGGCTGAGTGAGATTGATCGCGTCCTGGAATTCTCGAATGGCGTCCTCCATCAGACCCATTTCTTGATACGCGACGCCCATCTGGTAGTGCGTGTCGTAATCGCCGGAATTCTGCTCGTCGCCTTCTAAGCCAAACTCTGAGCGGATCTCATCGATGCCAAATGCGCTCGCGGACGCCTCGACCTGACGGACATCTTCGACAACCGCCTCCGCCTCGACATGCTCAACTATCTCGGCCTGCTCAGGCGGCTCCTTACCCATTCGCGTGCGAAGTTCGGTGATCTCCGACTGCTCGCCAAACTCGTCCGATAGCTCGTCTAGTGCTTTCTCCGCAAGCTCGTAATAATCGTTGTCGATGTAAAACGCTATGCTCTCGATCTCTTTTTGCAGCTTCTCGGCCTGCGACGCGGTAAGCTCCGGCGGATGATGCCCGTTAGAATGCGATGCAGCCTCAACCGCGTGCTCAACTATCTGGGCTTCCACGATATGACCATTCCGCTCAATGAGGTCGTCGTGAATCGCGGGTGAGACATCTTCATCTTGCTCGTCATCAGCAGGCTGAACGCTCTCGACGTCTTCCGCCAATTCATGCTCAACCGCCTCGTCGTCGACAAAGCCATACTGCTCGTTGATCTCATTCAAACGATCACGATATCGCACCTCATGCGGACGAATGACCGCAAGCTGCTTGAGTGCAAAACGCTCGTCCTCTACCGAGTCCTGTGCCGATGCCGCCGCATAAAGACGCTCAAGAGCGAGCCGAATGCCGTTGTCGTCATTCAACCACGAGTTGTAGCTAAAGAGCAGCCGCAACGCGCTCATCAGATGCGGATCGCGTTCGAGGATCTCGTTTATCCATCGCCCACATTCCTCAGACTGGCCGCCGGCGAGCAGGTGCTCGATCGACATGCCTAGGATCCGCGCAGCCGACGCGGCGTCGTTGATATTCAGATAGATCCGAATAAGATCGAGGAATTTTGGATAATTCGCAGGCTCGATCTCGACCAGCTTGATCACCGCACGCTCGGCGCCGGGCGCGTTTTGCGAGTCCAAACAGCATTCGATCAAAAGGTACAGAACATCGCGATTGTAGGGCTCGACGTCGAGGATCTCCTCGAGCAGTGCCGCCGCTTTTTGAGCCCGACCCATCGCTGTGTGAGCCTTAACGAGTCCATTCAGTATGCGAAGGTCCGTCGACTTGATGTCATAGCCCTTCATCAACGCCCGAATGGCCTCCTCGTGACGATTCTGCCGGCTAAATCGCGTGCCCGCCTCGGCGTACGCCTCGAGCGCCTCATCGTTTTGATTCTCCCGCTGGTACGAGTCGGCAAGATTCATGCACACGTCGGTGTTGTTTGGGTCGAGCATCGCGATCTGCTTGTACATCGCGAGCGCCTCGAGACGTTTACCCGACTTTTGATAATGCTCCGCGAGCATTTGGTAATGCGCACGCGCGTCGCTCAAGCTGCCCTTTGTCTTGTGCAGCTCGGCAAGCTTTGCCGTGACCTCGATCGAGTCCGGTTGGATCCGAGAGATCTTGTTGTAGATCGCTATCGCCTTTTGCGAGAATCCCTGTCCGCCATAGTGCTCCGCCACCTGCATGTAGCAGCGAACGGCGTCCTTCTTTTCGGCGTTCTTAGCGTAGAGATCGCCAAGCATGTTCAGCGTCGCGATATCGCGCGGATCATTCTCGACCACGGACCGATATTCGTCGATCGCGGCGCGAATTTTGCCTTGCGCGACAAAGCGCTCGGCGTTTCGCATCGCTTTGGCCCTATCAAAACCCATCAATTGCTGTGACAGAACTTGAGATCTGTTCTTGATACCGAACACAGGGAGTTTCCGCTGACGAAGAAAAAGGTGTGATCAGGTGGCCGAAATGGCACGAACCTGTAGTAGGAATTTAGCACGCCATTCGAGCGGGTGTCAACATTGTTTTGCGATGTTTAGCGACGACTGGAGGCACCAGTCACCTGATTTTGATTTTTACGCGGGCGTTCTCTAGTCTTTAGTTTCGCGTTTTTCAAATGCAAGCACTCATCCTCGCCGGCGGTAAAGGGACGCGGCTTCGCCCGCTGACCGTCTACACTCCAAAACCGATCGTCCCCGTGGTGAATCGACCGCTGATCACTTATCAGATCGAGATCCTCAAGCGAGCCGGGATCACGGATATTGCGCTCTCGCTAAGCTACCAGCCTGACAAGATCGAGCAACTGATCGGCAGCGGATCGGAATACGGAGTAAAACTGAGCTATGTGACAGAACCGAGCCCGATGGGCACGGCCGGTGCATATCGGTATGCAATGCGGGACGGACATGAGACGACGGTAGTCTTTAACGGCGATATCATCACCGATCTCGATATCGAGAAGCTGCTCGACTTTCACAGCTCGACAGGTGCTGTTGCAACGCTTGCGCTTGCACCTGTGGCGGATCCTTCGCGCTACGGACTAGTGCCGGTCGACAAAAGCGGCAAGATCACTCAGTTCCTCGAGAAACCCACCGGTAAAACACCGTTAGAAATAAAGGCAAATACGATCAATGCGGGTGTATACGTGCTCGAGGCCAAG
>Ga0207639_10001853_pt1 | contig 14222 bp, 12 predicted proteins | sample KBSCornC32_FD_184299 | JGI IMG/M metagenome (GOLD analysis project Ga0207639, IMG submission 184299) | Corn rhizosphere microbial communities from Kellogg Biological Station, Michigan, USA - KBS Corn C3-2 (SPAdes) (version 2) | ecosystem: Host-associated > Plants > Roots > Rhizosphere > Soil ...
AAAAGCCGGAGGTTGCAAAAGCAAGCGAGGAACCTGCAGCCGAAGAAAAGAAGGCTGAAGTGGAAAAGCCCGCAGAAACCAGGGAAGAGTCAGTCGAGACTGAACGGAAAAAGATGGAGGTCGTTGTAACGGATAACACAAAGCCTGAAACGACACCGAAAAAAGCTCCGCCACGTCGGACGACTCGGGCGCGGCGAACTCCGCCAAAGCGAACCGTAACTGCAAAAGCCGCTCCACCGGAAAAGGCCCCGCCAAAAGAGAAGGCTGCGGACCCGCTCGAAAACGTGCATCTGATAATCGAATTTAAGGACGGAAAACGGATCGAGCGAAAGATGAGCGACGTGTTTAGATTTTCTGTCGATAAAGGTATTTTAACGGTTATATCAAAGGACGGCACGATCGGGCGTTACAATATACTTGATATAGTGCGAACCACTATTGAATAGGAACCGTGCAGAAGCCCGCACGCAGTAAGGGCATAATTGCAAAAGCCCGCGAATGAGCAAGGGCGAAACTTTCAACGTTCACACTTTGGCTTTGTTCGGACGCGGGTTTTTTCAAAGATACGCCCTTACTGCGTGCGGGCTTCTGCATGAATCTTTACTGCTTCGAAATCCCTTCTTTTAACTTTGCAATAAGCGGACTTGCGGAATTAGCAGATTCAAGCTGTGCGAGTGTCTTTCTAGCGCTGTCGATATCACCTTTTCTGATAAAAGCAATACCGAGCATGTAAAGCGTGGGTTCGTGTTTCGGGTCTATTTGCAAGGATTGCTGATATTCGGCGATGCCTTTGTCGATGTCGTGGTTCGGGCCTTCGATATATGTTGAGCCGAGATCTGTCCGTGCGTTGACATCCTTCGGATTTAATTCAAGAGCTTTTTGGTAATATTTACCGGCCGCTTCGTACTGTTTGATGTCAAAATATGCGGCTGCGATCCGCACGTTTCCGTCAAAATCGTTTGGCACGAGTGCAACGCCTTTGTCGTAGTATTCTTTCGCTTTTTCGAGGCTCCCGATCTGCGCGTACATATCGCCGGCGCTCATCTGCGCGTCAAAATTGTTCGGCTCGTTTTTGGCTTTATCCAAAGCCTCGGCAACAACCGGCTGCATACCGCCCTGCGTCGCCGCGGCGTTTGGCATCGCACCACTAACAGGCAAGGAAATATTTCCCGGCATAACCGCAGTCGATTTTACCGCATTGCGATTTATACTGTTCGCGCCAAAAAAACCGACCGCCAAACCGACGATCAGACCGATAACCCCGAAAACAATAGCTTTTTGCATCTAAACAAAGCATCGCTGTCAGATAATAATTAAACAGCGGAAAAACACATAGCCTCATCGATTCCTATGCGTAGCTGTGCAGTCCCGGCAGCAGGTAGCTAACGCCCAGATACGTAAAAATAACCAGCAGGAAGCCGATAACGGCAAAGTACGCCGAGCTGCGGCCCTTCCAACCGCGGGAGATTCGCGTATGCAGGAAAGCTGCGTATGTCAGCCATGCGATCAGTGCGCCGGTTTCCTTTGAGTCAAATCCCCAAGGCCGTCCCCACGACTCATTTGCCCAGATCGCACCGGTGATCAACAGCATCGCGAGGCCCGCAAATGCCAGGCACGCCGTTTTGTACATCAGGCTGTCGAGCGATTCGAGTGACGGCAGCCGTTCGCGAAGCTGCTCGGTCTTATATCCAAAGATCAGTATAAACAGCGTTCCGATCAAAGCGGTAATAAGCGCCGAGATCTCAACCGGGTTCGCATTCAGGCTTAGGAACATCTTGTCGCCCGCCGATTGCAAATACTGCTTCGCCATTTGCTCAAACTGCATCGGCGTTATCGCGGCGTATTCCTTTGCGTTTAACTGCTGTCTGTCGGCGATCGCCATTCCTGCGGTGATGTATTGATCGGGATGAGCGGCAAGCTGCTGCTGCAGCGTCGGGTAAATATTCTGCGTCGTTTTGATACCGCCGATCACGATGGCGAGCGAGATGATTTGCGCCAGGAACGCGACCTTCAGCAATCCCCGGCCAAACTTTCCCGCAGTTTCATTGTTTTTGTAAATATAAATGCAAAATGCAATAACGACGCCCAATAACAACACGCCCGTTATCGCTAACGCAACACCCGCGTACGGAATATCAAGCCGAAACGGAGCGCTGAACGGTTTTTTACCCTCACCGCTGGGAACGAAAAGCCCGGCACGGTAAACAAACTCGGTAAACACCGAAAACTTGCTGATCGTCGCGATCACAGCAAAGCTGAAAATGCTTGACCATATCGCCATAGCCTCAACCTTGGCTTTGTCTTTGAGCAAATAAATGACCGCGACAGCAAAACAAACCAGCGCGATCCCGTAGCTCAGCGAAGCGACACCGACATGTATTGGCCGCCAGTATGAGTCGAGAACGGGCGGCAGATCGATAAACTCGTCCCCGATAAAGCGCGCGAGCGTTAATATCAACGCAGCAAGCGGCAGAGTAAAAGCGGCAAGTACCTGAAAATTCTTTCTGTGAGCAAACAGCAGCGTCGCAATACCGGCACCGAACGCAAACGCGAGACTCAGATCGTATAGGTTTGCGAATGGTATGTAGCGAAATATCCACGGCGAAGCCATGTTGCCGCTTGCGCGCATTTTCACGATCTCGAGGTCGTACGCTCCAACCCATCGGACGAGCCAGCTTGAAAGGTTAAAGAAAACACCGAGCGCGGCGCTCCACAGTCCGATCTTTTGCGCCATCTCGGACGGAGCATAAAGATTTGTTAATTGGAAAAGCGCTCCTAGGATATAGCACGCAAGCGCCAACATCATGAACGCTCCGTCTGAGATAAATCCCGCACCGATCTGCAGCCGCAGTCCCAACATCAGGAACGCACCGGCGAAAACCAGAATTGCCGGCAAATACGAGCGAAACGTCGCCCGCCGCTGAATTCTATCAACCTCTTTCATAATTTGTTACCGCCGTTACTATCGCTTTGAACTTGTCCTCAAAACCGATGTGGTTCCGGTTCGCCTCGCCCGCAAGCGTTACGTCAAATGTGTTTTCCGACGTTTTTTCGATCAATGCCCAAGCCCGTTTGTGCGATATAAAGAATACGAACATCAACGCTGCGACCAGGCCAAATCCGCCGACATACCAAGCAATGAACCCTGCGTTGTACGGGTCGTATTTGATCGACAGAACATGAGCAAGCGGTGCCTTCTCAAACGATGACAAGCGCCATTTGTAACCCGCTTTTGGAGCTCCGACAGGTATTTTGTCCGAGATGTTCGCGGCAAACGCGAACACCCGCGTTTTCTCGCCATTCGGCGGTGTGACGCTCAGCACAGCCGCAGGATTGTTATAATCGCCCGATTTCGTATCCGGGCTGCCCTGGGCATTGAATGTAAAATCTGAAAGGAACTGGTCAAATTTAACTGCGGTTCCGTCTGCCAACGTCGCCGAACCGTTGCGTGGGATCTCAACCTTTATCGGGGCGCCGCCATTCTCCGGCGTCAGATCGAGCGTGATCGTCCTGGCGCTGCCCACCGGTATAGTCTGCGCCTGAAAGAACCTGTAACCCCGATAGGTGAACGGGTTGTTCAGGCTGACATCCGCCTCGGTAACGCCGTACTGCGGATCGTTGATTTTAATATGCGTTCGCCAGTCGAGCGTGTTCGCGACATCGATGCCGCCTTTCTCATCGATCAACTTTTGTTGGATATCCGTGCAGTCGATCGAGAACGGAAGCTGGACGTTGAACTCCAATTTTTTGTCGAGGTCAAAATCGAGCTTCTCGATCGTGTTTGTCGTCTCACCCGGGATCATCCGCACCGACGCGTCAAAGCCTGTCTGCAAAGCGACAAAATATCCGAGAAACAGCGTCAGCAGTGCAACGTGCACAATATATGCACCGATGCGGTTCCATTTACCGCTCTCGCCAAAAACGTACAGGTTGGAACGCGTCAGGATCTTGCTAAAATCCTTCTTGCCGTCCGCATCGGATTCGTAATACGTATAGCTGTGTTCGTTGATCTGCGACTTCAGGCCGTTATCTGCAAATGAGGCTTTTATTTTTTCGGCGGCTTCCTGTTCGTTCGCGGCATAGACGCTGACGACGGTATGCTGTTTTCGGCCTTGCAGCCAATCCTTTGTGGCGCTTATTTTCGGTCTTGCCAGATACTCCCAGGCAGAAGGAAAATGATCGATGGACGCAAGAACGATGTTCAGCGAAAGTACAAGCAGCATCGCGTTGAAGTACCAGCTGTGGTAAATGTCGAAAAAACCGAGGTAGCCAAAGACAAGCTTTTCCGCGGGCGTAAGACCGGCGTAATACGATTCGAAACCGACCACATTCTGCTGCATAATGAGCATTCCGATCATTGCCAGAACGACCAAGAGGCATAACAAAACGACGCCGACGCGCACCGAACTCAGAAAGTCCAACACACGGTTCAAAACCGGAACGGACCTGGGTTTTGCAACTTCGCTTGCCTTTAATGTTTCTTCGGCTGCAGACATCGCTAAAAGATTAAATAAAAATGATAACTTAGCGGCGCTTTTTTGTCATCCACCGATAAATTAGTTGGGCTTTTGACGAAAAGAAGTTTGGTTGCCGATTTCGGGTTTTGAAAAACGAAATTCAAGCGGTATTCTTTAAGTTAATTTAATGTTCGCCATTTATATCCTTTTATTCAAATGATGGAAGTCGCAACGGCAGAGATACAGGAACCACGCGTCATAGGTCTGCGCGAAAAGCTGTTTGCCTATTTCGAACTGACCAAGCCACGTATTGCGTTCCTGCTCGTGCTCACTTCGGCGGCGGGTTTCTATCTCGGAGCCAAGGGGCCTCTTGATATTGGTTTGTTTGTTCACACACTGATCGGCATCACGCTGCTGGCCTTCGGTGTTGCAACCTTAAATCAATACATCGAACGGGACATTGATCCGTTGATGGAGCGAACCGCAAGGCGTCCGCTGCCCACACAAAGAGTCACGCCGACCGAGGCACTCGTTTTCGGCATCGCACAATGCGTGGCAGCCGAGGTTTATTTATATTTTCTCGTTAACGGTCTGACAGCGTTTCTCGGGCTGACGGTTATCGTCGGCTACGTATTGCTTTATACACCCCTGAAAACGCGAACGTCGGCCTCAACGGCGATAGGTGCGATTCCGGGCGCGATGCCTCCGCTGATGGGCTGGACCGCTGCGGCGAACGATATCACGCTTGGCGCGTGGGTGCTGTTCGTTACGCAGTTTCTGTGGCAGTTTCCGCACTTTCTTTCGATCGCGTGGATGTACCGCGAACAATACGCCAAGGCAAAAATTCTCATGCTGCCGGTCGTCGAACCGGAAGGGAAACTGACGATGCGGCAGATCGTTCTGTTTACGATAATGCTGGTTCCGGTCAGTATGGCGCCCTATTTTCTTGGAATCGGAAACGCTATATATCTCGCCGGCGCAACGGTGCTTGGCGTGTGGCTGCTGTTCGCAAGCATTGCGGCGGCTCGTGCAAAAACGAACCAGGCCGCGCGACGGCTGTTGATGGTGACTATAGTTTACCTGCCACTGCTGTTTATTCTTCTCGTTCTAACGCATTAGTTTTATGGAAATCGGAACGATCGAGACAATTGAGCCTCCGAAAAAACGCCGCAAGCGTCGGTCTGGCTTCACGAGCGGTCCGGGCGGTGGCAACAGAAATAACGGCGGAAATGGCGGCGGCGGCGGTGATGATAATAACGGCGGCCCGCCGGATCTGCCCGATGAGCAAACACGGCCCGGAACCAATATCCCTCGGATTTTAACGGCGTTTCTGCTGCTGGTGGTTATGATGACCTTCGGCGGTTTGATCAGCGCCTATATCGTCATCGCGACAAACGGAGTTCCCGAGTGGCGCCCGTTCTCGCTGCCGATCCAGGTCTGGATAAGCACCGCGATCATACTCGCGAGCAGCGCTGTTTATCACGTTGCAAAAAAAGCGTTTGACGACAACGATCAGGAAAAGGCAAAGAAATATCTGTTAGCGACGACCGGGCTTGGTGCGGCGTTCATATCATCGCAGATAATTGTATGGCTCGAACTGGTTCGACTTGGCGTCTATGTGTACGGCAATCCTTATGCGGGATTTTTCTACGTTCTGACGGCGATACACGCTCTGCACGTGCTCGGAGGGGTTATCGCGCTTGGCTCAATTGTGCTCAGGTCGTGGAATGAGACGATCTTCGAACCCGAGATAGAACGGCGTCAGCAGCTTGCACAGGTCGTCGGCTGGTACTGGCACTTTATGGACGCGTTGTGGATCGTACTGTTTGTTCTGCTGGGATTTTGGAAATAACCGTACGACAGGCTGTCAGCCTACCCTGGATCGAATATGGAGCTGCTCCGCATTTTCCCTCATCTTAACGCCAGCCTGAACGCTCTAAGCAGCGTTTTTTTGTTGTTTGGGTTCTACTTTATTATGACGACGCAGGTCAAAAAGCATCGATTTTGCATGCTGACCGCGAGCACGGTTTCAGCTTTGTTTCTGATCTGTTACGTAACCTATCACGCCATCAGGACGTCGTATTTCGGTCTCGGCCCGACACGATTTACCGGCGAAGGTATCGCCCGGCCGATCTATTTCACGATCCTGACCTCGCACACTATACTCGCGGCCGGCGTCGCGCCGTTCGTTATCGTCACACTTTATCGAGCCTTGAAAGGGAATTTTGAAAAGCACAAAAGAATCGCGCGATATGTCTATCCGGTTTGGCTGTACGTTTCGATAACCGGGGTCGTGGTGTACTGGATGCTGTACCAGATGTACCCGGCTAAATGAAAGGGATAAGGGATGGATAAAAAATCCCGCAAGATTTCCGATTTCCCTTGAAAACGCTGATTTTCTGTGCTAAATTATCTATGTTGAAAAGTTGATCACCGAAGCCGTCTCAAATAGAGGCGACGCGGGGGACCCAAACGTTTCATGCAGTTTATGAAACAGGGGCGAAGCGGTTTGTTGAAAGGCCGCGGGGATAATCTTTCGTTCCTAGCCCGTCAGCTAACCTCGTAGGTGTGGCAAAGAAGTTACTGCAAGAGTTAATGCCCAAAAAGGCGCGATTTTGTGTGTGCTTCGCGCTCTGCTTTCTCAACAAAATCAAGCAGACATCCGGTCTTCTCAAAGAGAAAAGTTCCGCGTTTTCGGACGCGGAACTTTTTTTGCGCGGACAATTTTCCCAGATTTTGCGCGGACAAATTTCTGTGGATTCAAGACAAAAGTTCGTGTGCCGCCCGATCAACGCCTGATATCTGAAAAATCATAAAAGTCAGAAAAATCGCCCGGCTTTTAATAAATTGATAAAATCGTAAAAACCGTTGCTTCATGTGTTATAAGAAGAATCTGTTATGAGGAAACTAACGACCCTTGCAATTTTTGTGACCCTGACGGCGACGACGGCGTGCGTTCCCAACAACTCGATACTCCAAAGCAATATCGACAACACTGCGCCGACGCCCTCTCCGACCGAAACGATCCCGCCGATCAAAAAGATAACGGTTGGCGAACTTATGAACCGCACTGCGAACGCGCCGGAAGGGTCATTTACCTTTCCGTGCGATCTGCAAACCTACAAGCCTGAGGACCGCGATAAACTGCGAAAGCTCCGCGATGTATGGCTCTCAAAGGAAAAAGACGAGAATTACGTTCTGCGGCCGTCGGGCGACTGTGTTTGCCCAAGTATCTGTGTGTTAAAGGTCGAGGACACGACAAGACCGGCCCCGAATAGTTTCGGGCTTATAGCGATCAAAGATCTTGAATCGGGCGGTTACCAGTGGATCGCGAAGGAGATCGATCTCACTAACGCGAAATTGACGTGGACCAGCTCGGTTCCTGACGTGATTTTCAATAGCTCAGACGGGAAAGTTTTGAAGACTTGTTCGATCGATCTAAAGGCTGGAAAATATCAGATGAATTGTTCCGCCGCGAAATGAAGATAGGAATTGAGGGCGACCTAAGCCGCCCTCAGTAAAAGCCGCAGAAACTGTTTACTTAAACACAATACCAACACCTAACCGCACGTTGTTGTCCGTGTGGTCGAAGTGGATCGGATTGTAATCGACCTGAATTGCCCGGAGATCGATCTTGTCATTCAGCTTGATGTCAACACCGCCGCCGACCACACCGGCAAGACCTGATTGCGATTCGCTGCCGGTCAAACCGGAGCAATCAGCCGTCCCCGTGCAACTGGCATTCTTTATCTTCGTGTGGCCCACCGCGACCCCGACCAAGGCATGAGCGAACGGCTTGAACCGCGCGTCTGTTCCGTTATTCTTGACCTGTATGCCACCCAGAAAATTGTAAAGCGAGTTGTTCGTCTTGAACGAAACGTTTCCGTCCGGCGTTGCGAACGCGAACGTTTTGTTGTTGTAGGTGCCGGAAACGTCGCCCTTTAGACCAAAGTAACGATGAAAATTGTAAACGCCGGCTGCTTCCCAGCCGTGGAATGTCGTGTGGTCGTCGAGAAAATCCTGAAACGAGCTTCCGGTATCGACGCCGTTATCGATCTGTCCGTTCGAATATCCGACGTAAAACTCGCTCTTTTTATAATCGCTCGAGCTTTGCGCCATTGCCGCAGTACAAAGGCCTGCTGCGAGACAGGCCGCTAAAATGATCTTTTTCATTATTCCCTAAACTCCTTGTAAATGAATGTAGTGCCTTTTCAGGCAACAAAAAAAGCCCGACAAATTCGGTACTGCTAAATCTGCCGGACAGTTTTTGACACTTTCAAAGTGTTAAGAGTTTTGACGGAGCGAGTTTTGATTAGGTTGCTTTGGCGGAAGATTTTTTACCGTGCCACAAAATTGAAAATAGCGCGCCGCGCGGTAGCAGCGTTCCCGCCGAATATCGGGGTGCGGACAGTGGCCGTCCGAAAGACCGATAATTGAATTATTGCGTGAGATGTTCCGGCGGAGGACTTACGGGCAGGTTGTTTACAAAAATGCCCGATCGACCCACAACGACACGATCGTCAAGGATTCCGTTCAGTGCAGACTTTAACAGCACGCTGTATTCTTCATGCGTTTTCGTTACGAGTTTTTTGTTCCACTCATCTTCGTGAACGACGAGCTTTTCCAAAATGATCACCGCGGCCTGCCTGGCTTCTTTATTAGATAGATCGCTCATATACCCCTAGATATTTTTTAAAATTTATCGGTCGATTTTTTGAAGATTAAAAGCGGCGAGCCGATGTGTCAAGCGCGTTTTGGGGTCTTGTAACATCAAACAGGGCGATTTTAGCGGCCGGAAAAATCGCAACTCCAAACAGAGGTTAAATTAAACGGGATAGGTTAACAATCGTCTGTAGCATTTAACAGATTTGTAACATTCGAAATGCCATCTTCTATTTCTGTTCTTGATAACTTCGCAGATGGTTAGTAAAGGAAAATATTAGCAAAGGGATAAGGAAGGAGTTTCATAAGAAATATTCCTGTTTGTTTGTGTTAGAAAGGGTCGCCCTCGGGCGCTTTGCAACAAAAAGAAAAGGCCCGCGCGGTTTGCGACAGGCCTTGACATCTTTTTTACTTAACCCTTTATCGAGTCCAGAGCATCGCGCCGACAAGACCCTCACGAGTGTTCCCATTTGTTGCTATTCCCAAGGATACTTTCCGGGCCGGATTTCGCAATGGGCAACCAACGAGCTAGGAGTACGAGCATTCTACTCCTGTGTTTACTAAATCGCGTTCAGTGTGTTTAAAGTAGCGCAGATCGGCGGGTAAGTCAATACTTTTTTGTAAAAAAAATAAAAAAAGTTTATCGCAGGATAAGACTTTACACGGTTTTTCGAACGCGAATGAAACGGATCGGGCGGAAAAAGCAGGATTTAAAATAACCTGGTTGTTTTTTGTTTTTACCCATTCAAATAATTAACTCAAGCTACGCGTTAATGGAATTCAAATGGATGAAACCACAAAATCACACGAAATAACACTAAAACGGCCGCCGGACCTCCGCAAAGCGACGAGTAATTCCAAATTCACAATCAAAAATCATTTTGGGGGGAGTATTTTAACTGTTTTGAGCGGAATCTTGTCCTGCGGATCGAAGGTCAGAGCGGCCGGTTTGCCGTCGAGTTTGAACGTTAAAACTTCGACACGTTTTTTTAGCTCGATCGGCCTCGTCACGGTGCCGGATGCGGTTTTTATTTCGAGGTCCATCGGCAGCCGGAACGCCGAGGGCGTTATCTTATCGAGCGGCTGCGTTTGCGTTACGGTTAGCCGCAGGGTTTTTGTGCCGGGCGTCCAGTTTTGAGCGACCGTGAGTTTTGGGTAACCGGCGCCGTAGATCCATTGTTCGAAAAACCAGCCGAGGTCCTTTCCCGACGCTGTTTCCATTCCACGGCGAAGGTCACCGGTTTCCGCGTTGCCGAATTTGTGCTCGTTAAGATAAGCATTTATCCCTTTCCAGAATGCGTCGTCGCCGATGTATTCGCGAAGAGTGTGAATCACCGTACCGCCTTTCTGATAAGTCGTCACGTCAAAAAGCGAATCGCTCGAGGGGTCGGCAAAGCGATTGAACAGGCCGTGGCGATGTTTATTTACTGCGTCGTCAATCATAAATTGTTCGGCGTCGGATTTGATCTTGCGGTTATAGCTGTCGCGGCCGTAAAGCTTTTCGCGGGCGACCGATTCCATAAAATCAGCAAAGCCCTCATTAAGGTAAAGCTCGCTCCAGTTTTTGCACGTTACCATATCGCCGAACCACGAATGCGAAAGCTCGTGCGAAACAAGGTCCTGAACGGTCGCTTTGCCGAAATCGAAATTTGCAAAGAAAACTTCGGTATCGGCAAGCGTCGTCGCTGTGATATTTTCCATACCGCCGAAATTAAAATTGCGGACGACGGTTTGATCGTATTTGTTGTAGGGAAACGGGACGCCGGTGACCTCCTCGAACGCCTGCATCATATCCTTTGTGCGTCCGAACGCGAGCGGTACGATCGTTTCTTTGCCGGGATAGACGTAAAACCCGAGCGGGATGCTACCGTGCATATCCGTCTGCTTGACGTAGGTGCCGATGACAAAGGACGTGAGATAGGTCGAATAGGGAATCGACATCTTGAAATGGTGCGTCACGGTGTTATCGCCGTTATCTTTTTGGTCAAGCTCTTCTCCGTTGGCGATGACGGTCTGGCCTTTTTCGGCGGTTATGAACTCTTCGCTTGTGGCTTTGTCGCTCGGAAAATCAAAGGATGGAAACCAATATCGAGCCTCTTCGGCCTCGCCCTGCGTCCATATCTGGTAGGGTTCGTTGACGGCGTTCTCACGAGTTTCGTCAACGAAATAGATGCCTTTGCGCGGCGACGTGGTTGTGTATTTGAAACGGACGGATATCACGTCGTCAGGCGAATATGTTTTGTCGAGAGTTATGATCACCTTGTCGGACGTAGTTCGATATTTTAGCTGAGTCCCGGAGGGCTCAAGCGTGACCGAGTTGAATTTCAGCCCTACAGCATCGAGTTCTGCCTGCGTAAAACCAGGTTTGAGCGGTTTGAACTGCACGGTCGTGTCGCCGATAACCTTTTTGCCCGGCCGATCGAAACTTACGCGGATTACGTAATTCTGAACGTCGTACGTCCGCGTGCGGTTCATATCCGGCTTTGGAAATTGGGCAAAAGCCGAAACCGAGAAAAAGATAATAAACAACAAGATAAAGCGAAGTCTCATATTTTTTATGTCAAATAAAGTTTTCTCTGCGGTCTCAGCGCTCTCTGCGTTAAATGAATTCATTTAACGCAGAGAGCGCTGAGACCGCAGAGAATTTATAACAGTTAGGTTCTGTATGCCATGAATTGGTTGGATGCTAAGGCTTTAGGTATTTTCCAAACCAATCGAGAACGTTCGTGTACCAGAATTCGGAATTTTGCGGTTTTAATATCCAATGGCCTTCGTCGGGGAAGACGATCAGCTTAGAGGGAATGCCGCGCAGCTGCAGCGCCGTGTAAAGCTGAAAGCTTTGGTCTATAGGCACGCGGAAATCGAGTTCTCCGCACGAGACAAGCGTCGGCGTGTCGAAGTTCTTGACGAACTTGTTTGACGACCAGCGGTTGTAATTCACTGGGTTTTCCCACGGCATACCTTGGAATTCCCAGCGGACGAACCACAGCTCCTCGGTCGCTCCGGCCATGCTTTCGAGGTTGTAAACACCGGCGTGCGAGACGAACGCCTTGAATTTGAATCGCGGATCGTTGTTGTGCCCCATTATCCAGTCGACCATGTATCCGCCGTAGCTCGCTCCTGCAGCGCCTATTCGGTTCTTGTCGATGAACGGGCTTTTTATAACGTCCGCGACGCCGTTCATTATGTCGGTGTATGCCTTTCCACCCCAGTCGGCCGAGACTTCGTTGATGAATTTTTGGCCAAAGCCAGGGCTGCCGCGCGGGTTTGGCATAAAGACGACGTAGCCGGCGTTTGCAAAAACCTGCGGGTTCCAGCGATAACCCCAGCTGTCATTAAAAGGACTTTGCGGGCCGCCATGAATCAACACGAGCAGCGGGTATTTCTTTGCCGGATCGAAACTGGCTGGTTTTATGACGAAGCCCTGAATGGTTTGATTTAACGCACCTTTCCATGTGACGTTTTCCGCTTTCTTGAGGCCGTATGCGGCCATTCGCTGGTCGTTTACACGGGAAATTGCCGTTAGGCCGCTGCCGTCCGTATTCGCACGAAATATCTCAGTCGGCGAAGCGATGGTGCTGCTTGTGAAGACGAGAGTTCGTCCGTCGGGCGTGATGTTCAGGCTGCCAGCCATCACGTCTTTGATCAAAGGTTTTACGAACGTTGCGATGCGGAGCCGCATATCCGGTTCGACGGGTACGGTAAAGATGTTTTCGTGACCTGCCTGGCCCGCGGTGAAATATACGGTCTTGCTATCGGGTGAGACGAGGGCTTCGTCGGCCTGCAGGTCGAAACCGCGTGTCAATTCAACGGCTTCACCAGTCCGTCGGTTGTAACGCATTATGCGAAAGCGGTCAGCCTCGAACGCCTCGGTCGCTTGTGAGCGATAGATGATGTATTTGCCGTCCGCCGTGTAAACCGGCGCGAGATCGTAGCCTTTGTTCGACGCAGTTATGCTTTTATTCGTCTTGTCGAAAAGCGAGGCGATGTAGATGTCGCTGTTGGTCGAGATCGCCTCTATCTTATCGGGGTTTCGCAAATACACAAGCTCCCGCGAATCCGGCGAGAAGGCATAATCGGTTCCGGTCGAGGCTCCGTACGGCGGCGAATCGAAATCGCCGGGCGTGAAGTCGACAGCGGTTCCGCCCGCACTGGGTACGACCAAAACGTGCGTGCGTTTGCGGTCGCGCCATTCGACCCAATGGCGGAAAAGCAGGCGGTCGGTCACATGAGCCTTGACCTTGCTGTTTTCGGCTTTTTCATCTTCGGCTTTGTTGCAGGCGTCGTCATTGCATTCGGGATAAACGTCGGAACTGAACGCGATCCATTTCCCGTCGGGCGACCATACAGGATTTCCCGCGTCTGTCGAGATATTCGTGACCTGCTTGTGGTCGCTGCCGTCCGGCTTCATCGTCCAGATCTGACCGCCGGTCGTAAATGCTATAAGCTTGCCGTCAGGCGACCACCGCGGCGAACTGTTCGACGCGGTGCCGCTCGTCAGCTGCGTCACATTGGCTCCGTCGAGCGATGAGCGGTAGATTTGCGTGACCACGCGATTCGCATCCTTATTTACGACACCAACGCTGTACGCAACCCACCTGCCGTCAGGTGAAACCTGCGGATCGCCGACGCGATCAACCTTAAGAAGTTCGTCGATAGCAAACGGCGTCTGCGCACCGACACACACAAACGCCAGCAGAGTCAGAAAGACCGAAAGAAGAATGGGTTTCATTTTAGATTCCTGTAAGCCAAAGATGTAAAGAAAGCGTAAATATTATTGCACAATTTTCGGAGAATGCACTCGTTCCAGCAGTGGTTTAGCTTAGGATCTATTCGTGTTGTTTGGTGCGGATTAGTGGCTTCAGTTTATTAAATTTTAAGCAGGAACCACGAAACAACACAAAAAACACGAACGGGATCGAAAGAAAGATCCGTAATTCCAAACTGAACCAATGCGACATCGAAGATCGATTTAGACATTACGACATCAAACATCCTTGCTCTTTTTGCATTAACGTCCTTGTTAACCTAAACTCGAAGGTAACGAAGATGAACAGACCACCGCCATATTTTCCGCAAAATCAGCTTTCGCCGCCGGACGAA
>Ga0207639_10001854_pt1 | contig 14217 bp, 3 predicted proteins | sample KBSCornC32_FD_184299 | JGI IMG/M metagenome (GOLD analysis project Ga0207639, IMG submission 184299) | Corn rhizosphere microbial communities from Kellogg Biological Station, Michigan, USA - KBS Corn C3-2 (SPAdes) (version 2) | ecosystem: Host-associated > Plants > Roots > Rhizosphere > Soil ...
CCGACAGGATGCGAGCGGCGCGCACGACGTTGGCGTAGTTGAGGAGCGGCTCGCCCATCCCCTGGAACACGGCGCCCCGCACCGGGTGGTCCGCCTCGCGCGCGATGGTGTGCAGCTGCGCCAGGATCTCCCAGGTCTCGAGGCTCCGAATTCCACCGAGACGGCCGGTCGCGCAGAAGTCGCACGCCAGCGCGCACCCCGCCTGCGAGCTGAGGCACACCGTGTACTTCGCGGTCGGCAGCGCGGTCAACCCGGCCGGGGCGTCCCCGGTGAGACGCGCCTCGCGCAGGGCGCGGGCCGCCGCCGGATCGGGCAGCGGGATGCGCACGGCCTCGATCTCCGGTCCGTCGGGCAACCTGAACAGGTACTTCAAGAAGCCGTCGGCGGCCCGGCGCCGCTCCACCACTTCGAGGCGCGGCCACACGGCCGCCGCGTCAATGGCCCGCGCGGCCGCCAGGGACAGCCCGCGGACGCTCGGCTGCACCGGCGTGAGCGACGCGGCGCCGTCGCGGTGGACCGCCGAGAACACCCGGCGCGCGACCTCCGCCGACACGCCGAACGGGGCGAGAGCGGCGGCCATCTCACCCCCGTCGAGGTTGGCGAGGATCAGCGGCCGCGTCCCCGTGGAGGTGCGCGCGGGCGCCTGCGGTTCGGGCGGCGCCCCCGGTCGATCCGGCGTTGGGTCCGGGGTGCCCGTCTCGGACGTTGACACGGCCGCAGTGATAGCGTGCGCGCGGGCGCCTGTCACCCGGCGCCTGCGCCGGCTGGCGTCCCCGCCGGTTCCGCCCCCGGCCGTTCCGCGCGCGCGAAGAAGGCCAGCGCGTTCTCGCCGAGCAGCTTGGCCAGGCGGTTGCCGCGCCAGCCGCGCCTCCACAACACCTCCGTCAGGCGCGGCAGATCGGCGCCGTCGCGCAGCCCACGCGGCAGGGTCATGAAACCGTCGAAGTCCGAGCCCAGCGCGACCGCGTCCTCGCCCGCGACGTCCGCCACGTGCTCGATGTGATCGGCCAGCGCCTCGATCGTCACGAGCAGGCCACCCAGGTACGACGCCACGAAGATGACCCCGACGATGCCCCCGGCCCGGCCGATGGCCCGCAGCTGGTCGTCGTCCAGGTTTCGCGGGTGCTCGTGCACGCCGGAGGCGCCCGAGTGCGACGAGAACACCGGCAGCCGGGCCTCGGCGTGCAGATCCCAGAACGTCCGCTTCCCGGCGTGCGACACGTCGATGGCGATGCGGTGGTGATTGCATCGCCGCACCAGCGCCCGCCCCACGTCGGTCAGGCCCCGGTCCTCGCGCGACCGGCAGGATCCGCCCGCCGCGCTGTCGCGCTCCCACAGGGGTCCGATGTACCGCACGCCGGCCTCCGCCAGCTGGTCCACGCCGGCCTCGGGATCGGCGTCGATGGCGTAGCTGCCCTCCACGCCCAGCATGAGCGCGACCTTCCCCGCGGCGCGCGCCGCGCGGATCTCGTCGGAGGTCCGGGCCAGCGCGAGCGCGTCGGGGTGCCGGCTGGCCAGCTCGCGCGCGCAGTCGAGCTGGCGCCAGAAGCGCTTGCGCCCGCCGTCGAAGCGGAAGCCGGAGAAGAGGAGACACCCGAGCGCGTCGATCCCCCCGCGCCGGATACGCGGCAGATCCAGGTCGAGGCGCAGCGGGTTCCAGAAGGTGGCGGTGCCGTTCTGCTTCGTGATGTCGTGCGGGAAGTGGGTCAGCTTGGTCAGGAGGTCGTTGTGCAGATCGAAGACCAGGGCCTGCCGGTGAAACTCCGCGGCCTCGGAGCTGACCTCGATCGGAAAACCACGCACCGGCTCGCCCTCCTCGGCTCTGCGTTACGGCTGCGGCTGGAACGGGTTCTTCAGCTCGGCCGGCGTGCGGATGCCTGGATGAGCGGGCGCAGGCTCGGCGCCGCCTTCCGGCACGCCCAGCGAGTCGATGGCGTCGCGCGACGAGCGGTGACGGCGCGAGCTGCCCGTCTTCTTCTTGCCGTCGGGCCTCGTGTTGCCGTCGGATCTCGCGTCGCTCCCTGATGTGGCCTCGCCGCCCGAGGCCCCCACCTTCGCCGCTCCCCCCACGACGGCCGTCCCCTCGCCCGTCGCGGCGGTACCTGGCTCGGCCTTGGGGATCGCCTTGGAGTCGACCTTCGAATCTGGCGCGACCGTCGAGCCCGGAGCCACCGCGGCGGGCGCGATCGCGGCGGCGCCAGCCGGCGCGGGCTTCTGCTTCAGATAGAAGACCAGTGCGCCGGCGGCCAGCACGACGGCCACGCCGCCGAACAAGGCCAGGTTGCTCCCCCCGCGCGGGCGCGCCGGAGGCCGGTCGGCCAACGGATCGCCGCCCGACCGATCGAAGAGCTCGGTCTTCGATCGACGGACCTCGGGGTTGGCGGCGGCGAGCGGCATGCTCGCCCGCCCCGCCATCTCGTGCGTCGCGAAGGGCAGCGGCTCGAGCGGAGCGAGCGGCGCGTCCGGCGTGCTCGAACGGATGGCGGCCTGGCGCCCGCTGCTCGCGGACGCGCGCGGCCTCTCGGAGACCGTGCCCGGTCGCGACGGCGACACCGGCACCACCGTCCTCGGGGCGCTCACCCCCGTCGACAGCGAGATGGACCCGCTCAGATCGGGAGACGAGCCCTGCGGCACCAGCGCGGCCACGAACTCGCGCATCGACTGGTACCGCTTGGCGGGATCCTTCTCCATCGCCTTCAGGATGATCGCCTCGATCCCGGGGTCGATGGACGGGTTCCGCTTCCGGGGCGGCTCGGGGGCCTCCAGCATGTGCTTCGAGAGGATGCCCATGAAGGTCTCGGCCTGGAACGGGACGTTCCCGGTGAGGATCTGGTACATGATGCAGCCCACCGCGTAGATGTCGACGCGGTGATCGACGTGCTGCCCCTGGGCCTGCTCGGGGGACATGTACTCGGGCGTCCCGAAGATCATGCCGGTGCGGGTCAGGCGCGGCGCGTCCTCGTCGAGGCCCATGACCTTGGCGATGCCGAAGTCGAGCACCTTGATGAACTCGCGCCCGTCGTCGCGCGGGATCACGAAGATGTTCTCCGGCTTCATGTCACGGTGGATGATCCCGCCCTCGTGCGCCGCCCGCAGCGCCTTGCCGATCTGCACGAGCATGGGCTGCGCGCGGGCCCAGCCCATCGGGCCCGAGGTCTTCAACACCTGGCCCAGGTCCTGACCGGACAGGTACTCCATGGCCAGGAAGACGTAGCCCTCGGGCGACTGGCCGAAGTCGGTGATGTCGATGACGTTCTCGTGGCCGATGCGCGAGGCGCTCTTCGCCTCCTGAATGAAGCGCTGGACCAGGTCGGCCCGCCGCGTGAGATCCGGGAACAGGACCTTGAGCGCGATCTTCTTCTCGATGACGACGTGCTCGGCCAGGTAGACGACGCCCATCCCGCCCTCACCCAGCTTGCGCAGGATCCGATATCGCTCGGACAGGACCCGGCCAAGGAGCGGATCGTCGGTCCCGGGTGCGCCGGGCGGGCCTCCTACCACCGTCATCTGGCCGCGCATTTTACACGAGCCCGAGACGCCGGACCAAACGGCTGACCAGATCGGCTGGCCCGCGCCGACCGTGTCCGTCACCGGCGCGGATCACGCCAGCGCGCGGACCAGCTCGTCGTGCTCGTCGGAAAGGGCGAATTCGACCAGCGCGCGCGCCTCGGCGTGCTCGCGCAAGGACTCGGCCGACGGCGTGCGGCCGGCCAGCCCCAGGACCACGCGCAACCCGACGTCGAGATGTCCTTGCGCCAGCAAACCGACGCGGTTCGCGCCGTCGCGGATGCCGAGCGCCAGCGCGCCCGCGTCGATCGCGCCGCTGGATTCGAGCGCGAAGGGCAGCAGATCGGCGCGGAGCTTGCGCGGGATCAGGCGGGCCATGCGGGCCGTGGCGGCCGTCGCAGCGTCGGGCGTCACGTCGTCGCGCCGGTAGGTGGGAACGAACTGGCGCACCACTCCCAGCAGCCAGGCCGCCAGGTCCGACTCCGTTCCGGCGAGCGCGACGTCCAGGTGAGAGGCGGCCAACCGCAGCACGCGGGCGCCGGCGAACCGGATCGCGCCAGGGCCCATCTCGAGGATGGCCCTCGAGATGACGAGCACCGGGGGTCGCGCCGGTAAGGCCGCGAGCACCACCCCGCTTCGGGCCGGCGCCGCGGAGGACGCCGAGGGTGGCGGCGTGTACAGGTCGTAGGCGCCGACGCCGAGATCGGCGGCGATCCCATCGAACAGATCGCGCGGCGCCCGGCCCTCGGGGATCCGGTGCGAGCGGTCGGCGCCGAAGCGTGCCGGATCCGCGCGCTGGCTCGCCCGCTCGCTGGGGCCGAGCAGGCGGAAGAGGTGGCGCACCGAGGAAGGCACCGCCGGCGGGTAGGTCCGGTCGTCGACCTCGGGGTTGCCGAGCGCGGCCAACCGCCGCACGGCAGCCGGGGCGGCTGCTCCGGGCGGCGCGTCGGGCACCGTCGTATCGTCGGCCGGCGCGCCGCCGAGGAGGACTCCGAGATCGATCGCGGCAGCCGCCGACGCCGGACGGCCCCGCCAGCGCTGCACGGCCGCGAAGCCGGCGCGGACCGTCGCGTCGGTGGGGCGCGCCAGCAGCGCCGCGCGCAGCTCGACGGCGGCCGTGTCGAGCACGTGGCGGCGCCCCGCCAGGTCGTGCGTCTTCTCGAGGAAACGGATCAGCTCGCCCAGGGCGCGAAGATCGCGCGGCGCCTCCTCGACGGCCTTGCGGTAGTGCTGGACGGTGGCGCGGGCATCGCCCGCTCGCTCGGCCAGCTGGCCGAGGCGGATCTGATAGGCGCCGCGCCGCTCGGCCGAGGTCTCGAGGCGGACGAGCCGCTCGGTGATGGCGGTGGCGCTGCGGGTCTCGCCGAGGCCGACGTACAGGTCGGACAGCGCGTCCAGCGCCTCGCGGTTGTTGGCGTCGAGCTGCAGCACCCGCGAGTACGCGGTGACCGCCCGCTTGGCGTCGGGCGCCCGCTGCGTATGGATCCGGCCGAGGCGCAGGAACAGCTCGCGCAGCTTCTCGGGCGAGCGCTCACCCGCGGTCCGTTGCACGAGCAGATCCGCCGCCTGCCCGTAGTTCCCCTCCTCTTCCTCGAGATCGGCCAGGCGGGTCAGCGCCCGCGCGTGGTGCGGCTCCTTCGCCAGCACCGCGCCAAGGGCGACCTTCGCCGCGGCTCGATCGCCGAGCGGCCCTGCGAAGAGGTCGGCGCGGCCCACCTGAAGGGCCGTCATCTCGAACGGGTTCGTGGTGTGCGCGAGCCGGTGAGCCAGGAGCTCGGCCAGCGCGGCGTGGTCGCCCGTCAGCTCGTACAGGTCGCGCAGCTTGACGAACACGTCGCCGTCCGCCGGAGAGATGCCGAGCGCGCGCCGGAGGAGCGCGATGGCGCGGGCGCGCGCGACGGTGAGCTCGTGGGCCGCCGCGTCGGGATCGGCGGGCGGGATCATCACCGACAGCGCGGCGGCGCGGACCAGCGCGTGCACGCGCAGTCCGGGGTCCACCAGCGCTTCGGCCTCGGTCACGCCGGCGTCGGCGGCCTCGTCCAGGCGCGTGGCGCGGGTCAACCACGCGCGCAGCGCCGCCTGGGCGGGCGAGGAGATCGGATCGGCGGCCACGGCGGCGCGGAGGAGACGCTCGACGGTCGCGGGGTCGCCCGCCACGTCGCCGTGGGCGGCCGCCTCGAGGAGAAAGATGGCCGCCGAGCGCGCATCGCCGAGCGCGCTGGCCCGGGCCGCCGCGGCCTCGAGCACGCGAACGGACGCAGCGCCCGAGGTGGCAAGGCCCGACGCGGCGGGCCTCGGCGCGGAAGATCCCGACGCGGAAGGCCCCGACGCGAACGCCTGGTAGAGCAGCGCGGCCGCCGGCGCGCTGGAGAGCCCCGCGACAGCCGACCCGGAGGGGGCGGCCGCCGCCTGATCCGCCAACGCCCTCCCGAGGATCTCGCCAGCGCGCGCCCCGGTGCCGCGTCCCACGTCGATCTCGAACGCCAGGTTCAGCGCGGCGACATCCGCCTTTCCGGCCGTGTGGGGCGGCGCGATCAGCAGCCGCTCGACCACCTCGGCGAACCGCCCCTCCTGCGCCGCGCGCTCGAGGGGAGCCAGACGCTCGTCGGTCGCGCCCGCCGCGGCCGGCGACGGCCGGCCTCCGGGCTCCGCCTCGCCCTGGCCCTCGCCGCCGCTGGTCGCTTCGACCCCGTGGCTGGACGAGCGCCCCAGGGGGTCGACGCCGACCCGGATCTCCGCGGCCACCAGGTCGGCGCGAGGCGCGGTGGCGGCTCGCCGGAGCAGCTCGTGGGCCAGGGCCATGCCCCCCGAGCGACCGGCGTGCTCGGCCGCTTCGATGAGCCGGTCGGCGGGCGCGTCCACTTCGCCCGCCAGCCGGGCGAGCACCTCGCCGCGCGCGCCCGGATCCGTGTCCGCCCAGAGCAGCCGGCGCGCGAGACGGCGCGCAGCCCCCACCTCGGCGGAGGCGGCCGTGCCATTCGTCCCCGCCTCTCCTCCCGCTACCAGCGGCGCGAGCTGTCGGAGCGCCCCGGCCGCGTCGCCGCCGAACACGGACCACGTCGCCGCTTGCAGGCGTCGCATCGCTGCAGGCGGCCCCCGCTCGCCCTCGTCGTCCAGCCAGCGTCGCGCCATCCTGGCCGGGTCGGGCCGGGCGCCGAGCGCGATCCCGATGGCCATCGGATGAAAGGGGACCCGCCGCAGCGCCTCGTCGACGGCGGCGTCATCGGACGAGACGCCGGGCCCATCGGGCCAGAACGTCCCCTCCAGGAGCAGAGCGGCCCGGCGCGCCTCGGAGCCCGCCGGCTCGGTGCGCGCGAAGGCGAGCCATCGCGCGCGATCGCCGAGGCGCCTCAGCGCGCGTCCCAGCGCGAGCCGGGTCGCCCCGTCGGCGCCTCCGGCGGGGACGCTCGCCACCAGCGCCTCGAGCTCGCGGCAGGCCGCCTCGGCGTCCACGGCCGCCCGGGCCTCGGCCGCCAGCTCGACGAGCGGCGCCTCGAGGGGCGTGTGCGCCCAGGCGCGGGCCCCGGCTCGCAACAGGTCCGCGGCCTCCTGCGCGCGTCGGGCGCGGCCCGCCGCGCTCGCCAGGTAGAGGAACACCGGCGAGTCCGGATGGCGCGCCACGATCTCGCGCCAGATCGCCACCCGCTCCGGGGGCTCGCTCGGATCGGCGCCGGTGGACGGGACCGCGGCCGCCCACCGGGCCCGCTCGACCGCCGCCGGCAACCACCGCGCCGGATCGACCCGCTGCCACACCTGCAGCGCGCGCGCGCGCCCCCCTCCGTCCGTCGCCCGGCGCGCCACCGCCTCGACCGCCGGCCCGAGCGCGAGCGCGGCGTCGCCGGCCCCGTCACTGGCGCTGGCCGCGAGCTCATCCACCCGATCCAGCGCGGCCATCACCATCTCGGGCTCGCTGGCCCAGGCGCACGCGTCGCGCGCCGCCATCGCGCGGGCGGCCGGCGGCGGATCCATGCCCAGGGCCGCGGCCAGGAGCGCGGCCGCCTCGCCCGCCGACACCGCGGTCGCGCGGGCCCGCCCGCGCAGGTCGACGCGGTCGCGCGCCAGCGCCGGCGTCGTCGGGCCGAGCGCGCCCACGTCGGACAGCAACGCCCACGCGTCCTCGTCGCGGCCGAGCCGCGCACCCAGCCGCGCCGCCCATCGCGCGAGCGACACCTTCAGCGGCGAGGGAGGGAACGCCGGCAAGAGGCCGATCAGCTCGGCGAAGGCGGCCTCGGTCTCGAGGCGGGCCACGTCCCGCAGCGAGCCCATGCGCACGAGCCGCCTCGGCTCCTCCAGCTCGATGGCGTCGTAGCGCTGCTCCGCGGCCGCCTGGAAATCGCCGGCGATCTCGGTGCGCGCGGCGGCCAGCGCCAGCAGCGCCGCGCCGAGGGCGCCTCGCCGCACGTTGCCGCCCGCCGCCAGGACGGCGGCGGCCACCGAGGGCTCGCGCCACGCGAGCTCCGCCTCGGCCAGCGTGCGGGGCAGCCCCGCCGGCGTGGCCGTGACCTGCGCGGCGGCCGACGCGTCCGTCAGCCCCGCCGCTGCGCGGGCCAGCGTCCACTCGGCCTGCAGCTCGCGATAGGCCGCCTGATCCGGATGCGGCAGCAGCGCCAGGCGTGCCAGCGACTCGGCCCCCGGGCTCTCCTCTGCCAGCAACGTCCCGGCTCGCTCGGCCAGCAAAAGGCGAGCGCGGTGCACGGCGGGCCAGCCGGGCCGCGCGGCGCTGGCCGTCGAGTCGGGGACGTCCATCTCCAGCGCCGCCTCGATGTGCGCGCGCGCCTGCCGTTCGTCTCCCGCCAGCTCCGCCAGCCGCGCGGCGGCCAGGGCCAGATCCACTCGCCGCTCGGGATCGGTCTCCGTCGCTCGCTCGGTCGCCACCACTTCGCCGAGCGACTGCCAGTGCGCGCGATCCGGCCGCCACGTGCCCAGAGCCGCGTACGCCGCCTCGTCGGCGTCCTCGGCTGCGGGGGCGCCGGCCCCCAGCGCCGCGCGCGCGCCGCCGGTATCCGCCTGCCAGAACGCCGCCGTCATCTCGAGCAGCGACAGCTCCGGAAAGGCCGCCGGCTCCTCGGGCGCGGGATCGACATCGAAGATCGTCGGGGGAGCGACGGGCGTTTCGTCGGTGAGAAGCGCGGCGTACGAGCCGTCCGCACCCCCGTCGACGTCCCCACCACTCGAGCGGGGCGAGCCGGCTGGGCCCGGGCCGGCGGCGCTGCCCGACGCGGGCGCCGACGTGGGCGAGACGGCCTCGGGAGGGATCGGCAAGCGCACGATGCGGGTGGGCCCGTCGACGTGCCGGGGGGCGCGCCCCGGCGCCGCTGGCCGCGGCGGTCGGGTGGCGGCAGGTCGGGGCTCCGTCGGAGCGGATCCCGTCCGTTCGGACGCTCCCGGCAGGAGGGGCCACGGCCGCGAAGCGCGATCGCGGGACGCGGCGCTGGGCGCCTCCGGAGCTGCGGGGTCCGGAGGCCCGCCCGGCCTCGCTGTCCGTGGCGAAGAAGGACCTCGTCCGGCCTCACCAGGGCGAGCGCGGGTCCCGGGCGGGGGGGCGACGGGCGTGGCGGCCCGCGAAACACCAGGGCCGGACGCGCCGGTGGCCCCGGGCGCGGAGCGAGGCCGCGAGGTCGGCGCCGGGGACGGACGGGCCGGAGTCGGCGACGCCGCGGCGGGCGGAGGCACGGTCCGCACCGGCGTGCGGGCCAGCGGCCCGGGAACGGCGATCGGAACGGGAGCGGACGGGGGGTCCGCGGACCCCGGCGTGCGCGGCGACCGCCCGGCGCGCGCCTCGACCGGCGGCTCGCTCTCGCTGGTTATCAGCGCCACGTACGATCCCGACGAGGGCGCGTTCCCGTCGTCGAACGCCAGGGGGATGGCGTCCTCGACCAGCGAGCTGGGCGTGCCCTTCGTGTCCTCCTTGGCGACCAGGGTGACCGGCACGTGGAGGAACGGATCCTCCACTTCGAGCGCGGCGTCCGGACCGTCGCCGATCTCGGCGCCGATCGGCAAGGCCAGATCCCACGCTTCGAGCTCCGTCTCCCATTCCTCGGAGGCGCCCACGAAAGGAAGAGGCCCGGGCTGCTGGCTGTCCGGCGTCGGCTGGCCCGGCTCGGCCTGGCTGGAAGGATCGGTCGGAGCGGGCTTGCCCGGCGCTTCTGGCTTCGCCGTCGGCCCTCGTTTCTCTCGCTTTTCGTCGGAGGCGGCCACGTCAGATCCCTCCGGCTCCCGCCTCGGCGCGCAGGGCCAGGTAGTCTTCCCCCAGCGCGAACCTGACGAGCTCGAGCGCGCGCGGCTCGGCGGCGATCACCTCGCGGCCGATCGGCTGCGAGGCGCTCTTGCCGCAGACGATCTGCAAGGCGACCGGCAGGTCTCCCGCGAAGAGCAGCCCCATCCGATCCGCCGTGCGCAGCACGCCCGCGCGAAACGCGGCGGCGCCCAGCTGGTCCCAAGCGATACGCGAGGCTTGCCCTTCCAGGACCTTGAGATCCTTGCGACTCATCGTGCGCACGAGCTGGCGCGCGCGCTGCGCGACCTCGTCGGGCGTCCCCGGGGTGGGCCGGTCTGCGCCGCGGACCGCGGCGGCCGCGGCGGCGAAGAGGCCCTCGAGCTCGGGCTCGGAGAGCCGGTCGAGCGCCGCGCCTCGCGCGTGCAGCAGCCACAGCGCCCGGCCCACGCGGAACCGCACGGCGGCCCCCCCGACCAGCGCGCCCCGCCCCACCACCAGCGACGCCTCGCCGCCCTCCCAGATCACCACGCTGTCGTCGTTGGGATCCGGACGCTTGGCGAGGCCCAGCTTGATCCCGCCCACCCCCAGCGCCCGCGCCGCTTCTTCGATCCACGCCAGGCGTGGCTCCGAGCCCGCGCTCACCTTGTCGCGGGGGGGCGGATGCGGCGGCGCCGGCGGCAGCAGCTCGCCCGCCGCGCGCGCGATCGTCTCCCAGACCGTCCCGGCCGGCCCTTCCACCTCCTTGGCTTGCAGGCGCCTCCAGAAGTCGGCGGCCACGGGGGTCGCAAAGGTCGGACGCGTGCCCGGCAGCGGCTCGACCGGCTCGCCGAGCAGGCCGAGGAGCTGGCCCAGCACGCCCACCGCCATTCCCGCCAGGGGATCGCCCTCGTGCCCGCGCGCCTTCAAGCGGCAGAGATCGCGGAGGCGCTGCAGGCACGCCACGTTCAGCGGATCCTCGTCGAGCCAGCGGCGCATCTCGGCGCTGGCGGCGGTCAACACTCCCCGCAGCGCCGGGAGATCGGCGGCCGCGCGATGCACGGCCGCCAGCCGGAACACCCCCTCGCCCAGGGGGTGCAGGCGCGCCGCGCGCGCGTACGCGTCCTCGGCGCCCCGCCGGTCCCGCCCGTGATCGCGCTGCAGATCGCCGATGCGGATCCACAGCGCGGCGCGCGCGGCCTGATCGGGCAGCACCGCCTCCCAGTCACGCAAGGCCGCGACGGCCGCTGCCCAGTCGCCGGCGCGCAGGAACAGCTCGACCAGCCGCTGGCGCGCGGCTGGATCGGCCGGCGCCTCGGCGGTCGCCTCTTGCAGGATCTCGAGGGCGCGCGGCAGATCGCGGGCCGCCTCGTACGTCTCGGCCATCTCGAGGCGAAGGGTGGCCCGGCGGTCCGGATCCGTCTCGCCGGCCATCAAGCGTCGCAGGAAATCGAGCGCCTGCGGATGACACTGGCGGGCGAGCGCGAGGTTGGCGAGCTGCCGGAGCACCCGCGGCTCCGCGGGGTCGATCTTCAAGCTTCGCTTGAAGTCGTCGAGGGCCGCCTCCGGCCGCCCCAGGCGCTCGAGCCGGTTCAGACCGCGCTCGATCAGCAGGGGCAGGCGCGCGCCCGGCTCGGTCACGGCCTGAAGGCGCAAGCCCAGCAGCCGATCGAGCCCCTCGTGATCTTCATCGTCGCGCAGAAGATCGTGGAGGGCCGAGAACACCTCTCCGGAGCCCGGCTCGCGCGCCAGCGCGTGCCAGTACGCGACCTTCGCCTCCCCCGTCATCCCGAGCTCGCTCCAGAGCTCGGCGGCCCGCCGGAGCTCGAGGGCGGCGCGCGCGGGGCCGCGGACCACCTGACCCAGCCGAGCTCCCGCCTGCGCGGCGCCCCGGCGGTTCCCGGCGGCCAGGGCCGCGCGCCGGACGCCGTCCAGCGCCTCGATGCCGCTCGGGTCGAGCGAAGCCGCCGTCATGAACGCGGCCAGCGCCGCCGTGGCGTCGCCCCGCCGCTCGGCATCGAGCCCGACCTCGAGGTGCAGCGCATAGGCCAGGCGCCCCCCGCTGCGCGCCGCCCGGGCGGCACGGGCCGCCGCGCGCGCCGGACGCCCTGCGACGGGCAGGTCCGACAGGCCCACCTCGATGGCCGCCATTCCTCCCGAGAGCGCGTGAGCCTGGTCGTGGACCGCGGCCGACAGCGCCGGCCCGCCGAGACGCGCCCGCGTGGCCGCTCGCACCAGCAGGCCCGCGCGATCCGCCGCCGCGGCCGTCGGCTCGCCCCGCGCGCTGGCCTGAAGAGCCAGGCCGCCGTTGCCTTCGAGGGGCGGCGCAGCGGCGGGCGCCGCCGGAAGCACGCGCGCGAGGGCCAGCAGACCCGCCGACACGGAGACGGGATCTCCTCCCTCGACGCCGCGCACCCACGCGAGCACGCCGACCGTCTCGTCGTCGAGCGCCGCCGCCATGGCGGCGGGTGCCGAGGACGCGTCCAGGAGCGGCCCGTGACCGAGCCCCGGCGAGGTCCCCGCCGTCGGGCTCATCGAAGCGCTCTCGACCTCGCGGCTCTGACTGCCGGCGCCGAGCCCGAGTCCCTGCCCGAAGCCGGGTCCGAGGCCGAGCTCTCGATCGACGCGATCCGCGCCCAGGATCGACAGCATCTCGCGATCCCGTTCGATCTGGAGGCGGCTCTCCTCGTCGCCAAACGGCCCCAGGGCGCGGCTCGCCTCGACCACCACCGCGGCGTCCCCCGCGACGGAGCCGACCCGGAACAACCCGAGCGCCGCATCCGCCGACGGGGCGGCCCGCAACGCCCGGCGGTACGCCTCGGCGGCGCCCGGGAAATCTCCGGCGCGCTCGCGGGCCTCCCCCAGATCCGTCTGCCCGTCGGGGTCCTCGGGGCCCTGGCCGTCGGCCGTGGCCGCCTCCAGCACGGCGGTCTCGAGGTTCGCGTTGCCCGACCGGCGCGCGATCTCCCAGACCAGCGCGGCGGCGGTGTCGTCCCCCGCCGAGCGCAGAGGCTCGAGCGCCTCGATCGCCTCGCGCGCGCGCCCCGCCTCGCTCAGGTGATGGGCCAGGCGAAACCGCAACGCGCGGGCCGCGGCGCTCGCGCGCCGGCCGTTCCCCCCGGCCTGCGCGCGACCGGTCGCGCCGGCCGCCCCGACGCCATCTCCCTCCGGATCGCTCGACCGCGCCACCTCGACCCGCACGATCTCGGCGCGCGCGGAGGCGTCGGCGGAGGCGTCGGCGGAGGCGTGGATCGACGGCAGCCGTTCCAGCCCGGAGCCCGACATCCCGGTCGCGTCGGACGACAGCGTCGCCCGCAGGATCGCCTCCGCCTCGTCGTTCGCGCCACGCGCCGCGTGGGTCCAGCCCGCCTCGACGTGCAGCGCGGTCTGCAGCGCGGAGGTGCCCGCCAGATCGCCGAGCTTGCGCAGCAGGCGCGCGATCGTCTGGCTGTCCCCGGTGACCGGATCCCCCTCGGCGAGGAGGGCGATGTGCAGGCGTCGCAACGAAGCCCGCGCGCCTGCCGACGCGCCGCCGACCGGCTTTTCGGTCATTTGATCTTGCAGTTGGTCCTGCAGTTGATCCTGCGCGCGCGCCGCCGCCGCCAGATCGCCGAAGGTGTCGCGATGAAGCGCCACCAGCTCTTCCAGCAGCCGGGCGCGCGTGGGCGCGTCGGGGGCCGTGTCTCCCTGGGCGCGGAGCCGAGCCTCCCAGCGCGCCGCCAGCGGCCGCCACGCCCCGATCGCCCGCAGGCGGCGCTCGAGCGCCTCGCCGGCGATCTCGGAGTCGGGCGCGATCACCAGCGCCCGGGCGTACGACTCGAGGGGATCGCCGATCGGCGCCGCGGCCCGCTCGCGGAGCGTCCCGGTCACCACCAGCGCGTGAGCCGCCGCCGCGCGTTCGGCGGCGGCCGCGACACCGTCGAGCAACCCCGCCGCCGTCGACGTCGCCCGGGCCGCGGCCGCCTCGAACAGCGCCGCCAGGCTCCCCGCGTCGCCAGCCAGCGCGGCCAGGGCGAGCTCGATCGCGTCGACGTCGGCCCGCGCCGGATCACCGGGGCGGACCTCGCGCAGCTCCGGGTGACGCCGCAGGTACGCGAGGCCCTCCGCGGCGCGCCCCCCACGGCCGAGCGCCACCACGTAGCGGAGCGCGACCTCGCGCTCGGCCGGTCCCGCGATCGCCCTCGCCTCGGATTCACCCGTTGCCGAGGCCCCGGGCGCGATGAGGTCGAGCAGCTCGCCGAGGCGCGCCGCGCTGTCGTCGACGAGGGCGCCCGAAGAACCGGCGGACGCTTGCTCGGCCAGATCGGCCAAATCGGCCAAATCGGCGATGACCAGCGGATGCCCCGGCGCGCGCGCCAGCGCCTGGCGGAGCGCTTCGCCGGCAGCCGGCCCGTCACCGACGCCCTCTCGCAGCAGGCGCGCGCGCTCGCGCAACAGCGGCACCGTCAGATCCGAGGGACGCGCCGGCGACGACACGGCGATCCCGGACACGTGCGCGACGAGCTCGCCCAGGATCT
>Ga0207639_10001856_pt1 | contig 14213 bp, 24 predicted proteins | sample KBSCornC32_FD_184299 | JGI IMG/M metagenome (GOLD analysis project Ga0207639, IMG submission 184299) | Corn rhizosphere microbial communities from Kellogg Biological Station, Michigan, USA - KBS Corn C3-2 (SPAdes) (version 2) | ecosystem: Host-associated > Plants > Roots > Rhizosphere > Soil ...
CCATGGGCATGGGCCTGTCCAACCGGCAGGCGCTGCTGATCGTCGCGGCGCTGTGCATCGTTTCCGCGACGCTCGCGTGGCGGCTGCACAAGGCGTGCGAAACGCATGCGCGCAAGGAAGCGGCCCGCCACTGACTTTCGGCACATCGCGCCGACCATAGAGCGTCATCGCGGGCGATGAGCGCCCGACTCAATGGTCAGCCGATGAAGCTGTAGGCCGCGACAAAAAATGCGGTGAAGCTCAGCACGAACAGCTTCCAGTCATTGTCCGAAGAGGCGCGCGGACGGATCGGCTCGATCAACTGGGTCACATGGTGCGGCAGGGTCTGGCGAAACGGATGCCGCGCGCCATCGCTGGTCAGGACTAAAGCTCGTCTTTTCATGACGAACATAACTATCGAACCGTTAACCAGGCGCAAAGGTTAAGAAATAGTTAACGCGCGGGCCGTCCCGCGGCAGGACAAGTGCCGTGGCTCAAACCCCGGTTTTCTGCCGAAAACACGGGCGCGGACAGCATGCCTGCCGCCCGCGCCCGCCAAAAATTGCCGATAATGCGGAGAAAGTCAGACTACGCCGAAGGCCAGCATCGCGTCCGCCACCTTCTTGAAGCCCGCGATGTTCGCGCCCTTCACATAGTCCACATAATCGTCCGAAACGCGGCCATATTTCAGGCAGCTGGTGTGGATGCCCTCCATGATGTCGAGCAGCATCTGCTGCAATTCGCTTTCCTTCCACGCGCGCCGTTCGCTGTTCTGGCTCATCTCCAGGCCGGACACGGCGACGCCGCCCGCATTGGCCGCCTTGCCCGGCGCGTAGAGCATTCTGGCCGCCTTGAAGATGTGGACGCCCTCCAGGTCGGTCGGCATGTTCGCGCCCTCCGACACCGCCTTGCAGCCATTCGCGACGAGCAGCCTGGCATCCTCGCCCAACAGTTCGTTCTGCGTGGCGCAGGGAAGGGCCACGTCGCAGGGCACGCCCCATGGCGTCTTGCCCGGCGTGAAGGTGGCGTTCTTGAACTCCTCCACATAATCCTGGATACGGCCGCGACGATGGGTCTTGTGTTCCTTGACCCACTGAATCTTCTCCAGCGTGAGGCCATCGGGATCGTGGATGAAGCCGCCCGAGTCGGACAGGGTCAGCACCTTGCCGCCTAGCTGGGTGATCTTCTCCGCCGCATGGGTCGCCACATTGCCCGAGCCGGAGATGACCGCGGTCTTGCCGTTCAAGTCCTCGCCCTTCGTCTTGAGCATGTTGAGGAGGAAATAGACCGCGCCATAGCCGGTCGCTTCGGGACGGATCAGCGAGCCGCCATATTCCAGGCCCTTGCCGGTCAGCACGCCGGTGAACTGGCCGGTGATGCGCTTATACTGGCCGAACATATAGCCGATCTCGCGCCCGCCCACGCCGATGTCGCCGGCCGGCACGTCCACGTCCGCGCCGATGTGGCGATAGAGTTCGGTCATGAAGCTCTGGCAGAAGCGCATGATCTCGCGCACGCTCTTGCCCTTGGGATTGAAGTTTGAACCGCCCTTGCCGCCACCCATGGGCAGGCCGGTCAGCGCGTTCTTGAAGGTCTGCTCGAAGGCGAGGAACTTCAGCACGCTCTCGTTGACGCTGGGGTGAAAACGGATGCCGCCCTTATAAGGGCCGATGGCGTTGTTGTTCTGGATGCGATAGCCGCGCTGGACGCGGACATTGCCCTTGTCATCCTCCCAGCAGACGCGAAAGGAAACGACGCGGTCGGGCTCGGCGATCCGGCGCAGGATCTGCTGCGCGTGATACTCTTCCTTGTCCTCCATGAAATCGAAAATGTCTTCGGCGACTTCCTGCACGGCCTGGACGAACTCAGGCTGGTACGGATTGCGCTTCTTCACGCCCTCCATGAACGTCGGCAAGTCGACATGATCGGAAACGGCCATCGTGTATCCCCCCTCTATGGGCTGATTGAAGCACGACCCAGTGCGCGTCCCCTCATTGAGTCGGGGGCCGTTACGCGCGAAATACTAGCAGTTTTGTGGCCGTTGTCGCGCGGTTTGCGTGTTCGAAATCGGGGACGGAACGGGATCAGCCGCCCAGCCTATCGGCGTTAGTCGATAGGCGATGGCCCAATTGTCCCGCGCCAACATCATACCGCTCATCCGCGCGCTCAGCTGTCGAGAATCGCCGCGATCTGCGTGGTCACCTCGGCGATGTCCGCCATGCCATCGACACGGGCGACAATCCCTCGCGCCTCGTAGATGGGAAGGATCGGCGCGGTCTTGGCGCGATACTCGGCCATGCGGGTGCGCACCGTCTCTTCATTGTCGTCCGGACGGCGCTTGAACTCGGTCGAGCCGCATTTGTCGCACACACCGGCAACCTTGGGCTGCTCGAATATGTCGTGATAGCCCTTGCCGCATTGCGCGCAGGTGTAGCGCCCGGTGATACGCTCGACCAGCGCGTCTTCATTCACTTCCAGCTCGATGACATGGTCGAGCGTACGGCCGCGGCTCGCCAGAATGCCGTCGAGCGATTCGGCCTGCGGCGCGGTGCGGGGATAGCCGTCGAAGATGACGCCCGTTTCCGGCGACAGCGCATCGAGCGCCTCGCCGATGATCCCGGATACAATCTCGTCGGACACCAGTTGCCCCGCCTCCATCACGGCTTTCGCCTTGAGGCCGGTGGGCGTGCCGTCCTTCACGGCGGCGCGCAACATATCACCGGTGGACAGCTGGACCATGCCACGCTCGCTAACCAAGCGCTGAGCCTGCGTACCCTTGCCCGCGCCCGGCGGCCCCAGCAGAATGATATTCATTGCCGTCTAATCCCCTGTTGTCCTGGCCTGTCGCCGGCCCTTTGTCGATACAGCGTCATGCAAGGCCAAGGCTTTGCCGGACAGGGCTGTCCGCGTCCAGCACCTTGTCCCCGGAATCTGTCCTGTCATTGGCCGCCGATCAGCGCAGCCGGCCCTTGAGCTTCGCCTTCTTGATGAGGTCGCCATATTGGTGGGCGATCAGATGACTCTGGATCTGCGTCACCGTGTCGACCGTCACATTGACTACGATCAACAGGCTCGTTCCGCCGAGATAAAAAGGAATACCGGCCTGCGCGATGAAATATTCCGGCACCAGACAGATGATCGCCAGATAGGCCGCGCCGATCACGGTGATGCGCGTCAGCACATAATCCAGATAATTTTCCGTATTCTTACCCGGACGAATGCCGGGAATGAAGCCGCCGTTGCGCTTCAGATTGTCGGCCGTCTCTTCCGGATTGAACACCACGGCGGTGTAGAAGAAGCAGAAGAAGACGATGCCCATCCCATAAAGCGTCATGTAGACCGGGCTGCCATGTGCCAGATACTGGTTGAGGCTGAGCAGGAAATCGCCCAGCTTGCTCTCGCCCGCGACCTTGTTGCCCGCGAACTGCGTGATGGTGAGCGGCATCAGCAGCAGCGAGGACGCGAAGATCGGCGGGATGACGCCCGCAGTGTTGACCTTGAGCGGCAGATGGCTGCGATCCGCCTGCATCAGACCCTGGCGCGTCTGGCGCTTGGGATATTGGATAAGCACCCGACGCTGCGCCCGCTCCATGAAGCAGATGAACGCGATCAGGGCCAGCACCACGATCAGCACGAAGAAGATCAGCAGGCCGGAGATCGACCCCTCGCGGCCCGATTCGAACAGGTTCGCCAGCGTGACCGGCAACTGCGACACGATACCCGCCATGATGATGAGCGAGGTGCCGTTGCCGATGCCCCGGCTGGTGATCTGCTCGCCGAGCCACATCAGGAACATGGTGCCGCCGACCATCGACACGACAGCCGCGATGCGAAACATCATGCCCGGATCGACGACCGCCTGAAGCCCCGACTGCGCGCCATAGCTTTCGAGGCCCACCGCGATGAAATAGCCCTGGATGGCGGTCAGGCCGACGGTGCCGTAGCGGGTATACTGGTTGAGCTTCTTGCGCCCGCTCTCGCCTTCCTTCTTGATCGCAGCCAGTTGCGGCGAGAGGGAGGCGGCGAGCTGCACCACGATCGACGCGGTGATGTACGGCATCACGCCCAGCGCGATCAGGCTCATGCGCGAGAGCGAACCGCCGGAGAAGGTGTTGAAGATGTCGAGAACACCGCCCTGCGTCTGCGAATACAGGCTCGCCAGCACGGTGGGATCGACGCCCGGCAGCGGCACGAAGCTGAGGAAACGAAAGACGATCAGCGCGCCGACGGTGAACCACAGGCGCTTCTTGAGGTCCGTCGCCTGCGAAAATTTCGCCAGGCTCAGGTTGGATGCAAGCTGGTCGGCTCTCGATGCCATTACGCTACCTTCAAAATCTCACGTGCCATTGCCGCACGCCGTCATCGCCCCTTAGCGGGGCAGTGGATGCGTGTCACTGCCTGAGCGGACTGGCGAGATCACAGCATGACTCGCCGCAAACAAGCGACCCCGCCGGCCCATATCGGACAGCGGGGTCAGCGTTGCAAGTCCGGCCTGCGCCGTACTTTGGTCGATCAGGCCTTGCGCGCGGCCTTGGCGGCGGCGAGCGTCGTGCCCTTCTTGGCCTTCGCCTTTTCGGCAGCCGACACGGTCTCGATCACGGTGACGGAACCGCCAGCCTTCTCGACCGCCTCAAGCGCGCCCTTGGACGCACCGGCGACGGTGAAGCTCACCACCGTCGTCAATTCGCCCTTGGCGAGCAGGCGGACACCGTCCTTGCCGCCGCGCGAGAGGCCGGCGGCGCGCAGCGCGGCCTGGTCGAGCGAGGCGCCCGCCTGGATCTTGCCCGCGTCGATCGCCTTCTGCACCATGCCCAGATTGACCTCGGCATAGTCCTTCGCGAAGATATTGTTGAAGCCGCGCTTCGGGATGCGCATGTGAAGCGGCATCTGGCCGCCCTCGAAACCGTTGATCGCAACGCCCGAACGCGCCTTCGCGCCCTTCTGGCCGCGACCGGCGGTCTTGCCCTTGCCGGAACCGATGCCGCGTCCAACGCGCATCCGGCCCTTGCGGGCGCCTTCATTGTCCTTGAGTTCGTTCAGCTGGAAAGTCATGTCATGCACTCGCTTTCGCTTTTGTCGCGCAAGGCGCAAATGCCGGAGGCATTTGAGCCGCAGGCCCAGTTGAAACGAGGCACGTGACTCGTTTCAAGGCTGGGGCCTTGGGAGCCGGGCACGACCTTGAAGGAGCACCTGGCCGACGATGGAAGCAGGCGGATAGCCCGGTTCCCGAAAAAACGAAAGAGGGGTTTCCCCCTCTCCCGCTTCTATTTCTACGTGCCGAAGAGCTTAGCCCTCGACCACTTCCACCATATGAGGCAGCTTGCGGATGGCGCCGCGCACTTCCGCGCTGTCCTCCAGCTCGACCACGCGGTGCATCTTGCCGAGACCGAGGCCGATCAGAATCTTCTTCTGGCTCTCGGGGCGACGGATCGGCGAACCGATCTGCTTGATCTTGATCTTCGCCATGTCGCTTACTCCGCAATCGCTTCGGCGTCGGCCGACGCGACCTCGGCAGAGGCACCGCCACGACGCAGCAGGTCAGCGATCTTCTTGCCGCGACGCTGTGCAACCGATTTGGGGCTGGTCTGCTCGGTGAGGGCCGCGAAGGTCGCGCGGATCATGTTGTACGGGTTCGACGTGCCGTTCGACTTGGTCACGACGTCCGCCACGCCCAGGCTCTCGAAGATGGCGCGCATCGGGCCACCCGCGATGATGCCGGTTCCGGCGGGCGCGGTACGCAGCGTGACCTTGCCCGCGCCGAAATGGCCGAGGCCATCATGGTGCAGCGTGCGACCTTCCTTGAGCGGAACGCGAACCATCGCCTTCTTGGCGGCGGCGGTCGCCTTCGAAATCGCCTCGGGAACCTCGCGGGCCTTGCCATGGCCGAAGCCCGCACGACCCTTGCCGTCGCCGACCACGACCAGCGCGGCAAAGCCGAAACGCTTGCCGCCCTTCACGGTCTTGGAAACGCGGTTGATGTGGACGAGCTTCTCGATGAATTCCTCACCGCCGTCGTCTTCATTGTTACGACCGCCACGACGATCGTCACGACGACCGCCACGGCCACCGCGATCGCCGCCGCCACGATTGCCGCGACCGCCACGACCGGGGCCACGACCCTCAGTGGGTGCCTGCGCCTGGGGATCGGCGGGCGCATCGCCCGGCGCCCCGGGCTGCGACTGGATACCGCTTTCATCTACCATGTCTTAGAACTCCAATCCGCCCTCGCGGGCGGCATCGGCCAGCGCCTTGACGCGACCATGATACAGGAAGCCACCGCGATCGAACACGACCTTGGTGACGCCGGCCAGCTTGGCCGCCTCGGCGACGCGCTTGCCGACATCGGCAGCCGCTTCAGCGGTCGCGCCGACCTTGCCACGCACGTCCCTGTCCAGGGTCGATGCCGCAGCGACCGTATGGCCCTGCTGGTCGTCGATGACCTGGGCATAGATATGCCGGCCCGAACGGTGGATGCTGAGACGGGGACGGGGCTTTTGACCACCGGCGGACCGCAGGGCATTGCGAACCCGGCGCTTGCGCCGGTCAAAGGGGGAGAGCTTCGCCATGGCTTACTTCTTCTTGCCTTCTTTGCGGAAGATGAACTCGCCGTCGTACTTGATGCCCTTGCCCTTATAGGGTTCCGGCTTCCTCCAGCGGCGGATTTCGGCGGCGACCTGGCCAACCTTCTGCTTGTCGATGCCGGTGATCTCGACCGTGGTGTTATCCGGGGTCTTAATCTCGATCCCTTCCGGGATCACGAAATCGACGTCATGGCTGTAGCCAAGCTGCAGCTTCAGGTTGCGGCCCTGCGAATTCGCGCGATAGCCGACGCCGGTGATGAGCAGCTTCTTGGAGAAGCCCTCCGTCACGCCGGTGATCAGGTTCTGGACCAGCGTGCGCTGCATGCCCCAGAAGGCGCGAGCCGCCTTGGTGGCGTTGGCCGGCTTCACCGAAATGGCGCCGTCCTCGATGCCATAGGCGATTTCGTCGCGCAGCGTCAGGGCCAGGGTGCCCTTCGGCCCCTTGACCGAGAGCTGCCCGCCCTCGATGGTCGCGGTGACCCCGGACGGGATCGCGACCGGCTTCTTACCGATGCGGCTCATCAGAATACCTCCGCCAGCACTTCGCCGCCGACATTCTGCTCGCGCGCTTCCGCGTCCGACAGAACGCCCTTGGGCGTCGATACGATGGTGATGCCCAGGCCGTTGCGCACGACGGGAAGCTCCTTGCTCCCCGAATAGACGCGGCGGCCGGGCTTCGATACGCGCGCCACATGCTTGATGGCGGGCTGGCCCTCGAAATATTTCAGTTCGATGCGCAGGCCCTTGTGCGCGCCCAGCTCTTCCTCGGAATATCCGCGGATATAGCCTTCGCGCTGAAGCACATCGAGAACGCGCGCACGCAGATTGGACGCCGGCGAGGTGACGCTGTCCTTCTTCGCCTGCTGCCCGTTGCGGATGCGGGTGAGCATATCACCCAGGGGATCGGTCAATGCCATGAGATGATATCCTTACCAGCTCGACTTCGTGACGCCGGGGATCAGGCCCTTGTTGGCCAGATCACGCAGCTGGATACGGCAAAGCCGGAACTTGCGATAATAAGCGCGGGGACGGCCCGTCAGCTCGCAACGGTTGCGGATGCGCGTCGGGTTGCCGTTGCGCGGGATCGCCGCCATCTGGAGACGCGCCATCAGGCGGTCGCCGTCGTCGAGCGACTGATCAGCCGCAATCGCCTTCAGCTTCGCATATTTGCCGGCGTACTTCTTCACCAGCTTCTTGCGACGCTCATTCTTGTTGATGGAACTCAGTTTCGCCATGACTTAAGTTCTCTTCCTTAGCTAATGCGTTGGGAGAGAAGCGGGGCCAGATTCCCTAAAAGGGTTTCAGGCCGCCTGCTTCTCTTCTTCTGCCTTGGGGAACGGGAAGCCGAAGAGGCGCAGCAGTTCGCGCGCTTCATCGTCGGTGTTCGCCGTGGTGGTCACGATGATGTCCATGCCGCGAACCTTGTCGATCTTGTCGTAGCTGATCTCCGGGAAGATCAACTGCTCCTTGATGCCGAAGGCATAATTGCCACGGCCGTCGAACGACTTGGCGTTCAGGCCGCGAAAATCGCGGATGCGGGGCATGGCGATCGTCACCAGACGGTCGAGAAATTCATACATGCGCTCGCGGCGAAGGGTGACTTTCACGCCGATCGGCATGCCCTCGCGCAGCTTGAACTGCGCGATCGACTTCTTCGCCTTGGTGATGACGGGCTTCTGGCCCGCGATCAGTTCCATTTCCTCGGCGGCGGTCGTGACCTTCTTCTTGTCCTGCGTCGCCTCGCCCACGCCCATGTTGAGCGTGATCTTCTCGATCTTGGGAACCTGCATCGCGTTGGTGTAACCGAACTTCTCGGTCATCGCCTTGACGATGCTGTCATTGTACAGCGACTTGGCGCGCGGGATATACTGCTCAGTCATCAGATGACCTCCCCGGACTTGACGGCCACGCGGACCTTCTCGCCATCGCGGGTCTCAAAGCGCACGCGGGTGGCCTTGCCGTCCGCGCCGGCGATCGCGACGTTGGAAATGTGGAGCGGCGCCGGCTTGCGGTCGATGCCACCCTGCGGGTTGGACTGGTCGGCCTTGCGGTGGCGCGCATGGACGTTCACGCCCTCGACCACCACACGGTCCTCCTTGGGCAGAACCTGCAGCACGCTGCCGGTGCGGCCCTTGTCCTTGCCCGCGAGCACGACGACTTTGTCGCCCTTCTTGATTTTCGCGGCGCTCATTACAGCACCTCTGGCGCGAGGCTGATGATCTTCATGAAGTTCTTCGCGCGCAGCTCGCGGACCACGGGGCCAAAGATGCGCGTGCCGATCGGCTCCGCATTCTTGTTGACCAGCACGGCCGCGTTGCCGTCGAAGCGGATCACGCTGCCGTCGGGACGACGAACGTCCTTGGCGGTGCGCACGATAACCGCACGATGAACGTCACCCTTCTTCACCTTGCCACGCGGCGCGGCGTCCTTGACGGAGACGACGATCACGTCGCCCACGCCGGCAAAGCGCCGCTTCGATCCGCCCAGCACCTTGATGCACTGGACGCGCTTGGCGCCGCTGTTGTCGGCGACCTCAAGATTGGATTGCATCTGGATCATTGATCCGGTTCCTTCTCTTCTGGCTTACCGAGATGCCTCGGCAGTTCCGTTAGTCCGTGTCCGCGCTTCAGGCTGCCGTCTTGGGCGCCGAATGCGTATCGACGCGCTCGATCACCTTCCAGGTCTTCAGCTTGGAGATGGGCGCCGTTTCCTCGATGCGAACCGTCTCGCCTTCGTGGAAAGCGTTCGCTTCGTCGTGCGCATGATATTTCTTCGAGCGACGAATGATCTTGCCGTAGAGCGGGTGCTTGACCTTGCGCTCGACGCTCACCACCACCGTCTTGTCACCCTTGTCGGAAACCACGGTCCCCGTCAGCACGCGCTTGGGCATGGTATTCCTCCTTACTTCGTCGCGAGGGCGCGTTCGCCCTGCAACGTCTTGATACGGGCGATGTCGCGGCGCACTTCACGTACGCGGCTGGCCTTTTCGAGCTGGTTCGTCGCCGCCTGGAAGCGGAGGTTGAACTGCTCGCGCTTTAGCTCGCCAAGCTGGGTCGCCAGCTCATCGTCGCTCTTCGCGCGGAAATCTGCAGCGTTGCTCATGACGCTCATGCTCCCAGATGGGTGGTGTCACCCAGACGGGCGACGACCTTGGTCTTGATCGGCAGCTTCATCGCGGCGCGGCTGAAAGCCTCCGCCGCGAGCGGACCGGGGACACCGTCCAGCTCGAACAGGATGCGGCCCGGCTTCACGCGCGCCGCCCAATATTCGACCGAGCCCTTGCCTTTGCCCTGACGGACTTCGGCAGGCTTCTTCGACACGGGCACGTCGGGGAACACGCGGATCCACAAGCGGCCCTGACGGCGGATGTGGCGCGTGATCGCGCGGCGGGCCGCCTCGATCTGGCGCGCGGTGATACGATCGGGTTCCATGGCCTTCAGGCCATAGGAGCCGAAGTTCAGGTCCGTGCCACCCTTGGCCTCGCCCTTGATCCGCCCCTTGAAGGTTTTGCGGAACTTCATCTTTTTCGGTTGCAGCATGACGCTTTGCCTACCTTTTCAATTCGTTCAGCGCTGCGGACGGCGGTCGTTGGGTGCCGGACGCACGCCGGAGGTCTGAGCCTCCATCATGAGCCGGTCCTGCGCCAGCGGGTCATGGCCGAGAATCTCGCCCTTGAAGATCCACACCTTGACGCCGCAAACCCCGTAAGCGGTATGCGCTTCGGCCTCGGCATAATCGACGTTGCCGCGCAGCGTGTGCAGCGGCACCCGGCCCTCGCGATACCATTCGGTCCGCGCGATCTCCGCGCCGCCCAGACGGCCGCCGCAGGTGATCTTGATGCCTTCGGCGCCCAGACGCAGCGCCGACTGCACCGCGCGCTTCATGGCGCGACGGAACGCGATACGACGCTCCAGCTGATCCGCGACACCCTGTGCCACCAGCTTGGAATCGATCTCCGGCTTGCGGATCTCGACGATGTTCAGCGACACGTCGCTCGTGGTCATCTCGCCCAGCTTCTTGCGAAGCTTCTCGATGTCCGCGCCCTTCTTGCCGATGATCACGCCGGGACGGGCAGCATAGATGCTGACGCGGCACAGCTTGGCCGGACGCTCGATCACGACCTTGGAGATCGCGGCCTGCGGCAGGCTCTTCATGATGAACTTGCGGATACGAAGATCCTCAAGCAGCAGGCGACCATAATCCTGGCCTTCCGCATACCAGCGGCTGTCCCAGGTGCGGTTGATCTGAAGACGCAGACCGATCGGATTGCTCTTGTGACCCATGTTCTTACGCCTCCGCTTCTTCAGCAGCTTCACGAACGACGATACGCACGCGGCTGAAGGGCTTCAGGATACGGGTCGACTTGCCGCGGCCGCGTGTGTGGAAGCGCTTCAGGGTGAAGCTCTTGCCCACCGATGCTTCCGCGACGACCAGCGAGTCGACGTCGAGATTGTGGTTGTTCTCCGCATTGGCGATCGCCGAGGCGAGCACCTTGCGGACGTCCGCGGCCATCGCCTTCTTGGAGAAGGTCAGCACGTTCAGCGCGTCCTCGACCTTGCGACCACGGATGAGCGTGGCGACGAGGTTGAGCTTCTGCGCGGAACCGCGGATCTGCGTGCCGACGGCGAGAGCCTCATTGGCCTCGACGCGGCGGGGAGATTTTTCCTTGCCCATCAGCGCTTGCCCTTCTTGTCGGCGGCGTGGCCGGGGAAGTAGCGCGTCGGCGCGAATTCACCCAGCTTGTGGCCGACCATGTCCTCGTTCACCGAAACGGGGACGTGCTTGCGGCCGTTGTAGACGGAGAAGGTGAGGCCCACGAACTGGGGCAGAATGGTGGAGCGACGCGACCAGGTCTTGATCGGTGCACGGCCATTGCTGTCCTGCGCGGCTTCTGCCTTCTTGAGCAGATGCAGGTCCACAAACGGACCCTTCCATACGGAGCGAGCCATCGCTTACCTCTTCTTCTTCGCGTGACGCGACCGGATGATCATCTTGTCGGTCGACTTATTGTGGCGGGTGCGGGCACCCTTGGTCGGCTTGCCCCACGGCGTAACCGGATGACGACCGCCGGAGGTCCGGCCTTCACCACCACCATGCGGATGGTCGACCGGGTTCTTGGCGACGCCGCGCGTCAGCGGACGCTTGCCCATCCAGCGGCTGCGGCCGGCCTTGGCGAAATTCTGGTTGGCGTTGTCGGGGTTCGACACGGCGCCGACGGTGCCCATGCAGTCCGCCCGGATATAGCGCTGCTCGCCCGAATTCAGGCGCACCATCACCATGCCGCGATCGCGACCAACCAGCTGCGCATAGGTGCCTGCCGAGCGTGCCAGCTGACCGCCCTTGCCCGGCTTCATCTCCACATTGTGGAAGATGGTGCCGACGGGCATCTGGCCCAGTTCCATCGCGTTGCCCGGCTTCACGTCGGTCTTCTTCGCCGCGATCACCTTGTCGCCCGCCGCCAGACGCTGCGGCGCCAGGATGTAGGCGACCTCGCCGTCCTCATATTTGATGAGGGCGATGAACGCGGTGCGGTTGGGGTCATATTCCAGATGCTCGACCGTCGCTTCCACGTCCCACTTGCGACGCTTGAAATCGATGATGCGATACTTCTGCTTGTGACCGCCCGCGATGCCGCGCGAGGTCACATGACCCTTGTTGTTGCGGCCGCCGGTCTTGCGCTTGCCTTCGGTCAGCGCCTTGACGGGCTTTCCCTTGTGCAGGCTGGACTTGTCGACCAGGATCAGTCCGCGCTGGGCGGGACTGGTCGGGTTATAATGCTTGAGTGCCATCTATCTCGCGCCTCAAATACCGGTGGTGACGTCAATCGACTGGCCTTCGGCCAGACGGACGACCGCCTTCTTCATGTCCGAGCGCGTATAGGGCTTGCCCTTCCAGCGCTTCGTCTTGCCCTTCTGGACCAGCGTGTTGACGCCGATGACGTTCACGCCCCAGATCGCCTCGACGGCAGCCTTGATCTCCGGCTTGGTCGCGTCGCCCGCGACCTTGAAGACCACAGCGTTGTTCTCGGAGAGGAGCGTGGCCTTCTCCGTGATGTGCGGAGCGAGCACCACGTCATAGTGGCGGTTCTCCACGGCCTTGATTTCTTTCTTAGCCATTGAAACGCGCCTCCAGCTTCTCAAGTCCAGCGCGGGTCAGCACCAGGCTGTCCGCACGCAGGATGTCATAGACGTTGGCACCAACGGCGGGCAGCACGTCCACGCCGACCAGGTTGCCCGATGCCTTGGCGAAGCTGACGTTCACCGCATCGCCGTCGATGAACAGCGCGCGCGACAGGTTCAGCTTCGCGAGGTTGGCGACCAGTTCCTTGGTCTTGCCGTCCTTCACGTCCAGGCTGTCGAGGATCGTGAGCGACCCCGACTGCGCCTTGACCGACAGCGCCATGCGCAGGCCAAGGGCGCGAACCTTCTTGTTGAGGTCATGGCCAAAGGTGCGGGTGCGCTGACCATGGGCCTTACCACCGCCGATGAAGATCGGGGCGCGGCGATCGCCGTGGCGAGCCGTACCGCCGCCCTTCTGGCGACCGAACTTCTTGCCGGTACGCGCGACGTCGGAACGCTCGCGGGTGCCGGACGCCGGGTTGCGGCGCTTTTCGAGCTGCCATGTCACGACGCGGTGCAGAATGTCTGCGCGCGGCTCGATACCGAACACGGCATCGGACAGCTCCACATCGCCAACGCTGGCCGCGTCGAGGGTCTGAACGGACAATTTCATCGCTTAGCCCTCCTGGCCTTCGGTCGCCTCAGGCGCCGCAGCTTCTTCAGCGGGCGTGTCGGCGGCGGCCGCGACATTATTGTTGGCAGCCTGCTTCAGGCTGGCGGGATAGGGCGCGTCGGTGGGGCGAGCCACCTTGACCGAGTCCTTGACGGTCAGCCAGGTGCCCTTCGCGCCCGGAACGCTGCCCTTCACGAAGAGCAGGCCGCGCTCGACGTCCGTGCGGACAATCTCGAGATTTTGCTGGGTCCGCTCACGGTCGCCCATGTGGCCGGCCATCTTCTTGTTCTTGAAAACGCGGCCCGGATCCTGGCGGTTGCCGGTCGAACCATGGGCACGGTGACTGATGGAAACGCCGTGCGTGGCGCGCATACCACCGAAGCCCCAACGCTTCATGGCACCCGCAAAGCCCTTGCCCTGCGTGTGACCCGACACGTCGACCAGCTGGCCGGCAATGAAATGGTCGGCGGAAATTTCCGAGCCGACATCGAGGAGAGCGTCCTCGGCGACACGGAATTCGGCGACGCGCGCCTTGGGCTCGACCTCCGCCTTGGCGAAATGGCCACGCTGCGGCTTGGCGACGTTCTTCGCCTTCGCCTCGCCCGCGCCGAGCTGCACGGCGACATAACCGTCGCGGTCCAGTTCACGGCGGGCGATAACCTGATTGCCTTCCAGCGCCAGGACGGTGACGGGCACGTGGCGGCCATCATCCTGAAACAGGCGGGTCATCCCGACTTTCTTTGCGATCACGCCAGTGCGCATGACCATTCTCCCAAATAGAGGCCCGGCGCGAATGCGGCGGGCGTATCCAACGACAAAACCGCCCGGAGAGACTCCGAAGCGGCCAACCCTGTATGTATCGATCACCCCGTCCGGGTCGGATGCCCTCCAGCTGGAAGGCGACGGGGGACCAGGACCGCA
>Ga0207639_10001858_pt1 | contig 14202 bp, 13 predicted proteins | sample KBSCornC32_FD_184299 | JGI IMG/M metagenome (GOLD analysis project Ga0207639, IMG submission 184299) | Corn rhizosphere microbial communities from Kellogg Biological Station, Michigan, USA - KBS Corn C3-2 (SPAdes) (version 2) | ecosystem: Host-associated > Plants > Roots > Rhizosphere > Soil ...
ATCGGCGTTACCAGCGAGCCCCAGTGAGGACTGCCCGCAACCAAATGTTTGTGGCTGTAACCGGATGTGAATAGCAGGTCGTCATCGTGATCGTTATCGCAGCCGAGGTATAAGATGACCGCCGGCGGTCCGATCTCGTGTGATGCACGGTCGAGAGCTATCAGCTCCTGCTCGCCACCGAATCCGGAGAGACCGAGATTCGCCACGCCAAACTTCTTCAAATACATCCCGCTATCGTCACGATTTAAAATGAGGTCTAGCTGAGATGGATACGACATGTCTGCCGGAACGCCAGTGCCCTCGGTATATGAGTCCCCGATCGCGAAAACCAAGCGTTGATAACCGCTAAAGTCCCTCTGGAAATTATCTGTGTCCAGATCGTTCGCAAGGATCTCCTCCTGATGATCGGTTGTGTATAGCTCATGGATGCCGGGGCGTAGGCGATATCCAAGCTGGTCATCGTACTCAAACGCCCGCAGGTCGCCCGTTGGATAAACTGGAAAAAATATCCTTAGGACCACCTCAATGACGACGAGAAGGACAACAACTGTCGCAACTAATAATGCCAGCCTCTTGAGAAAGGAACTCATCGTTCAGCGCTCCAGTCCAAAAATGACAAACTTGCGCATCAAAATGCATTGTGACAAATTCATTATACAGGTTGTAGATAAAGCTATTGATTGAGCGGAGCACTGGTTAATGCCACAAATTAAGGCTGAGACAGCTAATGGAGAGGTCGCTTTCGAGTGCGAGGTGGGGACTCGGCTCGTGCTTGCGATCGAGGATGCGGGAGTAGATATACTCCACCGTTGCGGCGGGAATGCGCGATGTACCACCTGCCGGGTAGAGGTGATCGAGGGCGATCCCGGTCCTGTCCGAGATGCGGAGGCCGCAATTCTCGCGACAAAGCTGGACCTTAACGAGAGGACCCGCCTTTCGTGTCAGATCCCGGTCGAGGACGATCTGAAAGTAAAGGTGATCAACCAAGCAAGCGTGATGGGAATTGACGCCGGTCCGCGACCAACCGACGAAATGGCCCATTGATCTTATTTTTCATATTCAGAAACAGGGAGGAGAGAGATGTTTGAAAGATTTAAGATGTCCGCGGTCGAGGTCGCGGAGGCGCATTGCGACGGCCCGTGTGGCGTGTATGATCCGGCGCAGGCACGGATCGAGGCCGAATCGCTTCTGCAGTTGACCAAAAAAATTCTCGATCTAAAGGTGCCGGACACCGGAGATCAAAAGGCTGGCACCGCTTACCAGAACACATTGACGCGGTTCATCGTGATCAAAGAGGAGCGTGCCGAGCTAGCAAAGCATCATCTGCTCGTGCTCTGGACGGATTACTTTAAGCCGCAGCATCTGGAGAAATATCCCGATCTGCACGACCTGTTTTGGAAGTCCGCAAAGCTCTGCTCCGCCGTAAAGCAGGAGATCTCTCTCGAGCATGCCGAGGAGCTGATGGACAACATCAAGCGTGTCCACGAGATCTTTTGGGAGACAAAAGGCAAGGACGTTCCCTGGTACACCGCGTCCTAGTTTGCATCTCGATGGTTATAAGGGACGGATCGATGATCCGTCCCTTTGTTTTGTGATCTCATCAAATGCGTGAAGCAGACTGGAAGGACCGTATTTTAGTCGTGCTCGGAAGGCAATGGGCCGTCCGCGTGAGCGGTAATTCCATGTGTCCCGAGCTGGAGGATGGCGATATCATTCTTGTTCGGCGAGTTCGCGATCTGGGAGTCGGCGATATCGTCCTCGCTGCTCATCCATTCAAAAAAAGCGTCACGATGCTCAAGAGGATCGCCGCGATCGATGCTGCCGGGCGGATGGAACTTTTGGGTGACGACCCCGACGAAAGCTCGGATAGCCGGAGCTTTGGGAACATCCCGGTTGAACACATTCGAGGAAAGGCCGTCTGCCGGCTAAAACACGAGGACGATAAGAAATCAGCACGCGAAAAACACGAAAGACACGAAATTTGATCTACCCTTTCGTGCCTTTCGTGGGCATTTTCTCAGTGGTTCCTCTTCTCTCCCACGGGGATGGTGACGTCAAGCTTGTTCTGCTGTGGCGGGAGCGGACAGGTTGCGAATGACGTAAATGCACACGGCGGATTCTCGGATTTATTAAAGTCCAACTCGACCTTACCGTCCTTTGGCATCGGAGCGTAGAGAAAACGTCCCGCGCCGTATGTCGTTGTCTTGCTCGTCAGATCGCGAAAAATGATGAACAGATGGTCGTCCTCGATCACCGGCATCAAAGTGTACTCTTTGCCGCTGATGGTGAAGTGCAGCACTCCGGGTGATTTGTAGTCGAATTCACCACCAAGCACATTCGGAACCTTCACCGGTTTTGCCTCTGGATAGGGTTCTAGCGTCGCCATTACCTTATACCGCGCATCGATCGGGTACCATTTTTCGCCTTTGAAATTTAACCGCGCGGGATTGTTGTTGTCCTTGAGACGAATTCCTAACTTGTCGCCACGCTTAATTACATAAAAGCTCTGCGAGCCGATCTTGATCTTTGTCGGCGGCCCGGGATCGTCGGGTTTTAGCTCGACGGGCGGAATGATCTGCTCGCCGGTTAGGCGCGATACCGGAACGTCATTTGCCAACGCCTTGACGCCAGGAGCAAGAGTAAGGACAGCGCCGTGTTCGCTGAGCGTGATCTCGCCGAATTTACCTTTTGGGAAGCTGTTGGTCAGCTCGACGTTATAGCCGCTGCCGGAGCCAACAGTATTCACTCCAGGCTTGAGCCAAAACAGCCCCGCGACGGTTAGCCAGTCGTCTTCGGAGCGAAGCTGCTTCTCATGATCTGCTCGCCATTTAGTGATTTCGGCGAAATACGACGTCTGCGCAGTCGCAAACGAGGCCGAGTAAAGCACGATCAACAACAAGACAACCCGACTTGGGTACATAGCAGAAATATACACCCAAAGCCTCTCTGTGTTCTCTGTGGCCAAAAACCATATAATTGAACCTATGATCGAGGAGAAGGTCCTTGTACAAAACTTCCTAAACCGCAAAGAGCGTGTGCGGCTCAAAAAGCCCGAGTGGCTCAAGATCAAGCTCGGTGATCCGCGCAATCAAAATGCGGTTCTGGACCTCATTTCGGGTCTTAATCTGCACACCGTCTGCCAGGAGGCAAAGTGCCCAAACATCTTTGAATGCTGGACTGACAAGACCGCGACATTCATGCTCGGCGGCGATACCTGCACGCGGCACTGCGGCTTTTGCGCGGTCAACAAGGGCAGGCCCGACGCTCTCGACCCAATGGAGCCGACACATGTCGCCGAGGCAGTAAAACATCTGGATCTAAAGCACGCCGTGATCACGTCGGTAAATCGCGATGATCTCGCAGACGGTGGCTCGATGCATTGGGCGGAGACGATAACACGAGTCCGTGAGGTGAATCCCGAGTGCAAGGTCGAGGTGCTGATCCCTGATTTTAATGGCGATGAGCAAGCTTTGAACAACGTCCTTGACGCGCGACCTGATGTGCTAAATCACAACACTGAAACGATCGCTCGCCTCTACCGCCGCGTCCGTCCCGATGCAAAGTATAAGCAGTCGATGGAGCTGCTCGAGCGAGCGGCTAAATTTCGCGATACGCAGTTCCCCGAGATGCTCACCAAGAGCGGGATCATGGTTGGTCTCGGCGAGGAGTTTGATGAGGTTGTCGATCTGATGCGTGATCTTCGTGCAGTCTCGTGCAACATCATGACCATTGGCCAATACCTGCAACCGTACGAGAAACGTCTTCCGGTCGAGCGATATGTCACCCCTCAAGAATTCGCCGAGTGGAAGGAGATCGGTGAAACTATGGGATTCAAACATGTCGAGTCGTCACCCCTGACGCGGAGCTCGTATCACGCAAGAGAGCAGGCTGAGGACTAGAAAATATAATCTTTGGCGCTATACTTTGCCGTTATGACATCGGAATTGATGATAGATATACAGGGAATGTCAGTGGCTGAAAAGCTGGAAGTCATGGAAGCGATTTGGAGCGATCTGATAAAAAACGAGAGTTCCATACCTGTGCCTGAATGGCACAAACAGATCCTCGACAGCCGACGCCGAGCCTATGAGCGAGGTGAGATCGGGTATACACCTTGGGAAGAGGCGAAGGCCGAGATCCGGCGTCGCCTCGCATGAATGTCAACATTCTCGACCCGGCGAAAGACGACCTCGCCGAAGCGCTCTGGTTTTATGAATCCCAGAAACGAGGGTTAGGCAATGACTTTCTCGATCGGATCTATGTAGAGATCGATAAGCTTGCTAACATCGCCGGTATCCATCCGATGTATGACCCGCCATACTATCAGATGTTTTCACAGATCTTCCCCTACACGATCTATTATCGACTTGAGGGCCAGGAGGTATTTGTAGAGGCGGTGATCGATCAGAGACGTGACCCCTATTGGATCGCGGATCGTCTCAGTTAATGATCATACTCCAGACCAAACAGTTGGTTCTTCGCGCGTTGACGGTTGACGACGCTCGCTTTATCAACTCCCTTCTTAACACACCAAAATTCCTGAAGTACATCGGCGACCGCAACGTGAGGAACGACGAGGATGCGAGAGAGTTTATCGTCAACAGGTACATGGCAAGTTACGCGAGTAACGGTTATGGCCTCTGGGCGGTCGAGACAAAGGACGGCACGCCGGTCGGGATGTGTGGGTTTGTAAAGCGGGATTATTTTGACGAGCCCGACATCGGTTTTGCATTCCTGCCGGAGTATGAGCGGAAGGGTTACGGCTACGAATCTGCGGCCGCGACAATGAATTACGGTCGTGACACGCTTGGCTTTACAAAGGTGCTCGCGATCACATCATTGACGAACGATGCATCGGTGCGTTTGCTTGAGAAGCTCGGCTTTACAGACGACGGTGTTATCGAGCCGCAGGGGGAAAAGCTGCGGCTCTTTTCGTATACCTATTGACCACCAAGCAGCGTCTTGACCGCTGCGTCCAATTGCGAATCTCGTCCCGTGTAAGTCTCGCCGATCGGGCGGGTCACAGGCACATCGACTGCACGTGGATGCAGCTCCATGTCGCTGCCGTCAGCGGCTCGGATGCGTTGGCGGGGCAAACGGAATGACGTGCCGTCAAACAGCGTCGTATTCCACGTAAAAATGATCCACCCTGATGTCGGCTCGCCGACGACCTTGCCGAGCTTTAGCGAGCGATAGCCTTCCGTAAAGTCCTCAGCATCCGAGAGGGAATGCGAATTCGTTACGAGCACCGTCGGTCGCTCGAGGGCACGCTGGCCGAGATTGCTGCGGGCAGGGACCGGCCATTCGTCGCGGCCTTGCATCGTGAGGTAACCCTTTCGCGAAAGGATATCGATCACATATGGATTGATGAATCCGCCGTTGTTGTTACGAATGTCGATCACGACGCCCTGCTTGCCCTGGTTCTCTGCGTCGAGGTCGATGTAGAGCTGCCGTAGCGATGGCTCGCCCATATCGGGCAGATGCACATAGCCGAGCTTGCCGCCGCTGATCTTGTCTACATACGCACGATTGGCCTCGACCCATTGGCGGTAGAGAAGGTTCTTTTCGGTATTGGTATTGACCGGTTTTAGAATAACGTCGTGCTTGTTTGACCCATCGGCTGAGCTTGCGAGGCTGACGACTACGCGCCGGTTCACCTTACCTTCGAGGATATCGTCGAGGTTTACGCCGGGAGCGATCTTTGTGCCATCAACGCTTAGAACATAGTCGCCGACATTAACGCCCTTTACGATCGCGGCTGGACCAAGGGTAATGATCTCGCTGATCTTGAGACGGCCGTTGTTCTCGTATTCGTCACGATCAAATCTCAAGCCGAGCTTGCCCACGGGTGTTGCGGTAAAGCCGCTCGGGCCACCAACGCCGAGGTGCGATGCGTTTAGCTCGCCGACCATCATGTTCATGAGGCGGCGGACCTCGTCCATCGTGCGTGCAGACTCGACGAGCGGCTCGTACTCGGCTCGAACAGCGTTCCAGTCGGCGCCGTGAAATTTCTCATCAAAAAAGTTATCCCTGAGATCACGCCAGCCCTCGCGAAAGACCTCCAACTTCTCTTTTGCGAGATCGACATTCATCTCGACGTTAAGATTGAGCGGCCGCACGTCGCGTTTGTCGAGGCCAACGATCTGCACGCGGCCATTCTCGAGGTAGTAGACCTCCTTGCTATCGGGCGAAAATTGGACATTCGATTTGAAACCCGTCGTCGACGTGAGCTGCTTCGCTGACTGGTCTGTCGCCAGCTCGTCCATCGACATCGTGTACAGGTTAAACTGCCCGGCTGCCGTCGCAAGGAGGACTGCGGTTTTGCCGTCCGGACTGATGACAACGCCGCCGCTGTTGAGGCCTGTATTCAGGAAGCTCAAACGCTTACGAATGTCGTCAAACACGATCTCCGTTGCCTTTACGTCGTCTTTTTTTGCTGTCTCGGGTGCGGCGGTCGGAGCGGGTGCCGCGGGCGAGGGCGAGGGCGAGGGCCCAGGCTGCGTGGGGCGCTGACGAGGATTGTCCTCATGAAAAAGATCGCGAAACTGGTCCTCGCGAAATCGCGGCGTCCGCAGCTTTAGATCGATACGTGCGATCTGGCTGTCCTCGGTCCGCTGACTCGTACCAAAAAGAATGTAGGTTCCGTCAGGACTCCACTGCAGCGAAGCGGCGTTGGAGTTTGCGAGAAAACTAACCGGCCTCGCCGCACCGCCCGCGACAGGCACGACATTCACATTCGTATAGGAACGCGTCTCCGGAGACGTGGTCAGGAATGCGATCCACTTGCTGTCGGGTGACCAGTGAATGTTGTCCGGACCGAGGATCGGCTCGGGGTCGATGTAGATCTTTGAGACCTCACGTTCCTTTTTTGCTGCAACGTCGTAGACCATCAGCGAGCGAGCATTTCTGATGAAGGCGATCGACTTGCCGTCCGGCGAGAACACAGGCGACGAATCCATATTGTGCCCGCTAGTGATCGGCGTCTCGGTCTCCGTCGTGAAATCGTATTGATAAAGATCGAGGCCGCCGTTCCGCTCAGATCCATAGACGAGTTTGTTGCTGTCCTTTGACCAGGCAAGATAAGTCTCGGCGGCCGGCGTGTTGGTGATGCGCACCGCGTCGCCGCCGTCCTTTGCGGACGCCGCAAAAACCTCACCGCGAGCGACGACGGCTACTTTTTTGCCATCTGGTGAAAGAGCTAATTCGCGAAGCTGCGAACCTAGCCCAGTTACGCGTTCGGTCATCGGGCTCGATGCGGCACCGCGAAGCGTGATCGGCACCTCGGCGGCTTTACCCGAGGAAGTATTCATCTTCCAGATATGGAAGTTGCGTTCAAAGACGATCTCCTGGCCGTCGTAGGACATCGTCGGCCAAATCACGCGGCCATCTTCGAAGTTTGTGAGCTGTTTTTCCTGACCGCCTCGCGGCAGCATCCAAATATTCTGCGCGCCAGAGCGGTCGGACATGAAGTAGACCTTCGAGCCGTCTGCCGTCGCCATCGGCCACATCTGTTTTGCGCCGCCTTTGGTGAGTTCTGTGTATTTGTCGCCCGCCTTCATCCAGATCTCGCTTTGATCGAGATGTGCGGAGCCCTTGCGCCACCACTGCCCGGCTGAGTTGCCGCGCGCAGCAAAAACGAATGAGCCGTCCGCGAGCGGCGATGCCTCAAACTCGGAGGTGAAACGGTCGGCACTCACCTGCATCGGTGTGCTGCCCGTTACGGCAACTCGTAAGATGTCGCCCATCCCGCCGATATCGCGGCTCGACGATGTGAAGTAGATCCATTTCCCGTCACGCGACCAGCCATCGAGCTGCTCGTTGACGTCATCGAACGTCAGTCGCCGCAACGCCCCCGATGCGAGATCGAGAATGTAGATATCGCCATTCCCCGTACGATTCGAGCCGAATGCGAGATACTTTTCGTCTGGCGAAAACAGGGGCTTCGACTCAGTCGCCGGATGCGACACGAGCAGCCGAGCGATCCCACCTTCTGCCGGGACAGACCAGATGTCGCCACCGGAGACAAAGACGATCTCCTTGCGGTCGGGCGAGAGCGACGGCTCGGTCATGTAGACGGCCGAGCTTTGAGCCAAGCACGGAATGGAGGCAAAAAATGCAACGGCAACGATGCCGAGACTCTTCAGCACTGAGTTTTTCATTGGTCGATCAGTTTAGGTGCAAAGAGTTATATACGCCGATGTTGATGTATTGTTCAAGCCCGAAGAGCAAGCGGTTCGTAATACTGGCAGTTGGGAAGAGGCTTTAGCCCCGCTCAACGTTAGCATTGAGCGGGGGCAGGCCTCTTCCAAACTGTCAGTTGTTAGCAAAGAGCATTCTTTTATCCTGCATCTGTATTCACTGAGGCATTGGCGGCTATAATATGGCGTTCCTTATGCAATTCGGATTGATCGCCGGTAGTGGCCAATTCCCTTTCTTGACCGTCGAGGGTGCTCGGGCTGCGGGTGCGCAGCTCGCGATCGTGGCGATCAAGGAGGAGACCGACCCAAGTATCGATGAGTCCGGCTTTCCTGTTAAGTGGGTAGGCATTGGACAGTTGGGAAAGATGATCTCCTTTTTTAAGGAGCAGCAGGTCGAGAAGGCGCTGATGTGCGGCCAGGTCAAGCATGTACAAATATTTTCGGGTGCAATGCCGGACATGCGGATGGTCAAGATGCTGTGGAACCTGCCGCGGCGGAATACCGATTCGCTCATCGGCGGTGTCGCGGTTGAGCTCGAAAAGGAAGGTATCGAGTTGATCGACTCAACGACATTTGTACAGGATCATCTTGCCGCGCGCGGCACGCTGACAAAGCGTCAGCCAAACCAGCAGGAGATCGAGAATATTGAATACGGCCTTCATATTGCGAGCGAGATCGCAAGGCTTGACCTTGGGCAGACGATCGTTGTTCGCGGCAAGGCATGTGTTGCCATCGAAGCGATGGAGGGTACGGACGCGACGATCCGTCGAGCGGGCGAGCTTGCGAAGGGCAAGCTAACCGTCATCAAGGTTGCCAAGCCTGATCAGGACATGCGCTTTGACGTGCCGGTCGTCGGCGTACCGACGATCACGGCGATGATCGAGGCGTGCGCGACGTGTTTGTCCGTTACGGCAGCCAAGACGTTGATGTTCGATACGGAAGAGATGCTTGCACTTGCCGACAAAAACAAGATCGCGATCGTCGGCAGCTAGAAACAATTAGAACGTTTTCGCGTAGAATCAGATTACACATTTCCAGCGGCGTGCAGGCTGCAAACCAATAGCATCGGAGAGAAAATGAAACGTACATTCTTTGCACTTCTAGTACTCGTTGCGCTCGTCGGGCAGTCGCTCGCACAGGCGCCGATCAAGGTCTCGCCGCTCGAGCGAAAGATCGCCGAGGGCGTGACGGCGGATCAGCTTCACCAATATTTGAATTTCGTTGCCTCTGACGAGATGGAGGGTCGCGACACGCCCTCGCGTGGCCTTAACACGGTCGCGAAATTCATAGCGCTGAATCTCACCAAATGGGGATTTAAGCCGGCGGGTGATGACGGCACGTTCTTTCAGCACATTGCTCTTCATCGTGACGTTATCGATCCGGCGGCGAGTTTTGCGGAGTTCAACAATCAACATTACGCGTACGGCGATGACGTGATCCGAGCGTCGGGACCACAGACGGGCTCGATCAACGGAATGATCGTTTTCGCCGGCAACGGCTGGATGATCAAGTCCAAAAACTTGAATCCGTACGCCGGTCTCGACGTCAAAGGCAAGTACATCGCCGTCATCGGCGAAGGTCAGCCGACATTTGGATCGGTCGTGCCCATCCCTGAGGGGGTCACGGCGGCCGACGTGCCGCGCACGACTCGCGGCACCGACTGGGCTGATGTTTCGACCTACGCTGCGGCCAACGGAGCCGCGGGCGTCATCGTTTTGCCGTCAAAGTGGGTCGCGCAAAATTGGGCGACGCTACAGCGAAATTCATTCGGTGGACGGTTCACGGTAGATAAGTTTGCGGCTCCTGCGGGTGCGGGACGACAAGGTGCAGCCCCGGTACCGGTCGTATACGTTTCGCCAAAACTCGCGCAAGCGATCTTTGCCGGCGAACAGCAGAATCCAATGTCGAGTACGGCAACGCCCTTTGCTCTGAATGGCGGACGCTCGTTTACCTTCACGGTCGGCACTAAACGTGAGGAAGGTCAGACGCAAAACGTAGTCGCTCTCTGGGAAGGCTCAGACCCCAAACTCAGAGACGAGATGGTCGCGATCGGCGCGCACTACGATCACATCGGCAACGCCGCTGTCCCTGGTTCGCAATGCCGTGCAATTCCGGGAGACATGATCTGCAACGGAGCGGACGACGACGGCTCGGGAACGGTGTCGATCCTCTCGATCGCAGAGGCTCTGGCGAAAGCTCCGCAGCGGCCGAAGCGTTCGGTCATCTTCGTCTGGCACTGCGGTGAGGAAAAGGGGCTCTGGGGCAGCCAGTACTTTAACCAGTACCCGCCGGCCGCCGTTAACATCAAGAACGTCATTGCACAGCTCAACATCGATATGATCGGTCGCAGCAAAAAGCCCGGCTACATGGCCCCGTGCGATACGAATCCTGCACCCGGACGTGCTCCGTGCAACTCGACGCTGACCGATGAGAACACCATCTACGTCATCGGCAAAGACATGATGTCGTCCGTGCTGAGCAACATCGTTGGAGGCGTCAACGCCGGGTATCTCAAGCTCGGTTACGACACGCGATACGATGATCCAAAGGACCCGAATCGATTCTTTTACCGCTCGGACCATTTTAATTACGCGAAGAACGGCATTCCGATCACGTTCTGGTTCGACGGCGAGCATGAGGACTATCACCAGCCCGGCGACGAACCGCAAAAGATCGACTACAACAAAATGCAGAATGTCGCCCGCACGATCATGATCACCCTTTGGGAGCTCACGGATCTCAAAGAGCGGCCAAAGATCGACAAGGACCTGCCCGAGCAGCTAAAGGCGGCACAGACCGCACGGTAGACGTGAAAAGGAGCGGCATAAACGCCGCTCCTTTTTTTAATTCGTTTTGGTTCCGGACGTGTTTACTTGATCACGACACCGACACCGATACGAAGATTATTTGTCGTAAAGCCGTTTACGCGGATCGGGTTATAGTCGACCTGTATCGCGCGGATATCGAGCTTATCGCTAAGACGAACGTCGACGCCGCCGCCGAATACACCGGCGAAACCATTCGAGTGACCGCCCCCTCGAAAGTTGTCACAGTTGATGTTCGAGGTGGTCGTACACGTGAGATTGGTGACATCGCTTCTCATATGACCCAGCCCGACCATCGCATGTGCAAATGGCTTGAACCTTCCGGTGCTCGCATTGTCCTTGATCTGCACGCCGCCGACGACGTTGTAAAGCGAATCCGTGATGTTCCCCGACACGGTCTGTGTTGACGCACCCGTGGTCACCGGGAATGAAAAGCTCCCTGAGCGGTGATACGTGCCGGAGAGGTCCGCCTTCAGCCCGATGTAACGGCTGATGTTATAAACGCCCGCCGCCTCAAAACCGTTGAAGTTTGTGCGGTTATTAAAAAAATCTCGAACGGCGTTGCCGGAATTTGAGAAATTGTTGCCCGTGTCGACCTGTCCATTCGAGTAGCCGATGTAAAACTCCCCCTTGTTGTAGTCGCTCGCCTGAGCGACAGAAAACGCGCTGAGCGCCAGCACGAACGCGAGTGTCAGAAAAATGTACTTCATGATCGCTAAACCCTTCCTTGTTCAAAAATAAAAAAACTACTGCTCTTAGACTCTGCTCCGCAAATTCGGTAAAGCTGAAAACGCGGGCCAGGGCATGCCCAAAAACAACAGTTGAGGATTAGATTCTGCGGCTCTCGGGAATAGTTGTACGGGTGAAAAATTACCGTGCAGAAAGGAGCCTGCGGTAGGCCTCGGACTTGGAAAGGCCAAATTCTTTGGCGGCGGTTTTTAGAGCGGCTTTTTTGTCGAGACCTTGTTGTTGCAGGGTCTGGACGCGCTGGTCCAGGGTTGTCTCGGTCTCGGCGAGAGAACGCCTAAAAGCGTCACACCTGCCTCCGTGGCTGCGGTCGATGACGAGGACGATCTCGCCTTTGACCGGTGAATTCGCGTATCGAGTGGCCAGTTCCGATAAAGTGCCGCGGGCGATCTCCTCGTGAATTTTGGTGAGCTCGCGAGCAACAGCGGCGTTGCGGTTCCCGAGGACCTCTGCACAGTCGATGAGCGACTTTGCGATGCGATGCGGAGCCTCGTAAAAGACTAGCGTTGCTGACGGTATTTCCGCGCATTCTCGCAGCCGCTTTTGTCGCTCACCTTTTCTGGCGGGCAGGAAACCGCCAAAGTAGATCGACTCCGTCGCGAGGCCGGATGCGGTAACGGCCGCAACAAATGCGACGGGACCGGGAATCGGAACAACGTCAATTCCAGCGTTGGCGGCAGCCTGCACGAGTCGCAAGCCTGGATCGGCGATCGCCGGAGTTCCCGCGTCGGAGACCACAGCTATTGAGTCGCCATTCAAGAGACGATCGATCAGCTCGGGCGCACGAGTCGCTTCGTTGTGATCGTGGTAGCTGATCGTTTTATTCTTGATGCCAAAATGGTTTAGCAGCTTTTGCGTGTGCCGCGTGTCCTCGCAAGCGATCAGGTCGACCTCACGCAGCACATCGAGGGCACGCAAGGTGATGTCCTTGAGATTGCCTATCGGTGTTGCAACGAGGTAGAGAGTGGCTGGCATTAGAGTTTACAGTGCGAGCTTCAGCTCGTATCGTCGCATACACGGCGATACAAGCTAAAGCTTGCATTCTAAACAGTTGAGCTAGTGTTTTACGATCTGGCCGGCGAGTGCATTCGCGGCGCATATGCGACCGCCCGATGACACCTTGCCATCGAGAGCGGGAAGTTTATCGACCGTCGACAGGATTCGCTTGCGCAGTTCAGCCATCGAGATCGACGGCTCGGTTGCGATCACAAGCGCCGCAACACCCGAGACGTACGGAGTGGCCATCGATGTACCCGACGCCTCGCGATAACCGTCACCGAGCCACGTCGAGAGGATCGCCTTGCCCGGAGCCGCGACTTGAACTGATTTGATGCCGAAATTCGAGAACGAAGCGAGCGTGTCGTTACGATCAAGAGCGGCGACGCTGATCAGGTTTGGCAGGTTATAGTTTGACGGATAATGCGGCCAGCGGTCGTTGTTGGAGCCGTCATTACCGGCAGCGGCAACGAACAGAATACCCGCGTCACCCGCTGCGCGGATCGCATCCTCGAGGGCCTTGGAGTTCGAATTTGAGCCCCAGCTTGCGCTGATGATGCGGACATTCACGCCATGCTGCTTGCGATCCACGACATAGTTGATCGCCTCGATCGCGGCAGCCGTCGAGCCGTTGCCCATCCTGCCGAGGAACTTCAGCGGCATGATCTTGACGTGCTGGTTGATGCCCGACACGCCGATGCCGTTATCGCCCTCAGCACCGATGATCCCCGCACAATGCGTGCCATGGCCGTTGTCGTCCATCGGGTCGCCCTGCTTATCGTCAGCGTTGAATCCGTTGATGTCGTTCACAGTCCCAAGCTCGTCGTCCTGATACTCAGGAATATTCGCCGGACGGACCCACATGTTATTAACGAGGTCCTCGTGCGTGTAGTCGACACCGCTGTCGAGGACTGCGACGACGACGTCCTCGCTGCCCTTTGTAGTCTTCCATGCCTCGATAGCATCAAGATCGGCGCGCTCTTTCCCGCCGTCACCGCCAGGATTGTTTAGCGCCCATTGCTGATCGAAAAGCGGATCGTTGGGAGCGTCGAGCGAAGCCGTCGTCTTGTAAAAAACCCCGTCGTTCCTATAGGCGTCATCCTTTTGGACAGGATCGTCGAGTTTGATCGTGAGGTTGGGCTCGGCATAGGACACATCGCTCAGGCCCGAATACTCACCGACGAGTTTTTGCACGTCTTCGTTGTCAAGGTCGTCGATGACCGCCAATCCCGGAACCGACTCGATCTCGTCCGCGAGCCTGTCATTATGCGCCGCCGCAACGCCGCGGATTTCACTCAACGAAGTTCCAGGCTTGAATCGCACCAGGATCTCCGGCACGCCGCCGGCGATAGGCGCCTGCGGTTTGATTTTTTGAACGTTGTACCGCTCGCGTGTGGTCTGGAGCGTGCTGCGCCAGCGGTCGAGCTGACCTAGAA
>Ga0207639_10001861_pt1 | contig 14184 bp, 14 predicted proteins | sample KBSCornC32_FD_184299 | JGI IMG/M metagenome (GOLD analysis project Ga0207639, IMG submission 184299) | Corn rhizosphere microbial communities from Kellogg Biological Station, Michigan, USA - KBS Corn C3-2 (SPAdes) (version 2) | ecosystem: Host-associated > Plants > Roots > Rhizosphere > Soil ...
AGCGTTTCGACGGCAAGGAACTCGTGGCAGTGACGCATCTCCTGGTTGGCAACAATGGCCGTATTGTCCAGGCGACACAGCCGACGCCGGGTGCGACTGTGATCATTCGCGCGGTCGATAAGCAGACGGCGCTGGCATCCGTGGTGCCCTATCGCGCCGTGCCGAGCGTCATGAAGAAGTCGATCGTGCGCATTCCGGCTTCGGCGATGCACGCGCACATCCGCTATCGTTTCAAATTTCAGAGCGGAATCGAATTCTATCCGCCTGAGACGGCGGAACAGAGCGCAAGCGTCGAAGGCGGCTTCACGACGCTCGACATCTGCGACGATTGCGGGCCGGGTCTGCCGTCCGATCCCACCTATCTCGCCGATGCCCGCAAGCCGACGGTCTGGTTGCAGAGCGACAGCCCGAAGCTGAAGGCTATCGCGGCGTCCGTCGGCGATATGAAGGTCTCCGACGCGCGCAAGATGGAGTTATTGCGCCAGACGGCAAAGCCCTATCTCGGCCGCGTCGATTTCACCGGCCACTATTCCGCGCTGGAGACGCTGTCGCGCCATGCCGCGGATTGCACAGAGGCCGCCGTGCTTTTGGCCGCGCTTGGCCGCGCCATCGGTATTCCCACGCGCGTCGCGGACGGTCTCGTCTATTCCCGCGAGAGCTATCACGGCGTCAGCAACGCGTGGATGCCGCATAGCTGGACGCTCGCTTATGTCGACGGCAAATGGCGGAGCTTCGATCTCGCACTCGACGAGTTCGACAGCACGCATATCGCGCTTGCCGTCGGCGATGGCGACGAGCGCCAGTTGCTCGAGGCAGGCCAGCGTGCCGGCCTGCTCGAATGGCAAAGTATCGCTGAGGTGCGCGCTAAGCCCGCGAATTAGGCGTGCCGGTTGCGGCCTTGATCGCGGTGTCCTTGGCGGGCGGCGCTTTCTCGTAGACGACCGGCAGCTCCGGAATTTTCTTGTCGCTCGGATCTTCGACGAATTTCACGTTCGCGGGATCTTTGATGCCGCCCACGACGACAACATCGACTTCCACAGGATCGGAGCATGCGGCCGCGGCTGTTGGCGCCACGATCGCGGCAGCAGCAATGGCGGCCGCGGCAATCGCCGGACGCACCGGGAATTTGTAGCTCACGCAGATCTCGTCCTTACAGCCCTTGATCAGCGCGATGCGCTGGTCGTCGCTCATGGCGGTAATATCGACTACCTGACGCTTGCACATCCGGCAAACGTCGCCGTCCATGATCGCGGCGAGATTGTTCTTGTAAGGACAGGGGCTTTGAATCTTTGGATAAAGAGCCATCAGCATTCTCCTCTGGTTTGACAATCACGCTTTGTGTTCGGGACTTGGGTCTTTCGTGTCGGCCTTGCGATCCGCTGCGGGCTGCGCGGGCTTCTGCTCATAGACGACGGGCAGTTCCGGAATCGCGGCATCGCCCGGATTTTCGATGAACTCGACATGCGCCGGGTCCTGAATGCCTCCGCCTGAAATGAATACGACTTCTTCCGTTGGATCGCTGCACGCTGCCGCCGCTGTGGGAAGCGCGATGGCGGCGACGGCCAGCGCCGCGGCGGCGACAGCTGGTCGAACGGGGAATCTGTAGGTGACGCAGACTTCGTCCTTGCAGCCGCGCACGAATGCGATGCGCTGATCGTCGGACATGTCGGTCAGGTCGAACACCTGCCGCTTGCAGAGCCGGCACATATCGCCATCGAGGATCGACGCGAGATCGTTCTTGTAAGGACAGGGGCTTTGGATTTTCGGATAGAGCGCCATCTGCTTTGTCCTCGCTGCTGCGATCAGGCCTTGCGTTGCGTTGTGGAGTTTTTGACGACGGCTTTGTGATCGGTCGCAGACTGCGCGGGCTTCCGTTCATAGACGACTGGCATTTCCGGAATCGCCGCGTCGCCGGAGTTCTGCACAAACGAGACATGCGCCGGATCTTTGATGCCGCCGGTCTCGATAACTGTTTCCACCGTCGCGTCTGAACACGCAGCCGCAGCCGTCGGAGCGGCGATCGCCATCGCGGCCAGCGCCGCCGCGGCGACGGCAGGCCGCACCTGGAATTTGTAGGTGACGCAGACTTCGTCCTTACAGCCGCGCACGAATGCGACGCGCTGATCGTCGGACATGTTGGAGAGATCGAAGACCTGACGCTGGCAAAGACGGCACGTGTCGCCGTTCATGATGTCCGCGAGGTTGCCCTTGTACGGACAGGGGCTTTGAATCTTCGGATATAGCGCCATGGCTGTCTCTCGGTGGAATCTACCCTTTCGCGAATATTAATCGACATCGCACCGGGACACAAGATTACGTTTGCGGGCGCCTAGCTATTTAGAAATTTCACATGCGACGATTTGGGTTTTCAATCTTGGGAGGTGGCGACGTTTGCTGCCGATTTACGCCCCAGAAGCGCATGCCGGTTGTTGCCGTGACCAAATCGCGCGCTCGGAAGGAAGTTGAACCGTAACCGTCGTGCCGATGCCGGACGCGCTTTCCAATGTCAGATCGCCGCCGTGGAGTTGGGCCAGCGACCGCGCGATTGGGAGGCCAAGGCCTGTGCCCTTGTGACGGCGCGCTATTTTGGAATCGATCTGTCCGAACGGCGAGAGTGCGATGGCGAGTTCGTGTTCCGTCATGCCGATGCCGGTATCCGTCACGGCCAGATGAATGCCACGCGCATCGCTGCGCACGTCAAGGCTGACGACACCGCCGCTCGGCGTGAACTTGATGGCGTTGGACAACAGATTGAGAAGTATCTGCCTGATCAGCCGCGCATCGGCGAACAGTCCCGGCACGGCTTCCGTGCCTTGCTGCGCAAGGCGCACGCTACCGCTCTCGGCCTGACCCGACACGACGACGAGGCACGAGTTGCAGAGTTCCGGGAGATCGATCTCTTCCTCGTGCAGTTCCAAGCGCCCAGCCTCCAGCTTGGAAAGATCGAGCACGTCGTTGATCAGCGCCAACAAATGCTGGCCGCTGGTGTGGATGTCGTTCGCATAGCCCACATAGCGATCCGAGTGCGGACCCATCATCTGTTCTCTGATGACCTCGGAGAAACCGAGAATGGCGTTCAGCGGTGTGCGCAACTCGTGGCTCATCGTCGCCAGGAATTCCGACTTGGCGCTGTTGGCGCGATTTGCGGCTTCGCGCTCGTATTCCGCGGCCAGGCGGGCTGCTTCAGAGGTGCGAAGCGCCTCGGCCCTGCGCGTGCTTTCGGCGATGGATTCCTGCATGACCGAGAGTGCCGTCATCAGCCGCGCGGTTTCGCTGCGGCCGGGCTTCGCGGCAATAGCGTTGTTGAATTTTCCTCCGGCGATCGAGGTCGCGATCTGAACCGCTCTCGAAATCGGCGGAACGATGAATTGGCCGAGCGAGAACGAGGCAATCAGTGCAAGCAGCGCCGCCGACCAGACGGCGACGTAAAATCCCTTGTCGATCTGCTTGATGACGCGATCCGTACGCACGCGATAGATGAAACTGTCGGCGGTATATTTGGCGACAAGATCACCCAGATCGTCATCGATCCGCGTCAGCCATTGGTCGCGCGCGGTTTCGGACATCGGCTTCAAAAGCTGCTCAATCTCACTGTGGATTTCGCCTGCGAGCTGTTTGCCCTGGGGCGTGATGGCTCGTTCTTTCGCGACGTCGAGCTGCTCCAGAAGATCTGAGAGATTCTCCTTGGAAATCGCTTTGCCCGAGCGCGTTTCGACCGCCAGACGGACGAAATCCGTCTGCGCCTTTTGCACATTCGTGACGCCGACGAGCGCGTTGTCGTACACGTCAGTCGCAAGGGTCCCCAGCTCCAGCTCTTGGCTTTGCGTGAACAGCGCCAGCGCGACAATGATGCCGAGGAAGAAGAGAGAGCCGAGGAGGATGTGAATGCGAAGGGACATGACCGGCTAATCTCGAACGGTCACGGTCATTTTCATCTTCGGATGAATCGCGCAGCGCACTTCAAAGGTGCCCGACGCGGTGAAGCGGTAGGACACGGTGGCGCCGGGACGCTGCAATCCCTGGTCTTGCGGCACATCGTCGGAGCCGATCACCATGAGATTGTGCGTGACGTCGTCGAAATTGTGGTAGTGCACCAGCTCGCCCGCAGAAACGGTGAGCGTGCTTTGGCTGAAACGGATCGCGCGCTGGGCGATCTCGATATCGGGACCGATAGAAGCGACAGCGGTCGCAAGAAAGCCAAGCGAAAGGACTGCGCAGGCAGCGCCCAAACGTGAAATGGTTTTGGGCGACGGTGCCATCATCGATTGGCCGCCAGCGCGAGGTTGAGGCTGAGGATCAGCGTGTTGTTGTCCGACGCACCGGCCCGAGCGCCGTCGAATTTGTCATAGCTCGTGTATTGCAGCGCGAAACGTCCGTTCAGCCACGACAGCGGCGCATCCGGTTTGCCCCACGGCACATAATCCATCTCGAAGATCCAACCGTTGCTTCCGGGATCGCCGTTGGGTGTTTGCCAGAACGCGAGATCGGTCGAGCCATGGGTCTGAAAGTACTGCACTGTCGGCGTGTAGGTCGCGCCAAACGAATACGCGACCTCTGCACGGGTCGTGGTGAGAGACGCGGTCGGGCGTGTGCCGGCGAGCAGATGGCTGGCGTTAAGATCGGCCGCCTCCTGCAGGAAGAGAAGGTGCACGGACAGGCGATCGGATGTGCTCAGTTCTGGCTTTGCGGTCCACTGATACGTCGCATCGAAGCCGACATCGGTATAGGCGTCCGAACCAAACCCCTGCACGCCGCCCGGATAAACATCGGTGTGCGAACCGAGCGTTCCAAGCGAGACGTAGTGGCGGCCCTCTTCCCACTCGCGTTGCCAGTTGGCGCGCCAGTAAACCGTCGGACCGTCCAGGCTGTCCGCCCCGTTTAAAGGCTCCGTGCCGAGCGCGCGCAGAACGCCGTGGCTCAGACCGCCATACAGGTCGAGTTCGACATAGATCGTGTCATCAAACATCGCATAGCCGCCGGCACCGAACACGGTGGACGGGAGTTTGTCGACGATGAACTCGGCGCTGGGCGATGTTTGATACGACGATTCAACGAAAGGAAAGGACCACGCCGGCTTGGTATCCCAGAGATCTCCGATGGACGGAGAGTTGTTCACCGTCGCGCCGATCACCGCATCGGAATTGAAGACCTTGAACTCTTTGGCATAGCGAATGTCGAAGTCTTCCCAATGGAGACTCTTTTCGACAGCGTCATACGCCACCTCGATGAACGCGCCGACCTTGTTGAAAAGTTTGCCAGCATAAAACAGCGAGATCGCGTCGACCGCGGCATTGTCGTTGGAATTGTTCAGCGCCTTGGCAACCTGATCCTTGTCGATATGGGTGAACGAAAACTCGCCCATCACCGAAATCGGAAGCGTGTGCTCCTTGGTATCGTTCGCGACATAGCCATAGAGCTTGAAGTCGCGCCCGAACTGCGTAAGCCGCGGACCATACGCGCCAACGTGACAGGCGGAGCACGGTTGGTCCGTCTGCATCGCAAAGCTCGGGAGAGCATTGGCGGGGCTCGCACAGAGGACGCCGATCGCCACCATCGACATCGCGGCCGCTCGCATGGCGCGCATTACACTGCGCTCTTGCGCTCTGCCCCTGAGCGTATTGCCTGCCAAGATATCCACCCGCGTGACTGATCCGCTGACCATGACGATACGGGGTGATGGTTAATTTCTGGCCCATGAGCGGTTAATGCGCTCTGAACGAAGTGATTGGAAAGGCTCAGTTCTTGCGACTTAATCGCTAAATAAGAGGGCAGGCTGACGGAAATTCAGAAAAAAATCCTATTTCTGTACTTGAAGTCCTATCTCAAAGTAACCATTTTCCGCTCTGGATTATCGAAGGATGAGACCAATGCCGGGACGTTTTTGAGCCCGACCAGGAATTGCGCAGGGACATACAGGACAAGGATGCCGCCTTGCGCGCATCTGGGAGACGCGGCGGATGAGGTTCGTCTCGAGAGGCACAGCGTTGCCGTCGAACGCCCTCCGCGCGTCGCGAAGTCCGGGGAGATTTAAAGGCGCCGTTCTGATCCGCCTCGAAACGGATGTTGGCGGCCCGCCGGAAAGTCTGACGTCGTGGCGGGTTCGCGCGTGCGGGGACCTGAGAAAAAAGAAAGGTCCGCGTGCGCGTTATTTCCGCCGTTGGCGTATCGGCTTAGATCACGCCGAGCTGCTTGCCGACTTTCTCGAAGGTCTTGAGCGCGAAGTCGATCTGCGCATCGGTCAGCGTGGCACAGGCCTGGATGCGAAGGCGCGCGGTGCCTTCGGGAACGACGGGATAGCCGAAGCCGGTGATGAAGATGCCTTCGGCGAGCAGCGCCTGGCTCATCTTGATGGCAAACGCGGTGTCGCCGACGATGATCGGCACGATCGCGCTCTCGCCTTCAAGCGGCTTGAAGCCGCGCGCTTTCAGGCCTTCGCGCAGGTTTCGCGTGATCTCATGCAGGCGTGCCACGCGTTGCGGTTCATTGTTGAGGATATCGATGGCCTTGCCGGCGCTTGCCGCGATGGTCGCGGGCAAAGCATTGGAGAACAATTGAGGCCGCGAAACCTGCATCAGGTAATCGACGACGGTCTTCGATCCGGCGACGTATCCGCCCGCGGCTCCTCCCAGCGCTTTGCCGAGGGTGCCGGTGATGATGTCGATCTGGCCTTCGACGCCGAAATGCTCCGCCGTGCCGCGACCGTGCTTGCCCATGACGCCGGTGCCGTGGGAGTCGTCGAGAATGATCGATGCGCCGTGCTTTTTGGCGAGCGTGATGATGTCGGGGAGCGGCGCGATATCGCCTTCCATGCTGAAGACGCCGTCGGTGACGATGAAGATGCGGCGCGAACCCTTGACGGAGTCGAGCTTGGCATCGAGATCGGCCATGTCGGCATGCTTGTACACGAGGCGGCGCGCCTTGGAGGCGCGGCAACCGTCGATCAGCGAGGCGTGGTTGAGTTCGTCAGAGACCAGCGCATCGTTCTCGCCCGCAATCGCCGGCATCAATCCGGTGTTGGCGGTCCAGCAAGAAACGTAGGTGAGCGCGCTTTCGGTGCGCGAAAGCTTCGCCAGCGATTTTTCGATCTCGTCGTGAATCGAGAAGGTGCCGCAGATGAAGCGTACCGATGCGGTGCCCGCGCCGTATTCTTCCAGCGCCTTGCGGCCCGCCGCAATAACATCTGGGTGATCGGAAAGGCCAAGGTAGTTGTTCGACGACAGCACCAGCACTTTGCCGGATTTCTCCGCCATCGTGACTTCGGTATCCATCGGTCCGGTGATGTGGCGGAAGGTCTTGAGCGTGCCCGCCTTCGCCATCACCGACAGGTCGGTGTTCAGGCTCTCGTCGAGCGCGGCCGTCACAGCTCGCTCCAGTCGAGAATGACCTTGCCCGAATTGCCCGAGCGCATGACGTCGAAACCCTTCTGGAAATCCTTGTAGGAGTAGCGATGGGTGATGACCGGCTGAATATCCATGCCCGACTGGATCATCGAGGTGAGCTTGTACCAGGTCTCGCCGAACATGCGGCCATAGATGCCGCGCAGGTTCAGGCCCTTGAACACCACTGCGTCCCAATCCACGCCCGGTTCGCCGGACTGAATGCCGAGCATCGCAATCTTTCCGCCATGCGCCATCGCGCTGATCATCTGACGAAGGCCGCCCGGATTGCCCGACATTTCAAGACCCACATCGAAGCCCTCGTTCATGCCGAGGTCCTTCATCGTCTTCTTCAGATCTTCCGTCGCGACATTCACGACCGCCGTCGCGCCCATCTTCTTCGCAAGGTCGAGGCGATATTGATTGACGTCCGTCACCACGACGTAACGCGCACCCGCCTTCAGCGCCATCGGCACCGCGCCAACGCCAATCGGACCCGCGCCCGTGATCAGCACATCTTCGCCGACCAGGTCATACGACAGCGCCGTATGCGCCGCGTTCCCCATCGGGTCGTAGATCGCGTACAGCTCGAGCGGCACCTTGTCGTCGCAGTGCCACACATTCAGCGCCGGCACGACAACGTATTCGGCAAACGCGCCGTCGCGGTTCACACCCACGCCCAGCGTATTGGCGCAGAGATGGCGGCGGCCGGCATGGCAGTTGCGGCAGTGGCCACAAACGATGTGGCCCTCGGCGCTGACCAGATCGCCGACCTTGTGATCCTGGACGTTCGCGCCCACCGCGGCGATGCGACCGACGAATTCGTGACCCGCAACCGTTCCCGGCTTGATCGTCTTCTGCGCCCAGGCGTCCCAGTTGTAGATGTGCACGTCGGTGCCGCAGATGCCGGTCTTGAGCACTTTGATCAGCACGTCGTCGATGCCGTAACTCGGCTCCGGCACGTCCTGAAGCCAGATGCCTTCTTCGGCCTTGGACTTGACCAGTGCTTTCATCGACATGCCCTCTGTGACGGGCCCGGTTGGCGGGCGATAGTTAATTGCGGGCCCGAACTATCCCCACCCCGGCCCTCAATGCAAGACACAGAAAAGGCCACTGGCGTCACCACCAGCGGCCCAGATAACCCTCTCGGGACAAAGGCTTCTTACGTCACAAACGCCAGCACCGCGCCGGCGACAATCGCCGTCATCGCGAACACCGTGAACCGTGCGCTCGGCAGCAGCAGATTCATCGGTTTCATGTTCTTCGGGATCGAACGCCACTCGGCGCTCCAGTCCCGCTCATCGTGCCAAATGTCGTGCGCCAAACTCATGGCCGTCTCCCACCGTCTCAAGCACACAACGCCGGTCTTTAGAGACCGTTCCAGTCCGGTGTGGGAAAGGAGCGCAGGGGTGGAACTTTTGGCGGCACTGTCTCTTCTATGTAACGAGAGCGAGACCTTCCTTGGCCGGCGTATTCCGACTTGCATTCCACCGCATCGCGCCGCGCAGGCGCAGAACCGGCGTCGAGGACTGGCGCTGGTCACTCGCGGCCGCCGATCCATCTGCGGGCTTGGTCAGTGGAACGTTCGCGTTGTCCGACGGCGCGGTCGCGCCCTACCGGCTCTGGCAGGCCGAAGCGCCCAAAGCGCTTCTTGTGCTGCTTCACGGTGCGTTTGATTACTCCGGCGCATTCGACGAGATCGGGCCGAAACTCGCCGGGCGAGGGTTCTCTGCACTGGCGTTTGACCAACGCGGCTTCGGCGCGACGCGTTCGCGGCGGCACTGGTGCGGAATCAAGCGGATGGTCCACGACGTCGCCGATGCTGTCGGCTTCTTGCGCAATCGCTTCGGCGATCTTCCTGTCTTCATCATTGGCGAAAGCATGGGCGCGGATATCGCAATTCAATCTGTTGCCGCGCAGTCGGCGCTCAACATTTCCGGCATCGTCCTCGCAGCGCCAGGTGCTGTTTCAGATGCCTTCCGGCGTCTTCTTTGGGGAGCGCTGATCCGCGTAGTGAGCTATTTTGCGCCGCAAAGCGAAATTAATATTGAGCGCATCAGCGGCGGCGACTTCACCCCGGCCGGCGCGATACGCCTGCTGGGCGATCCCTTGGTACTGCGTGGTGTGCGGCCAGCGATGGCAGCCGGGCTCTTTGATCTGGCGGTTTCAACAGTTTCAGCGGCGGCGAAGGTGAATGTGCCGACGCTGACAATGGTCGGTTCGAAAGAAGACTTCCTCTACACAAAGTGCATCGCGCGGCTGCATGATGCGCTTGCCGGTCCCAAGACCTGCAAGGAGTTTGAGGGCGGCCCGCATCTCCTGTTCCATTGGCAGCGGGCCGATGAGGTCATTGACCTGACAACGGACTGGCTTGAGCGGCAGGTCTGCATTGGGCAGAGCAAATCTGTCGCAACGGAACCCGCCGCAAATCCAAAAGGACCATTTCCGGTCCCAATGTAATCCCCTATCTCTATCGTGCGGCGGAACCATTGCCGCGCAACGCCGTTGTGGCTTCCGGGATATAGGGGGCGGGGACTATTGGTTTCCAATCGCCGCGTTTTGCTTGCCATCGTGCCGCTGTTCATCGTCTTGGCGGCGGTCGCGTACCTTTCAGTACAATTCGCCGTCGATGAACGGACGGAGCAGACCTGGGTCGTACATACCTATCAGGTGATCGACCGGCTACAAGCCGTCCTGTCAGACATGCAGAACGCGGAGACGGGCCAGCGTGGCTACATCATCACACGCGAGCCCAGATTCCTTGAACCCTACAAGGCCGGCGTCGCGCGCACACGCGACGATCTGGATCGGCTCGCGGCCCTTACTTCCGACAACCCGGTCCAGCATGCGCGCGCCGAAAGACTGCGCCAACTCGTCGAAGCGCGAATAGACGCCCTCGACGTCACGCTTTCCGCCAAGGCCCCACAAGCGACCGCGACGCCCGAACTGCTGTCGGCAATGGATCAGGGGAAGCTGCGGATGGATACCCTCCGCAAGGAGCTAACTCTTGGCCGCGCAGAAGAAACGCGCTTGCTGGCGCGGCGCATTGCCGAACGGCGTCAAGCGGAGCGTAATGAGATCTTTGCCGCCAGCGCGGCAGCCTTCATCGCGCTTCTTGTGTTCTTGGCAGCGGCGCTTCTTCTCGTTCGCAGCAATCAGCGCCTGACCAAGAGCGAAAAGAAGCTCGAGAACGAATCCGCGATCCTGCAAACGACGCTGGACACGATCCGCGACGGCATCGCGATGTTTGCCTCAGACGGCGAACTCTGCGTGTTCAATGACAACTTCTTCCAATTCTTTGGATTGCCGAAAACGCTGGCGAGAAAGGGCACCTATCTCGCTGATCTTCAGCGGGCGGACCGCAGTGGCAGAGCGATTTTCGAAGAACATTCGTCGGCTGACCCGCACCAGGAATTCCAGCGTGTTTCGCTCAACGGCCGTGAACTAGACGTGTATCGTGCCGCTGTTCCCACAGGCGGATTCATCATCGTCTGTGTCGATGTCACCGCGCGCGTGCAAGCCGAGTTTGTGGCGCGGCAGGCGCAGAAGATGGAAGCGATCGGGCACCTGACCGGTGGCGTCGCGCATGACTTCAACAACATTCTCCAGGTGATCGGCGCCAACCTCGAACGCACGGCGAGAGAGCTTCGCGATGACCCGAAAGGCGCGGAGCGTCTCCAGGCAGCGATTAACGCCGTGGCCAATGGCGCACGCCTGACAGGCCAGCTTCTCGCGTTCGCACGCCGCCAGCCGCTCGACCCACGCTCGACCAATGTTGGCCGGATCGTTCAGGAAATGACCGATCTCTTACGCCGGACGCTCGGTGAGTCCATCGACGTGGAATGTGTCATCGCCGGCGGTCTTTGGAATACGCTAATCGATCCAAGTCAGATCGAGAACGCCATCTTGAATCTTGCGATCAACGCACGCGATGCGATGGCGGACGGAGGCAAGCTCACGATCGAAGTCGCGAACGCGTTCCTGGATGATGCGTATGCGATCCAGCATGCCGAAGTGATCGCAGGGCAGTACGTCATGGCCGCGGTCAGCGATACCGGCAGCGGTATGTCGCCCGAAACGATTGCACGGGCGTTCGAACCCTTCTTTACGACCAAGCCCGAAGGCCGTGGCACGGGTCTGGGCCTTAGCCAGGTTTATGGTTTCGTCAAACAGTCCGGCGGCCATATCAAGATTTATAGCGAAATGGGGCAGGGCACGACGATAAAGCTCTATCTGCCGCGCACGCGCAAACCGCAGGAAGGTATCGGCCCCGTGTCTACAAGCGCTGTTGTGGGGGGCACCGAGCGTGTGCTGGTGGTGGAAGACGATGAAGCGGTGCGCAACGCCGTTGTAGAGATGGTCAGCGAACTCGGCTACTCGGTTCTCAAGGCGGAGAACGCAGAACAGGCGCTCACAATATTGAGCAGTGGTGCTGCGATCGATCTTCTGTTCACAGACGTCGTTATGCCAGGTCCAATTGGCACGCGGGAGATGGCGCGACGGGCGCAGGAGCTGCAGCCGTACCTGCGCGTTCTCTACACGTCCGGCTACACACAGAACGCGATTGTGCATAACGGCAAGCTCGACGAGGATGTCTTTCTTTTGAGCAAGCCCTATCGCCGTGACGATTTCGCGCGGAAGATTCGAAGTCTGCTTGACGCAAAGCCGGCTGCCGCTGCTACTTCCGTGGCGCCAGCTTCATATCAAGGGCCTGCTACCATGGCTGGTAAAGTTCTGGTCGTCGAGGATATCGGGCTTATACGGATGACGACGGTGGACATGGTGGAGGAAGTCGGGTTCAGAACTGCCGAAGCCGCCAACGGTAAGGATGCGTTGGAAATCCTTCAGAACGATCCTGAGGTAACGATCTTGCTGACGGATCTCGGTCTCCCAGGTATGACCGGACGCCAACTGATGGAAGAAGCACTTCGCTTCAGACCCGGCCTTAAGATTATTATCGCGAGCGGCTATTCCTCTGAACAGGACTCCGGCGGACTGCCGTCAGGTGCCACTCATCTCACAAAGCCGTTTGATATCGAACAGTTGCGCTGCGCGCTGCAGCCCTAAGAGGGACACGCCTGCTCTCCAAGCGTTCTCCAAATCCCTCATAGGAAGGATTTGAGGTATGGACAAAGACCGCGTCAAAGGCATGGCTGATCAAGCCAAGGGTTCCGTCAAAAGGGCTGTTGGAAAAGCGACAAGCGATTCTAAGCTTCAGGCAGAAGGCGCTGCGGACAAGATTAAAGGTAAGGCAGAGAATGCGATAGGCGGCGCACGCGACGCGTTGCGTGAAAACAGCGATCGAAACTAATCGTTTTGAACAAAGAAAAAGAGCGCGGAGAAGTCCGCACTCTTTTTGCTTCGAGAGTCGGGGTCCTTAGCTTGCTCGGGCAGCGACGTTGCTGTCTTCAAGTGCACCGGAAGATTTCTTCAGGGATGCCGGTTTGTGGAAGAATAGCGCTTGACCGATCGTTGCACGCACAGTGTCACGTGAAAACGGCTTCTGAATCAGATAGGTCGGCTCCGGACGTTCTCCGGTAAGCAGACATTCCGGGAAAGCCGTGATGAAAATGACCGGGATATTCTGTCCACCCAAAATCTCGGTCGCGGCATCAATTCCCGAGCTACCATCGGCGAGCTGAATATCTGCCAGGATCAGATCCGGCTTATGCTCAGATGCCATGATTACCGCATCACTACGGGTATCGGCGACGCCGACAACCGTATGACCCAGCTCCGTCACAAGGTTCTCAAGATCAAGCGCAATGATGGCTTCGTCTTCGATAATCAGCACGCGAGATGAGAGATCGCGATCAATGGCGCGCGAAGCAGCGGCGATCGCGCTTTCCACCTCATCGACGGGCCAGCCAAGGATCATCGCCACTTCATTGACCGAGAAACCTTCGACCGAGGTCAACAGAATTGCCTCGCGGTTTCCGGGTTGAAGAGATTGCAATCTCTGTTCGGCGACTGACATCGAATTTCCGTCGACGCTGGCAGGTAGTTCGCCTGCCGACGACGACCAGAGGGTATGAAAGAGCCGGTACAGGGCAATCCGTGGCGGAACGTTTTTGGTCAGTTCGGCCTTACCAGCAAGGATAGCTTCCAGAGACGCGCGCACGTAGGCGTCACCGCTGGTCTGCGATCCGGTGAGCGACCGTGCATAGCGACGGAGATAGGGCAGGTGCGGGCCCAGCGTAGCGGTCATCGTCATGAAATGTCCCCTCCTTAAATCAAACCGAACTGGTAGCGATAACGTGCGGAAAAAAAGAAGGTTCCCGGTGGGGGAACGGTTTGATGTATCGGGAGTTTTGTTCTCGGGATTGCCATATCTTCGACAACGGGAAGGACGATGACCAGCAGAGGTCAGGATTTTCCAGAGCTAAAAGGCGGCGATTCTGCTGAAGACGGCGGAACGGCGCAGTCACGTCTCTCTCACGTAGCGATCCTTAGAGCCGCGCGGGTTCGGCATAAGGCCATTGCTAAGGGGCTGCAGAGCTACTTCGATGCCGTAGTCGCTGAGCCGGTTCCCAGAGAATTTTTGCATTTGCTGACCCCAGCGGAAGTGTAGCCTCGACGCCACGCTTGCCGGAATTACTCAGGAAGGTTTGATACTTAGGGAACGGCGGGGATTGTAACGGGTTCTCATTCCGACGATCTGAGGACAGTTCTATGCTCGGCTGGGCACTGGTTTTTCTTATTTTGGCCCTGGTGGCCGGATTCTTGGGCTTTTTCGGGCTCGCTGGAATGGCGCACGCTTTCCGCGATCTCGCGGAGCCGCAGTTGGATCGCTTGCGCCCGCTCCCAG
>Ga0207639_10001873_pt1 | contig 14146 bp, 14 predicted proteins | sample KBSCornC32_FD_184299 | JGI IMG/M metagenome (GOLD analysis project Ga0207639, IMG submission 184299) | Corn rhizosphere microbial communities from Kellogg Biological Station, Michigan, USA - KBS Corn C3-2 (SPAdes) (version 2) | ecosystem: Host-associated > Plants > Roots > Rhizosphere > Soil ...
GACCTTCTACGTCTGGCTTGCAGTGACGATCGTGATGCGACTGCGGCCCGGCATGGCGCGCGGGGCGCTTGTCGTCGTGCTCGGCGTCGTGCTCACGGCTCTGGTAGGTCTCTCGCGGGTCTATCTCGGCGTCCACTACCTCAGCGACGTCAGCGCCGGCTGGGCGCTGGGGGCCGCCTCCTTCTCGCTCTGCGCCGCCGTGGCGCTAACCATCACCACGGTAAGGCAGAATGGCTCCGGTGCTGTTGCCGCTGGCATTGCAGAAGATCGAGAATGAGTACCTGCTGTTCGGCGTGGCCGGGCTGGTCAGCCTGACTGCCTTCGTCGGCCTGATCCTGGTGCCGGCGCTCAGCTCCTACGGCCGGGTCTGGGAGAAGGCCGCCGCCGGCGTGCTCTCCCTCTTCGTCCTCGCCGCCCTCGTCCTGGTCGGCGTCGTTGCCGGCCTGGCGATCGTCTACTACTACAACGACATCCTCAACCTGCTCCACGGCCACTAGCCTGTGGGGCCATGCAAGCGGCCTCCAAAGGGACAAAAATGCCTGCAAGCACGCAGGATGAGGGCACTCTTGACGCGCTTGCCGAGGCAGTCGAATCGGGTGCCGGACTGCCAGCGGTCGCCCGCGCGGCGGCGAAAGTCCTCAGTGCCAGCGTCGTCCTGATCGATCGCTCCAGCGCTGTGCTGGCGGTGGCCGGAGCCTCGCCGGACCAAGAGAAGAAGCTGCTCGCCGGGGGGGAGGAGGTGACCCGCGTCGAGCTGCGGGTAGCGGATTCGGCCGTCGGCGAGCTGCGCTACCGCGGCCCGAGCCCGCCCGACCCGATGATTGCCCGGATGGTGACGACGCTGCTGGCGCTGGAGCTCGAGCGCTCGCGCTCGCCGGAGTGGGAGAGCGAGGAGGTTGCGGGCGCCTTCGTCGCCGCCGTCCTGGCTCGCGAGGTCACCGACCGCGGCGACATCCTCGCCCGGGCCGCCGAGCTCGGCGCCAACCTCGAGGTGGGCGCCGGGGTCTTGATCCTGCACGCAGCGCCCCGCGCCGCCCAGACCGGCGAGTGGCGCGCCCGGGTGCTGACCCTGGCGCAGCGGGCTCTGCGCTCGCTGGCACCGGGCGCCCTTGCCAGTCCCGACGGCGAGGAGGCGGCCGAGATCGCCGTGATCGTGCCGGCTGAGGACGACACCCGGATCGAGCGCGCCGCCACCGGCCTTGCCCGGGAGCTGGAAGACAGTCTTGCCGGCTTCCACCTGACCATCGGCCGCAGCCGCCACGCCGCCGATCCGGTCGATCTCTACCGCGCCGGCAACGAGGCGCGCCTCGCGGTCAACGTCGGCGAGGCCGAGGGGCGCACCGTGCTCGCCTTCGAGGACACCGGCTCCTACCGTCTGCTGCTGCCGGCGATGAGCGAGGACAGGCGCGAGCTCGAACGCTTCTATGCCGAGACGATCGCGCCGCTGGCGGCCTACGACGAGCAGTACGAGACCGAGCTGGTGACCACGGTCGAGGCCTATCTCGACAACGACGGCAACGTCGCCGCCACCGCCAAACAGCTCTTCACCCATCGCCACACGATCCGCTACCGGCTGGAGCGGGTCAAAGAGCTCTGCGGTCACGACGTCTCGGCCACCGAGGGCCGCGAGAAGCTCGGCCTCGGGCTCAAAACGATGCGCGTCCTCGGCATCGCCTCGCCCCGCGGCCCGGCGATGGAGCCGGGCACCGAAGCCGGGAAGGTGCCGCGGTCGTCTGAGGATTAGGCGAGGCTAAGCTGTCAGTAGCTATTGGGGAGTGGTGTAGTCGGCAACACTCGGCACTTTGGATGCCGCATCCCCGGTTCGAACCCGGGCTCCCCAGTTCCCCTCATCAGGGTGCTTACGGTTCGCAACGAAACTTTCTGTCTGAGGCGTATGCGAATCTCCCTCAATGGCGGGAAGGCGACTTAGCTACACCGAGAACGAGGCGAGGACTGCAATTGCGGCCTCGAAATCCTGGGCAGAAAGCCTGCGCGAACTTGGTCTCTGCCCGACGGGAGGCGCTTGGCGCATCCTCAAGAAATACGCCGAGATCTGGGAGATTTCGACGGATCACTTTGATTCGAATGCCGCGCGTCTTAACAATGTGAGACAGGGTCAGAAACCTCTCTCGGAGATCCTTGTCGAACGTTCGACCTACTCTCGGAACCACCTCAAGCGTCGTCTCCTGGCGGAGGGGCTGAAGGAGCAGCAGTGCGAGCTTTGCGGCCTCGGCGAGATTTGGCGAGGGCGACCGATGTCAATGATCCTCGATCACATCAATGGAGTCCGCGACGATCATCGGCTCGAGAACTTGCGGATGGTTTGCCCTAATTGCGCGGCGACTCTCGACACCCACTGTGGGAGGAGAAATCGAATTGAGCGCGCGCTTAGGGAATGTCTGCGGTGCGGCAAGACGTTTGGTCCCAGCTATTCAACACAGCGCTATTGCTCGCGTTCTTGTGGCGTCCGATGGGACCGATCGGCACAACGTGGGCGACGACCCGGCTTGCGCGGAGTACCCGCCCCTCACGCACGCAAAGTCGACCGACCGCCCTACGACAAGCTGCTGGAAGAGATCGAGGCGACGAGCTATCTCGCGGTGGGTCGTAAGTACGGCGTTTCCGACAACGCCGTGCGGAAGTGGGTTCGCTTCTACGAGCGGCAGATCGAACGGGAAGAGGCAGAAGGCAGGGCTGCGGGCGACCCGGCTTGATTGCGTCCGAGAGGCGGCTTAGGGTCCGGCGCATGGAGATGGGGACCCCCACGCTGGACCCGGAGATTCGTGAGGGCCTGCGGCGCAGTTGGAAGGCGCTGATGGCGGTTGGGGTCCTGGCGATCTTCATCGGCTGCATCGCGATCCTGGTGCCAGCGGTCGCCTCGGTCGGAACGGCGATCTTCATCGGTTGGATCCTGGTCATCGCCGGTGCATTCCTCGTTGCCGGCGCGTTCATGGCGCACTCGATCGGCAGCGTCATCCTGCGCCTGATCTGGGCGCTGCTGACTGTGATCGTCGGGCTCTGGCTGATCGTGGAACCGCACAACGGCACCCTCACCCTGACTCTGGTGCTCGGCCTCTACTTCCTCTTCATGGGCCTGACGCGGATCGCCGTTGCCTTTGCCGCCCGCGGTCAGGAAGGGGCCGGTCTGGTCGGCCTCAGCGGCGTCGCCGGTCTGCTCATCGGCATCCTCGTGCTGGCAAAGTTTCCAAGCAGCGCGGACTGGGCGATCGGGCTGCTGGTCGGGATCGACCTGATCTTTGCCGGCTGGACGCTGACTTCGGTTGCTCTCGTCGGCAGGGATCTCGCCCGCGGGACATAGCCTGCGGAGGGGCACATGACCCCTTGCGCCAACTACGATCCTGGGGTGAGTTCGCCACTCGTCCTGGTCATGGCGGCAGGACAGGGGACGCGGATGCGTTCCAGTCTGCCGAAGATGCTGCATCCCGTCTGTGGACGCGAGATGGTCGCATGGCCGATCGCCGCCGCACGTGAAGCCGGCGCGGGACAGGTCGCCGTGATCGTCTCGCCTGGCATAGACATAGCTCCTGGGTTGCCCGAGGAAGTTGAGACCGTCGTTCAGCCCGAGCCCAATGGCACCGGCGGAGCGATCAGGGCGGCCTTGCCGCTGATCGAGCAAGCCGAGACGGTGCTGGTGCTTTCCGGTGACGTGCCGTTGATCTCGGCTGAGACGATTGCCGGGCTACTCGAGGCGCATGCCTCTGCCGGCGCGGCGGCGACGATGCTGACGATCGAGCTCGACGATCCCGGCTCCTACGGCCGCGTCGTGCGCGACGGCAAGGGCGGGGTGGAGCGGGTCGTCGAGGCGAAGGCAGCCGGCGACGCGACCGCTGAGCAGTTGGCGATCCGCGAGATCAATGCCGGCACCTACGTCTTCCAGGCGGGTCCGCTCGCGGCGGCGCTTGCCGATCTCTCCGACGAGAACGCCCAGAGTGAGTACTACCTGCCCGACGTGCTGCCGGCCTTGCGCGAGGCCGACCACAAGGTAGGCGCCCACCTCGCTGACGACCTGGCAGTGACGATGGGCGTCAACAACCGCGCTGACCTCGCCGCGGTCGAGGTCGAGGCGCGGCGTCGCATCCTCCGCCGCCACATGCTGGCCGGGGTCACCGTCGTCGATCCCGGATCGACCTGGGTCGACGTCGAGGTCGAGATCGCCGCCGATGCCCGGATCGAGCCCGGCAGCAGCCTCCGCGGCAGGACCAAGATCGGGGGCGGCACCACGGTCGGGCCGCTGAGCACCCTGATCGACGCCGAGCTCGGCGCCAACGTCTCGGTCCCGCACTCCTACCTGGTCGACTGCCTCGTCGCCGACAACGCCAACGTCGGGCCGTTCGCCTACCTGCGGCCTGGAGCAGAGTTGGCCCAGGGCGCCAAGGCCGGCACCTTCGTCGAGATCAAGAACTCGCAAATCGGCGAGGGTGCCAAGGTTCCGCATCTGGCCTACGTCGGCGACGCCGAGGTCGGCGCCGGCAGCAACCTCGGCGCCGGCACTATCACTGCCAACTACGACGGTTTCCGCAAGAACCGGACTGTGATCGGCGAGAATGCCCGCCTCGGCGTTGACACGATGCTGATCGCGCCGGTAGAAGTCGGCGACGGTGCTTACACTGGCGCCGGGGCAGTGATCAAGAGCGACGTGCCCGAGGGCACGCTTGCCGTCAGCGAGAACGAGCAACGGAACATCGAGGGCTACGCCGCCCGCAAGGCCGCCAAGATGCAGGAGGAGCAAATCCCGTGAGCACGATCGAGGAGCGACCTGAGACGGTGCCGGCAAGCGCCATCGCCCACGACTACTCCAAGCGCCTGATGGTCTTCGGCGGGCGCAGCTCGATGGAGCTCGCCGCCAAGGTCGCCGGCAAGCTCGAAGTCGACCTCGGCCAGGTGACCTTGAAGACCTTCGCCAACGGCGAGGTCTACTGCCGCTACGAGGAGTCGATCCGCGGCGCCGACGTCTTCATCGTCCAGTCGACCAGCGCCAACGAGCACTCCGAAATGACCCCCAACGATTCGCTGATCGAGCTGCTGACGATGATCGACGCAGCGCAGGGCGCCTCAGCGCACCGGATCATCGCCGTGATGCCCTGGTACGGCTACGCCCGCCAGGACAAGAAGTCGGCGCCCCGTGAGCCGATCTCGGCACGCATAGTCGCCAAGTGCCTCGAGGGCGTCGGCGTCGACCGCGTGCTGACGATGGACCTCCACGCAGGCCAGGTGCAGGGCTTCTTCCACGTCCCGGTCGATCACATGACCGCGATGCCGATGCTGACCCAGTGGTTCGCCGACCAGCACCCCGCCGAGGACCTGGTGATCGTCTCGCCCGATGCCGGCCGAGTGAAGACGGCGCGCAACTTCGCCCGCCGCATCGGCACCCACTGGGCCGTTATGGAGAAGGAGCGCCCCGCCCAGCAGGTGGCCGAGATCGGCTACGTGGTCGGCGACGTCAAAGGCAAGACCGCGGTGCTGGTCGACGACATGATCGACACCGCCGGCACGCTCTGCGCTGCCGCCCAGACGGTGCTCGACGAGGGCGCCGCGCGGGTGATCGCCTGCGCCACTCACGGCGTCTTCTCCGGGCCCGCCTACGAGCGACTCGCCTACGAGAACTCCAACATCGAGCAGATCGTCGTCAGCGACACGATCCCGTTGCGCCCCGGCGCCCCGGACAACATCACCGTGCTCTCGACCGCCGGCACCTTCGCCGACTCGATCCGCCGCATCTTCACCGACGACTCGGTCTCCGAGATCTTCGCCGGCGAGAATCAGCTCTTCTAGTGCCGCCCGAGGGCCTGCGCCTGGTCGGCCACAAGGGCGCCGACCTGATCGCTCCGGGCAACACGATCGAGAGCTTTCATGCTGCGGTCGAGGCGGGGGTCGACACGATCGAGCTCGACGTGCTCTGGCTGCGCGACGCGCATCTGCCGGTCGAGCAGCGGGCGCCGTTGGTCGTCGCCCACGACTGGCACGACGCGGAGAGCCGCACCCCGCTGACGCTGACCGAGGCCCTCGACGCCTTCCTCGAGCCGCCGCTCGATCGGGTCGAGATCGACATCGACATCAAGCTGGCGGGCCGCGAGGAGGAGATCGTCGATGCGCTGCGCGAGCGCGACCTGATCGAGCGGGCGATGATCTCGACGATGGAGCTCTACTCGCTCGGCCGCATCCTCGCGCTCGAACCCGAGCTGCGCCGTGGCTGGACCTATCCCAAGGTGACCAAGGACTGGACCTCGAAGCGCTGGGCCAAGGGCCCGATGTTGATGGCGCTGATGGCGATGCGCCAGCGGCTGCCCGGTCTCGCCGCCGAGAAGCTGCCCAAGTTCGGGGTCGAGTCGATGTGGGTCTACCACCCGCTGATCAGTCGCCGGCTCGCCCGCATCACCAAGCTCGCCGGGGTCGAGCTGATCGCCTGGACCGTCGATGACCTGGCGCGCATGAACAAGCTCGTAGCCGCCGGCGTCAACGGCCTGGTCTCAAACGACCCCCGCCTCTTCTCCCGCCTCGCCTCTTCGGGCTCCGGTGCGCTTTATGCACCCGTGAGGAGCAAAAGGCGCACCGGAAGCTAGACGGTGCCGGGGGTCGCGGTTGGTGGGGCGTTGCGGCCGCCGCGCCTGGTTCTGACGGCCGAGTTGAGCTCCTCGGCGGTGAAGCCGCCGACCGCATCGCCGTCGAGGGCGTAGCGGTAGAGGGCGACACCGAAGATGTTGCTGAGGGCGCTGGAGACCAGCATCGAGATCGCCAGGCCGATCACGCCGATCACCAGCAGCAGGCCGCCGGCGAAGCTGGCAGAGGCCCAGATCATGAAGCCTGCGATGATCAGCAGGGCGGACGGAAGGACGCCGAAGAGGAAGACGGCGCCACCGATCGCGATGTTGCCTGTCACCTGGGCTCCCCAGCGCGAACTGAAGAGGCTGGAGGAGCGCTTCAACGTCTGCCAGGGGCCGGTGCCCTCGAGCGCAATCACCGGCACCGCGAGGAAGGTGATCAGCGACCAGCCGACAGCAAGGAGGCGGCCGACGATCTCGCCGATCGCGCCCTGGTTCTCGAGCGCGCTGAGCACGAGCCCGATCGCGGTCGAAACCGCAGCCCAACCGCAGATCTGCGAAAAGCGCGTGCGCGACACGGCGAGCCCGTCGGCGACGGTCGCCCCCTGGCCGCGGAAGATCATGTCGGCGGCGGCGGCGAGCCCGACGCTGAAGTAGGTGCCGACGACCGCGAGCAGGTAGAAGCCGATTACGGCCACGGCACCGCCGAAAACCGTCTGGTCGTTCTCGATCAGGAGCAAGCCCGGCCCGACGACGACGATCGCCGCGACGATCGTGGTTGCCCCGCCGTAGAGCGGGAAGCGCAGCAGCTCGGGGTTTTCGCGCAGCAGCCCCCAGCTCTTCTTGGTCAGGGCCCAACCGCGCTTGATCCGGCTCATCGCTGCTCTCCTTCCAGGGAACGCTCGACTATCGGCATCTGCATCACGCCTCTTCCCTCGAAGTACTCCCACTCCTCCTCACCAAGTGGCGTCGCAGGCGCGTCGGCGTAGATCCACTCGCGCATGATCCGGTGCCAGTTGCGCTTGGCCCTCAGCTGACCCAGCACCGCGACGACGCCGATTTCCATTCGCCGCCCCATCAGCTCGTCGGCCGGCATCGCCTCGCGCCGCATCAGGTCGTAGTACTCCGAGCGCGGGTCGTTGGTCGACTCGATGATCTTCATCACCCGTTTGGCGCTGATCTCGATCTCGCGGTCCTCCACGTACCAGCCGCCAACCGCGCGCATGTGCTCGAGCAGCCGCTCGGCATCGAGCTTGGAGGGGTTCTTGACGAAGCCGAGGTCGTGCAGGGCAGTGCGGAAAGCCTCGGGATCGTCCCGCCAGGCGGCGTCCAGGGCCCGCTGCTCGAGCACGATCTGCTCGTGATCGAGCTTCTTGGTCATGCCGAAGTCGAGGAAGGCGACGCGGCCGTCGGCGAGCAGGATGTAGTTGCCGGGATGGGGGTCGGCGTTGAAGTGCTGCAGATGGTAGATAGAGCCGAAGCTGCCGCGAAAGACGATCTCGCCGAAGCGGCTGCGCTCCTCGTGGGACAGCTCCTTGACCTGCTCGAAGCCGAGGCCCTCGACAAGCTCGGTAACCAGCACGCGCCGCCGCGAGAGCCGCGTGATTACTTCTGGCACGTAGATGAAGGGGTGGTCGCGGTAGGCGCGCGAGAAGGTGCGCTGGTTCTGCGCCTCGTACTCGTAGTCGAGCTCCTCCATCACCCGTTCGCGCAGCTCTTTGGCGATCGCCTTGGCGTCGAGGCCGGGAGCGAGGGCGCGGGCGAGGCGCACGATCGTGCCGGCGTTGCGCAGATCGGCGTCGAGCGCCTCGGCGATCCCGGGGTACTGGATCTTGACCGCCACACACCTGCCATCGAGCAGCTCGGCGCGGTGGACCTGTCCGATCGAGGCGGCGGCGAAGGCCTCCTGCTCGAAGTCGGCGAAGAGCTCGGAGAGCGGTTCGCCGTCGTACTCCTCGCTGAGCACCTTCTCGACCTTCTCCCAGGGCATAGCCGGGGCGTCGGTGCGCAGCTTCGCCAGCTGCTCCTGGTAGATCTCGCGGTACTCGTCGGGGATGAACTCGGTGTCGATGAAAGAGGCGAACTGGCCGAGCTTCATCGCCGCGCCCTTCATCTGGCCCAGCGCGCCGACCATCTTCATCGCCGTCTCGAGGTGGCGCTGCTCGAGCCGCTCCTTGCTCGATTCCTCCGAGCGGCCGACGTTCGTCGCCTTCGTGCCGGCGTAGCGGGCGCCCTGCACGCCGACGATCGAGCCCAGCTTTGCCGAGCGGCGCACCCGCCCCTTGGGGATCTTCGAGCCCTCGCTCACGTGCCCTAGGTTGGCACAGGTTCAATTCTCGCCTCTTTCTCTATCCTCTCCCGTCCGAATGGCCAAAGGACGCGAAACTCTCAAGGCTGCCCCGCGCAGCGATTTCGGCTCCCGCACCTCCCGCCGCCTGCGGCGCGAGGGTTTGGTGCCCGGCGTCGTCTACAGCGGCGGTGCCGAGGCCCGCGCCTTCCAGGTGGCCGAACGCGAGGTCCGCAGCGTGCTCGGCGAAGGCGCCGCGCTCTTCGATCTGGAAATCGAGGGCGACAAAGCCGTCCCGGTCGTGGTCAAGGAGCAGCAGCTCCACCCGGTGCGCGGCAGCCTCCAGCACATCGACCTGCAGGAGGTGCGCCTCGACGAGGCGATCCAGGCCGAGGTCGCGGTCGACTTGGAGGGAATCGATTCCGCCCCTGGCGTCAAGGGTGGCGGCGTGCTCGAGCACGTCACCCGCGAGGTCACGGTCGAAGCGCTGCCCACCGAGATTCCCGATCGCATCGTCGCCGATGTCTCGGCGATGGAGATCAACGACACCCTGCAGCTCTCGGCGCTGGTCGTGCCCGAGGGCGTCACGCTCGTCGCCGACGACCCCGAGGAGGTGACGATCGCCACTCTCTCGCCGCCGCGCGTCGAAGAAGAGCCGGAGCCCTCCGTCGAGGAGGAGGCCGAGCTGGTTGGCGAGGAGGGCGAGGCGGCAGCCGCCGAGGATGGTGGCGACGGGGGCGACTCAGGCGACTCCGGCGGAGAGTAGGCCTGTCGATCTTTCGCCGCCGCCGAGCTGAGCGCGGCGAGGGCGAGCTGCAGGGCGATCGCATCCTGATCGTCGGTCTCGGCAACCCGGGTGAGCGCTACGCCGCCACCCGGCACAACGTCGGCTTCGAGGTGGCGGCAGAGCTCTCACGGCGCTGGGACCTTCCCAAGGCGAAGTCGAAATTCGGCGGCCTGCTGAGCGAAGGTCGCGCCGGTCCCGGCGGGCCCCGGGTGGCGATCCTACTGCCGCAGACCCAGATGAATGTCTCCGGCGACTCCGCCGGCCCGGCGCGCGGCTCGCTCAAGGTGCCGTTGGAGCGCGTCGTGGTGCTGCACGATGAGATCGATCTGCCCTTCGGCGACGTCAGGGTGCGGCTTGGCGGTGGCCTTGCCGGCCACAACGGCCTCAAGAGCCTCAAGCGTGGCTTTGGCGACCCGGAGTTCTGGCGCGTGCGTGTCGGGGTCGGTCGGCCGGACTCGACCGACCCGGAGATCGTCGCCTCTTATGTGCTGGGCCGCTTCCGCGAGCCGCGCGAGGACGTTATGGCGCTGATCGAGCGAGCGGCCGATGAGACCGAGCGGTTGATCGCCCAGCTGGATGAATAGATTGCCGCTGGTGGACGATCCGGCGACGGTAACGAGCTACGAAGTCGACGAGCGGGGCGTGGCGGTGCTGCGCCTGCAGCGGCCGAAGTCGCGCAACGCGATCGACACCCAGATGCTGCTCGAGCTGCTCGAGCACCTGGCGGTGGCGCGTGGGGACGAGGCGGTGCGGGTGCTCGTCTTCAGCTCCGCCGATCACATGGGCTTCTCGGCCGGCGCCGATGTCAAGGAGGAGCTCGACGAGGAGGGCAAGGTCCGCCGCATGCAGCTCTTCGCCGACGTCTATGACCAAATCGTCGCCTTCCCCAAGCCGACGATCGCGGTCTGCCACGGCGACGTGGTCGGCGGCGGTGCCGAGATCGCGGTCGCCTGTGACATGCGGGTCGGCGGCTCTAACCTGCGCATGCGCTTCCCCGGGGCGGCCCTGGGCGTGCCGGTGGGTCCGGCGCGGCTGGTCACGCTCTGCGGCCTCGCCACCGCCAAGTACCTGCTGCTCAGCTCGCGCACGGTGGGCGCCGACGAGGCGCTGCGCCTCGGCCTTGTCAACCGCATCGCGCCGGCCGCCAGCACCGAGGAAGCGGCCCTGGCGCTTGCCGGCGAGGTCGCCGGACACCCGCCGGAGGTGGTTGCTCGACTGAAGACGATGCTGCACGAGTGGGACGACATAGTCGGCCGCTCGGCCTCTGAGGGCAAGGGGCAGGTCGAATGGCAGCGCTCCGGCCCCGGTTTGCCCTACAGGGACTAGCGCCCGCAAACAAGTGCAACGTCTTGCAGCTCTCTTGAAGCCTTAAAACGTTGCACTAGTGGCGGTCGGCGGCGGCCTCACCGACCCCGGCCGCCATCGCCATGATCGAGACCTGGGGATTGACGCCAGGGCAGCTCGGCAGGATTGAGCCGTCGGCGACCCAGACGCCCTCGACGCCGCGCAGGCGTCCTTCCGGATCGACGGGATGGCGCGCTGGATCCGAGCCAGCGGCTGCGCTGCCGGTGGGATGAAAGCCGGCGAGGCGGAGCCGGCGGACGTCGAGGCGTTGCATCGCCGCCTCGAGCTCGGCCTCCGAGCGCACCGGCGGGGTGCCGCCCCCCAGTTCCACGTCGCTTGCCCCCGCCGCCAGCATCACCCGGGCCATCGCCTCGACCGCCAGCGAGAGACGGCGTTCGTCGGCCTTGGCCAGGCGGTAGGAGACGATCGGCGTGCGCGAGCCGAAGACGCGGCCGGAGGGCTCGTCGGCGATCATCGCGCCGATCATCGCTCGGTCGGGTGCGCGGTCGAGGCGCCCCAGTAGGTGGGCGCCATAGCCGGGCGCCGAGATTGCGCCCATGCCCGGCGGGCTGCCAGTGGCCTCGATCAGGACGCCCTCGTCATGCAGCTCCTCGATCCCGACGCTCTGCATGACGCCGCTCCAGGGCACCACCGCTTGCTCGAAGCCGGCCGATATCCCGGTTGCGGGGTGGATCGAGAGATTGCGCCCGAGCCGGGCATGACGACCGAGCCCGCTGCGCCGGAGCAGCGGTGGGGTTGGGATAGCGCCCGCGGCGACGACGACAAGGGGGGCCGAAATCCGCACCTCGCTGCCATCGGCGGACCGCGCCCGTACGCCAGTAGCCTTGCCGGCCTCGCTCAGCACCTGCTGAACCTCGAGCCCCGTGACGATTCGCGCCCCCGCCTCGCAGGCCTGCGGCAGTGCGTTGAGGTGGACGCCGCCCTTGGCGTTGTTGGGGCAGCCGATCGCGCACTGGCAGGAACCGCGGCAGCCGGGCGCGTTGCGGCGCAGCGGCGCGCTCTTCCAGTCCAGTGCCGCAGCGCCCTCGAGCGCCAGTTCGCCGTTGCGGCCCAGAACCTCCATCGACGCCGGGGCGACGCCGATCGTCCCTTCGACGTCGGCGATTCGAGGCTCGAGCAGCTCGAGGTCGGCGAGGGCGAGTCCGTGCTCCCTGTGCCAGGAGGCGGCGACCGCGGCCGGCGGTCGGTAACAGGTGCCAGAGTTGATCACGGTGGTGCCGCCGACCGCGCGCCCCAGCGGCAGCGCGATCGGCGGGTTGCCCAGCGCCATCGTCGTGCCGCCGTCGCGATAGATGCCGGCGAAGCGGTCGAGCGGGTGCGAGCCGCGGATCCGTTCCACGGTCCAGCGTTCTCCCTCCTCGACGATCACGGTGTCGAGGCCGGCCCGGACGAGGGCTCGAGCGGCGAAGGCGCCGCCGGCGCCGGAGCCGATCACGACTGCGTCGCAGCTCGAACTGTGAGGCCACTCCTCCGCCGGCACGATCGTCATCTGCTGGTCGGGGCGCGAGGGCTGGTGGCGAGAACCAACAGCCGCGATCTCGCCGGCAAACGTATCGGCACCGTGGGCGAGCAGGACGATCGACTTCACCGAATCGACTAGTGGTGCGCCACCGAGACGAGCAACCCGCTTCAGCAGCGCTTCGCGTTGCTCCTGCGAGGCGGCGCCGAGCGTGTGCCCGTAGCTGGCGATCGAGAGTCCCTCCAGCCCCAAGAGCGCCGTCCCTAGCCCGAGCCTGGAGGCGCGCGGCATGCGCGCGATCATCCGCCGGGCGACGGTTGCGACCCGCTCGGGCTCGGGGCCCCCTGCCTCGGGCGGCAGCAGGGCCGCCGCCGCGTCTCCCAGGGCGGACATGGGTCGGATACTAGGTCCAGCTGGCGGTATCAAGCACTACGCCGTTCCCAAAGCGACCTGCGTGGGCGGCGACCTGCTCGGCGACCAGGGAGCAGGTCGCGACCCAGAGCTCATCGTCAGCTGCTGCCGCGCCGACCCGGTCGAGCAGCGCCGCAAGCGCCTCGTCGCCGAGCCAGCTGAGCATGAACGGATGCAGGACGATCGCCATGTAGCCGCCGTCGCGCGCCAGTCTGCCGATCTCCCCTTCGAGCCAGGCGACGAAGCTGGCGGGCTCGATCGGGTCGGACGATCCGCTGATCTCCTCGCGGGCGGCGCCGAGTGGCGGCAGCACGCAGCTGGCGTCGACGTGTCGCCAGGCGAAGGGCAACACGGCGACCCCGTCCTCGAGTCCGATCCCGGTGCCGGCAGGTGAGCAGTACCGCAGGCCTGCCTCGCGCAGGACTTCGGTGCCGCCCGCCCCGAGCTGACCGCCTGGCGGTCGCAGGCCGGAGATCTCCAGGTCGAGACGCCCGAATGCGGCGAGTCCCCGCTCCAGGTTCGCGGCCTGCTCGGCCGCGCTCAGCTCGCCCCACCGCTCGTGGCGCCAGGCGTGGAAGGCGACCTCGTGGCCGCGACCGTCGAGTTCGCGCAGCAAGTCGGGATAGATCTCAGCGTTGAGTCCCTCGACGAAGAACGTTGCGGAGATCTCTCTCCGCTCGAGATGCGCAAGCAAGCGCGGCACCGCCGTGACCGCCGTCTCGTGACGCCCGAGCGGCGCATCGACCGGCAGGGCCCCCATCTCCAGTTCTGCCGCCTCGCCGAGGTTGTCGAAGGTGAGATTGAGCGCGCCACGGGCGGCGCCCGGCCAGAGGGGGGCGTCGCTCATTCGCGCAGCGCCGGACTCCAGCGCTCCGGTTCCATCTCCGCCTGCTCTCGGGCCCAGCTGAAGTGGTGCTTGGCCGAAGCAAGCAGGATCGGGAAATTGAGCAGGCCCGCGATCGCGAAGCGCCGTGCCCCGGGTCGGTTGGCGGCGGGCAGGCTGAGGGCGCTGCAGAGCAGCCAGAACCAGAGCACCGCGTTGTAGGCGGGCAGTTGGTCCTCGCTCAGCCCCTCGGCTTCGTCGAGCATCGGCAGGCCGCCGTGCAACGACCAGGGCCAGGCCTGGAAGTGGACGGCGACGCCGGCGACGCCGATCCCCGCGCTGAAGGCCGAGAGGCGCCGGGCGTTCTCGCCCTCGCCCGCGGCGGCGGCGAGCATCAGGGGGAAGTAGGCGGTCCACATCGCGATCGCCCCGCGTCGGCCGATGAACGGCTCGA
>Ga0207639_10001874_pt1 | contig 14145 bp, 12 predicted proteins | sample KBSCornC32_FD_184299 | JGI IMG/M metagenome (GOLD analysis project Ga0207639, IMG submission 184299) | Corn rhizosphere microbial communities from Kellogg Biological Station, Michigan, USA - KBS Corn C3-2 (SPAdes) (version 2) | ecosystem: Host-associated > Plants > Roots > Rhizosphere > Soil ...
TAGCCGCTGATCGAGGCGGCATCGCGGAAGTTTGCCCATTCGCTCAGGTTTGTCTTACCGATCAAAACCGCACCGGCCTCGCGAAGACGTTGAACAATGAAAGCGTCCTGCTTTGGCGTCGGTGCATCGACGAGCGCGAGACTGCCGGCGGTGGTTTTCATCTTGTCGGCGGTCTCGATGTTGTCCTTGATGACGATCGGCACGCCGTGAAGCGGGCCGCGGACCTTGCCAGCACGACGCTCCTTATCCATCTCGGCCGCGATCGCGAGAGCATCGGGATTGACCTCAATGATGGAGCCGACCTTTTTGTCGAGTGTTGCGATCCGCGAAAGATACCATTGCGTCAGAGCGCGTGACGAAGTCTTGCCAGACGACATCGCCGCCTGCAGTTGCGTAATAGTTACTTCTTCAAACGATGCCGGTGCATCGATGAGATCGCCGCCAAACGCATTCGCCGACATCGCTCCGGCCGCGGCCGCGGCGGTCCATTTTACAAAGTCTCGTCTATTCATGTGTTTCCTCGATCAGTAGAGCTTCGTTGATAGCAAGTGGGTGAATTTTGTCCTCGACCCCTGCGGCCTTTGCCGCGGCGTGCAGGTCTCGCAACGGCTGCCCGGGCGGCTCGTCCGAGAGGTCGAATGTGCCGTAGTGCATCGGTATCAGCGTGCCTGCGTTCATATCGATGAATGCCAGCACCGCCTCCTCCGGATTCTTATGTATCTCGCGCATGAACCACCGCGGCTCGTACGCGCCGATGCCCGTGATAAAGTAGTCGACCCGCGGGAACAGCTCGCCTATCTCGCGATAGTACTGCGAGTAAGCGCTGTCGCCGCCAAAGAAGATTGTGGTGCCGTTGACCTGAATGATGTAGCTTCCCCACAAACGCCGGTTCGTGTCAAGCAGACCTCGCCTCGCCCAATGCTGTGCGGGGAGAAAGTAGATCTTCACCCGCGGATCGTCGAGGCTGAACTCCTGAAACCATCCCGCCGTTATCAGCCGGTTCGTCGGTGTCTTCCATTTGTTGAGCAGATCCTCGCTGCCGAGTCCGGCGAGCAGCGTCACGTTTGGGAATTTTGTCGTGAGGGCCCTGATCGAATTCTCATCCATGTGATCGCGGTGGTCGTGCGAGACGAGAATATAGTCGAGCTGTTTGATCGCATCGATCTGCGACGACACGGGCACAAATCGCGTGAGGAATCGTGGATCGCCAAACACCGGATCTGTGACAAGCGCGACACCGCCGATCCTTATATAAAAAGACGCGTGCCCGAGCCACATGATCCCGTCTGCTGTCGACGAGAGAAACTCATGCGGATCGCGCACATCGACGCGCCATGTGTCGTTTTGCCTGGCTTCTTTAAGAGGATCGCCGCCGAGCTTCCACTTGAGGACCTGCATGAGGCTCGGCAGGTAAGGCGAATACTCATCGCAAAATCGCCCGCGCTCATCTACCTTATTGCCGGCAAAGTCCGGCTTTACGGTGGGCAGATCTTCGTTCTTGACGCGCTTCACGCTTCGGCGGGTTTGTTGCGGCGGTGGCGGAGCCACTCGATGAGCGGTGGGAGAAGGGAAATGACGACGACGACGATGACGACCTTTTCGATGTGGTCCTCGAGCTTGACGCCGAGTGCGTGCTCGATGACGCCGCCGAGGAAATACCCCGCCAGCACCATCGTCGAGATCCACAGCAGACCGCCGATGATGCTGAACGGCAAAAAGCGCGAATACGGCATCTCCGCCGCCCCGATCACGAGCGGTGCAAAGGTCCTTACGATGGGCACGAACCTCGCCAAGATGATGGTCTTGACACCGTACTTTTCAAAAAAGTCGTGAGCCTTTTTCACGCGGCTCGGCTTGAATATCCGCGAGTCTTCACGCGTAAACAGCGTGTGCCCCATCATGCGGCCCGTCCAGTAACCAGTGCTGTCGCCGATCACCGATCCGAGAAAGAACGCCAGCATCACGAGCGCGATATTCAGCTTGCCGGCCGCCGCAAACAGTCCCGAGACGACCAGCAGCGAGTCGCCCGGCAAAAAGAACCCAACCGCCAGCCCCGTCTCCGCAAACACGACAAACCACAGTCCGAGATACACATAATTCCCGAGCACGCCGAGAAGATAGTCGATCAGATACCCAGGATTTAGCAGGTCGCGCAGGCTGTGGAGGATGTCCATAAAACGAATAGCCTACACGAGCCGCAGCATCTTCGCCATTAGGGTGCATGAGGTTGGCCGTGGACGTGTCACCAGCCCCGATGGATCTGCCATTCGTCCACGACGCGAGTCCCGTCCACAATGTGGTAACGATCGTATTGAGCGGCGGTGAGGCAGGAGTGATTGGCGAGGATGCGGACGCGGGTGCCGACCGGGAATCGGTTAAGTAGGTTGTGGTCGGCGATGGGAATCGTGCCGTGCTCTTGTGACATGCCAGCGACACGAAGGCCGGTGTCGTTGCCTTCAACATCGAGGACTCGGCCGAATCCACACCCCGCGTCCAGATGTATTGGGCCGCGATCCTTTGAAAGTGCGATCGCTCCGGCATCAATGATGACCTTCTTTTGCTCGTAGCTGCGATGAACGACGGCTGTAAGGACCGAGAGAGCGCAATCGTCGGGTTCGCAACTGCCGAGTGTCGCCTGGTACGCGTCGAAGAAGATGTAATTCCCGGGCCGCACCTCGTCGATCCCATCGAGATGATCGACGTGACTGATCGTCGGCGTCGAACCAATGCTCACCATCGGCACCTCGATCCCGGCGCGACGGACACGGTCGGCGATGTCGATCATCGTGTCGCGTTCCTCACGCGCTATTTGCGAAATCTCCTCGACCGACGTAGCACCATACGAATGTCCCGCATGCGTGAGCAGCCCGGCAAAATCGAGCGATTTTGAGTCCCGGATCGCACGGGCAATATCGATCGCAGCATCCGTCGACGGATCGACTCCCGAGCGATGATCGCCGCAGTCGATCTCGACAAACACGCTCATTCGCACTCCCGCCTCAGTGGCGGCCGCGTCGAGCTTCGCGGGAATGAAGATGTCGTCGGTGAGGACATTGAGCTTCGCGCCCGAGCGGACGATCTCGATCGCGTTGGCGAACTTTCCCGGCTCGATCGGCACCGCGTATGTAAAGTCTGTAAAGCCTCTACGCGCAAACGCGCGAGCCTCCGCGAGTGTCGATACCGTCACCGCTCCATCGAATCCTGCCGTCTGCATTCGTGCGATCTCGATGCACTTGTGTGTCTTGATGTGTGGCCGCAAGCGAACACCAAGGCGCTTCGCGATCGCTCCGATACGCTCGGCGTTACGCTTCACTTTGTCGCCGTCCAGGATCAGCGACGGCGTCTTTAGAGTGTTAAGGTTTAGCCCGCTCACTTCTTCGGCGGCTTGCTGGGTCGCAATTCGATCTTGGAGGGGAGAGCACGGTCATTCATCTCCAACAGATCGATAACTACCTGGGCGATGTCGTCGGGTTGGAGCTGCCACGCTTTGTCCTCGCTTGGCGTGTCGCCGCCAAAGTAGGTGTTGACGGAGCCGGGGCAGATGTAGCTGACCTTGATGTTGTCGTGGCGGACCTCTTGCATCATTGCTTCGGAAAAGCCGTTAAGAGCGAATTTGGACGCGTTGTAGGCCGCCATCTTTGGGATCGGATTTTGCCCTGCAAGACTCGAGATATTAATAATGTATCCGCCTCCACGCTCGCGCATCTGTGGGATCGCGTGATGGCAAAAGTAAAAGACGCCAAAGAGATTTGTCTCGAGCGTCTCTCTGAATTCGTCCGGCGTCGTCTCATCGACGGTCTTGCCGTGAATGCCCATCCCGGCGTTGTTGACGAGAATGTCGATGCCGCCAAATCGGCGGGTACACGAGTCGAGAGCGCCCTTGACCTGCGCCTCAATACGAACATCGCACAGCTTGCCCGCGGTATTCTCGCCAAGTTTTTGAACTGCTTCCTCAACCTCTTCACGGGTGCGCGAGCAGACAAAAACATTTGCCCCGGCCTTTGCCAAAGCGTCCGCGATCGCAAAGCCGATTCCCTTTGTGCCGCCCGTTATGAGTGCAGTTTTACCCGAGATGTTCATAGTTTTTGTTTGAGGACGTCGTTGACGACCTTTGGATTTGCTTTACCCTGGGAGGCCTTCATCACCTGGCCGACGAAGAAGCCGAATAGCTTTTCGTTGCCGCCGCGATACGCGTCGACATTTGACGAATTGGCGGCGATCACCTGATCGACTATACCCTCGATCGCCGTTGTATCCGAGATCTGCTCAAAGCCTTTTTCGCCGATCACGACCGGAGCAGTTTTGCCCGTCGCAAACATCTCGACCAGCACCTCTTTGCCCTGATTGTTGTTGATCTTGGCGGCGCCGATCGTGACGAGCAGCTCGGCGAGGTCCTCCGCCGTGATGGGAGAATCCGCGGCCGAGATGCCGGCGTTGTTCAACTCGCGTGTCATCTCGCCGAGTATCCAGTTGGCGGAGAGCTTTGGATTCGCGGTAATGCGTGCGGTCGTCTCAAAAAACTCCGCGAGTTCACGCTCGTGCGTCAACTGTGCGGCGTCGGTATAGCTCAATTGATAAGTCGCCTGAAACCGCTCCCGCATCGTTTCAGGCATCTCCGGCATCTCCGATTTTACTCGCGAGATGAATTCCGCCGTGACCTTCAACGGCTGTAGATCCGGCTCCGGGAAGTAACGATAATCATGGGCCGACTCTTTCGAGCGCATCACCCGCGTGACGTTATTCTTCTCGTCCCACAGCCGCGTCTCCTGATTGACGCCCTCGCCGCTCTCGTGCGCAGCGATCTGCCGCTCGATCTCGAACTCGATCGCCTTTTGCATGAAACGCACGGAGTTCAAATTCTTCAGCTCGACCTTGTTATTAAAGATCGTCTCGCCCACACGACGCACCGAGACATTGGCCTCGCAACGAAGGTTGCCTTTTTCCATGTCGGCGTCGCTCGCACCGACCCACTGCAGCGCACGGCGAATGTGGTTGACGTAATCGTACGCCTCCCACGAGGTGCGAAAGTCCGGCTTGGTCACGATCTCGCCAAGCGGCGTCCCCGCGCGATTTAGATCGATGTACGAGAATCTGTCGGTCTCCGGCAGACCCTCGTGAACGTTTTTTCCGGCGTCCTCCTCGAGATGCATTCGCTCGATCTGAATTTTCATCGGCCGCCATTCGCGTGCGTGACCGTGCTCATCACGGTCGGCGGTCATGATCGTCAATTCACCATTCGCGGAGAATGGCCGATCATATTGTGAGATCTGATATCCCTTTGGCAGGTCGGGGTAAAAGTAGTTCTTGCGGGCGAAAATGCTCGTCTCCTGGATCTCGAGCCCAAGCGCGAGAGCCGCACGTGCGCCAAGTTCCACGACGCGCTTATTCAAAACAGGCAACGCGCCCGGCAGGCCGAGGCATACCGGGCACGTTCTGGAATTGGGCTCGGCACCGACCTCGATCGGGCACGAGCAGAATATTTTTGTGACCGTCGCCAGTTGTGCATGGACCTCCATGCCGATGACGGCCTCCCAACCTTCTTTCATTCGATATTAGTGATGCGGTGCCACATGCGGCGTCGCGATCACCGGTCTCACCGGCGTACGCGGCCCCTGCGGCCAAAACTGTCCTCCCGCAAAGTATCCCTGCTGCTGACGCTGCCCACGAAAGCCTCGTCTAAATCTGCTCCCGCCAGAACCCCATGTGGTCGGCAGAAACTGATCGCCGGGCTCAACCGTGTCGCCGTACCCGTTTACGACCGGCGGATACATCATCAACGTCATCTGCTCGCGTTCGAACTCCAGCCGATCGCGTTCGAGCCGCTCCTGCTTGAGCCGCGCCGACAATTCCAATAGCTGCTGCTCCGACGCCATATTCTGCCGGGCCCGCTCCTCCGGCGATGCAAAGCCAAGACGTGAATAATCGGTCCGTAACTCCTGCTCGGCCGCGACCCTCTGCTGACGATACCGCTCCAGGTCCGAATTCGTCACCGTTCGCCTCGCCTGAGCGTAAGATGCAACGCCTGTCAACGCCACCAAACACAACCCCAAAAACAGTCTGCGTACCATACTACTACCCCCTCGAATGTATAGACCCATGATATCACCGCCGCTCTGTCCGCAGGTATACTTTGGAGCTGCCCACGAAAGGCACGAAAGACACGAAAGAAGCTGTAGGAACTGCAGGTCGCATAAAAGCCACCCGTTCGCCGAAGCGGCGTCCACCCCTCCTTCGTAAGGAGGGAGCCTTTTTTACCTTTAGTGTCTTTCGTGCCTTTCGTGGGCAATTCTTCCCATCTAAAACACAAAGGTCGTCCCGACCCTCGCCGTCGCCTTGGCCGTCCTAAACCCGTTTTCAAAATACTCCTGGTTAAAGACGTTCTCGACAGTCGCGTAAACCCGCAGCGATTTGTCGTTCTTGAGACCAAACGTGTACCCGCCAGTCAGATCGCCCTTACGATTTCCGTTGAATCGATACACGTAAGTGTTGAATGTCGAGTTGCTGAATATCGGTGCGAGATAGCTGGACGTCACGAGCAGATCAAAATTCACCCACGCGTACCGCGCAAACCTCTGCGTCGCCACTAGCGTGAACTGATGATCAGGCACACCGAGCGTTCGCAAAACGCCGCTGCCCGTCACCTGTGGGCTCCTTTGGTCGCTGTTTGTAAAAGTGTACGAGGCAAAAAGGTCCGTGGACCCGCTCGGCCGTGCTTTTGCGCTAAACTCCGCGCCGCGCGCGATGCCGCCCTTCTCATTCTCGTAACCGCCAAAGGGCCGCGTCGTCGTGCCAATATTCGGCACCACATTACCAAAGCCGATGATGTCCTCGAGCCGCGTGTAAAAGTACGTCGCCGACAGCCTCACCTTGTCCTTCGCCGCGTTCTGCTCGATACCAGCGTCGAAAGCGATCGATCGCTCGGGCTTTAGGAATGGATCACCGAGTGCAACAAAGTTCGGCTTGGGAAACCCGAATTGGTCAAAGAACGTCCCAAACCTCTCAAACAACGAAGGCACGCGGTAGCCGTTTCCGACATGCGCCCTCAGCTTCGTTCCCGAGGAGCGAAAGAAGTACGACGCCGCCCCATCAAAAGTGTACGCCGTCGGCGGATTTGAGAGTGTCAGATTCGAGTACGGAGCATTCGCGACGCTGAAGGTCGGGCGATCCAGCCTAAACAACTGCGTCCGAAATCCGCCCGCAATCTGCAGCCGTCCATCCGCGAGACTTACAAGATCCTGAGCATAAAACGTGTGGCTCGACTGCCGCTCATTCAGGAAAAAGTTACCCGCTCCCGACGGCGTAGAGCCTTGATTGCCGTACTTCTCAAGCTCGAATTCGTAGCCGCTCGTCAGCGTATTCTTCCCGCCCGCGGCCCAGACGACGTGGGCGTTAGCCGTATGTATTTGCCCATCAAAAATGCTCGTCGCGGCGCTCTGGAATCCCGGTCCCAGCGGTCCATCGTCATTCCGCCGGCGAGTCTTGAGCCCTTGATAGTAACCGTTGAAAACGATGTTGCTGTTGATGATCTGATTGACCGCAAACTGACCGCTAAAAAACCGCGAGTGCTGTATCGCATCGGGATCGTCCTGGTCGGGCGTAAAGTTCACGCCACGCTGCGCTGTGATGATCCCAAAATTTGAAGCAGGCGGAATACCCGCAGTGTCAGGACTCGCGTTGAGTCGCACATCCGCATTCGAGAAAAAGATGCGACCCGAGATGTTTGTCTTCGATCCGGGATCGCCGTCCACGCTCGCCTGTACATTCGTATTGTGCGCCGCGTCGTCGCCGTCGATGCCTTTTGTATAAACCGTCCGCGACACCGCACCGACGACTCCGAATTTGCCGTTCTTCGTCCCGTGCGAGAGCACGCCCCGAAAGCGTCCAAGCCCCAAACCGCCAACCGCTCCGCCGATCTGTCCGTGCGTACCGCTCTTCGCCTGCGGTGTCTCAAAATCGACAACACCACCGATCGCGTTCGTGCCGTACAGTGACGAACCCGACCCGCGCAGCACCTCAACCCGATCGACACTCGTCAAGGTAAAGTCACTCAAAAAAGGCGAAGCATCGCCCGTGATCGCCGTCGGATCGCGAAACCGTATCCCATCGATCAACAAAGCCGTATCCTGGTTCCGCAAACCCCGCGTCTTGATCGTCGCCACTCTCCCAAACCCACCCGACTGCTGCACACGGAATCCGGGTATAGTCTGCAGAGATTCGATCAGAGAGAAGTCTGCGCGGTCTCGAAGCTGTTGAGCATCAATCACGTCAATCGTTTTGGAGACTTCTTCCGTGATCTGAGTTTTCCCAACGGAGACCGTTACAAGCTCACGTATAGGCGATGGAGGGTAACCAAGCGGCCAATCTAGATTTACGGTTAGAGACTCTCCGGGCTTTACCTCAACGGTGTGGCTCACTGACACTGTTGCACTAGGAATGAGCACTTCATATTTTCCAGCTGGCAGGCTGCTGAAAGTGAACTTGCCATCGGGGCCCGTCTGTACGTCCCGTGAAATAGTCTTTGAGAAGATCGCTACGTAAACTGAGATTGGTTTCCCGCCTTGGGTTGCGACCCCTGTGATGCTGCCGGTCGATTGGGAATAAGAAACCGTCCAAGCGATTAGAACGCAGATGCAAATCGATATAGTTTTCATTTCTTCCTCTTCTGCCCACACGCAGAATGGTTTTAAGCCACGACAGATGAGCGGAGTTCCGGACTCATCGATTTTGCATTGTGCATTGTGCACTCTGCATTCGATCTACCGTTGCGGGGGCAGTGCCGGCCTCTCACCGGACTTCCTCCACTCAACTGCCAGTTGTTTAGCCACGAATGGACACGAATGACACGAATAAAAAAATTCGTGATATTCGTGTCCATTCGTGGCTAACTTCTTCTTTCAAAATAATGAGGTCACCCTCACCCCACCCGTCACCGGATGAGCATCGAGCATGACATCCACATCAAAAACCTTGCGGACATTCTCCGCAGTCAAGACCTCCGACGGTTTACCCTTAGCGGCAACCCGCCCGCCGCTGAGCATCAACACCTCATCAGCAAAAGCCGCCGCAAGATTGAGATCATGCGTGATCACCACCGCCGACGCACCATCGCGGTCGCATCGCTCCCTCACAAGCCGAAACATCATCGCCTGATGCGCCAAGTCTAGATTTGCCGTCGGCTCGTCGAGTAAAAGTATCCGTGCATTCGTGGCTAATGCCCTCGCGAGCACCACTCTCTGCCGCTCGCCACCCGAGAGCTCATTCATTAGCCGCGATGAGTATTCGGTAAGATCACAATCCTCCAGAGCCTGGCTTGCAGCCTCAATGTCCTCTTCCGACTCCCATCCAAACGCACCGCCATGAACAAACCTACCCGACAATACAAACTCCAACACCGTCACCGGAAACCGCGTCTCGTTCTCCTGTGCCACAACCGCGATCCGCCCGGCGATCTCCCGACGGGACAAACTCGAGAGCGAATTGCTATCGATCAAGCTCTCACCCGACGCCAACGCCACCGTCGCATTGAGCGACCTCACCAACGTGGTTTTCCCAGCACCATTCGCTCCCAACAACGCCAGCACCTCACCGTCATTCAGCTCAAACGACACCCCATCAAGCACCGCCCGCTCTCCGTATCTGACCGTGATGTCTCTAACGCTCAACATAGAATTAACCGCAAATGGACGCAGATGGACGCAGATAAAAACGAGCTCTGCATTTGCGTTTATCTGCGTCCATCTGCGGTTAATTTCTCCTCAGTAGATAAATAAACAATGGTGCGCCCACCAGAGCAGTAACCGCTCCCACCGGTAATTCTCTCGGTGCGATCACCGTCCTCGCGATCGTATCCGCCAGCACCACAAAGATCGCTCCCGCCACTGCCGAAAAGGGAACGACAAGCCGGTTGTCGCTCCCGACACTCAACCGCACAAGATGCGGCACAATTAATCCGACATACCCAACCGAACCGCTCGCCGCTACTGCCGCTCCGACGACAAGGCTCGCGCCACCAAAAACGAGGAGTCGAACTCGTCCAACTTCGACACCAAAATCAAGTGCGTCCCTTTCGCCGATCATCATAAGATTCAACGAACGTGCCTGCGACGTCAGAACGACAGTCACGATCGCCACCGCCACGCCCGAGATCCAAATCCCCGTCGACGAAGCCTGCGATAGATCGCCGAGCAGCCAAAATGTAAAGCTCCGCAGCCGTGCCGCATCCAGCAGTGTGGTCAGCATGACGATCACCGACGACAAAAACGTCGTCACGATCACGCCCGACAACACCAGCCGCTCGACACTCATTCCCGCACGGCTCTTCGCCATCCGGTAAACGACGACAGTTGCCGCCACCGCTCCCGCAAACGCCAGCACTGGCCTCGCCGCTTCGACGTTCTGAAACAGCACAAATCCGACCATAGTCCCCAACGCCGCACCGTTCGAGACGCCAAGCAGGTAAGGCTCAGCTAGAGGATTCCGCAGCAATGCCTGCAGCCCCGCACCGGCAACAGCAAGACTCGCACCGACGCACGCGCCCAACAAGATCCGCGGAATTCGAATATCAAACAATATCGACCGCTGCTGCTCGCTCAACCCTGTCAGCGGCAGCCGCTCCGCCCCTAACATCGCCGCCGCGATCAGGACAACTGCTAACAAAAGCAGAAGCAGACCGCCGAGACGCAGAGACGCAGAGAGCGTTTTGATTGATGCTTTGTTTTTTATCAGTTGCTCTTTTGCTCTTTCTTACTTCTTCTCTGTGTCTCTGCGTCTCTGCGGTTCAAAACCTTTCCGGATGCAGGTCCTTCGCGATCTCCTCCAGCGCATCCACCAACCGCGGTCCGGGACGTGAAATTATGTCGGCATTGATCTTGTAAACACGCCCATTCTTCACCGCCGGTGAATTCTTGAATGCCTCATTCGGCTCCCGATTGTCCTCACTGTCAGAAAGAATGATCACGTTAGGACTCAGCGCCGAGGCCGTCTCTTTGCTTAGCTTTGGAAACGCGGTGTCTACTCCACCCGTTACCGAGAGTCCCCCAGCCGCGAGAATGACGTTGTTCAAAAACGCGTCGCGCCCGATCGTAAAGAGCGGTTCCTTCGAGATCTGAACGAACACGGTCGTCTTCTCTGCTCCAACGAGACCCGCGTTGATGTTATTCATCCGCCGCCGCATCTCGAGAACGAGTGTCCCTGCCTTCTCGGGAGTCCCGAGCATTTCGCCCAGTTTTCCGAGATCTGTCATCACACCTTCGAGCGAAGTCGGATTCATCACGTACACCGCGATCCCATTTTGCTCCAGCGTCTTAGTGAACGCCTCGATCTGCGACGCCGTTGACACGAGAACCACATCAGGTTTGAGAGCTACGATCGTCTCCATGTTGGGACTCATCGTATCTCCGACCTTTGCGATCGACTTTGCCTGCTCCGGGAAATCGCAATAGGTCGTATCTCCGACGAGTTTGTCGCCCGCCCCGACGGCAAACACACTCTCCGTCACGCTCGGCGCGAGGCTCACAACTCGTTTTATCTCGACGGGAAGCGTAACGGATCGTCCAAGATCGTCGGTCACGACATGCGTCGGACCGGCTGGTGGCTTTCCAGTTCCAGCACCACTCCGGCACGAGATCGACAGCGCGATGATCGAACACAAGACGACGACGCTTATCGCCGAGCAAATTGTGCGTTCTGCATTGTGCATTCTAAATTGCCGAAGGCCCTGCTTCCACTGGAAACAGGGCCTTCGCGTTAAACCTTGTTCTGTTTTGCCGTCCAGCGCTTTTACGCGAGCGCTTCCTTCGGCTGTTTACAGGTGCTCCGACTCTAACGGTGACGCGATCGTGCGGGATTTTCGCCCGGCTTCCCCTGCGGCTTTCGCCTTTGCAAGAATTCTCTCCCGATTGCCGTCGGGAGTCAATGTACCCGCACCGTAATAACGGCAACGGTGAATGTAATCACCGACAGCTATCTTCTTAGCGTGAGTAGTATGAGCCGTAATGGTGGGAGCGAACCAGAAGGCGCTTAGGAGCGCTTAACAGACAATCACATACGCCGATACATGGCGAATAGTGACGAGGATGCGCTACCTTAATATGCCCCTCGTAACTGCTCAAAACACACGATTTATTTTTTGGAGAAATGGCGTATTTTTTTCTTTACAGAAGCTTTAAGCCATGTTACGCTCTTAAGCACTCTGAGAGAAAAATGGGCCGGTAGTTAGCTCATGCAACACTTCTCAAAGGGTCAGGATACAAGCAGGAATTTAATGGCTATCCGCTTTGGAACCTCGGGCTGGCGTGCAGTTATTGCCGACGAGTTCACGTTCCAAAACGTGCGGGCCGTAACCGAGGCGATCTGCGGATATTTGAAAACTGAAGGTGCGAATAGCGGCACAAAGCTGATCGTCGGGCACGACACGCGGTTCATGGGCGAGGCGTTTGCCGATGTCGCGGCTGAGATCGCGAAAGGCCATGGTTTTCATGTCCTGAAGTGCGACCACCCGGTACCGACGCCGACGATGAGTCACGCCATTCGGTCCTTGAAGGCTGCGGGAGCGATGAATTTCACGGCGTCGCACAATCCGCCGCAGTATCAAGGGATAAAGTTCTCGACCGCGGACGGTGCGCCGGCGTTGCCGGAAGTGACCAAGAAGATAGAGGCGAATATCGCCGCCTCGTTCACAGGCGAAGACGCCGCGGGCGGAAGCATAGAGCAACTTGATCCGCGGGACGCTTACTTGGATGACCTCAAAAGCAAGATTCGGTTTGACGTCATCGCGAGTGCAAAAGGCACATACGGCTACGACCCTTTGTGGGGAACAGGCCGAGGATATTTGAACAAGGTCTTGCAAGACGCGGGACTAAACGTAGAGACGATACATGACTGGAGGGACGTGACCTTTGGTGGGCAGGCACCTGAACCGGGAGAGGAACACATCGGCGAGCTCAGGCAGCTCGTGATTGACAAGGGATACACGCTGGGGCTCGCGACGGATGGCGATGCGGACCGCTTTGGCGTGATCGACCTAGGCGGGAAGTTCATAACTCCTAATGAGCTGATCGCACTTTTGACAGATTACCTTTGCGAGACGCGGCCCGATCCACGTGGTGTGGCACGCAGCGTGGCGACGACGATGATGGTCGATCGCGTGGCAAAGGCGAGGGGCATTGAGCTGTACGAGACGCCGGTCGGATTTAAGTTCATCGGCGAGTTGATAAACGAAGACAAGATCGTGCTCGGCGGCGAGGAGAGTGCCGGGCTCTCGATCCGGGGCCATTACCCCGAGAAGGACGGCATCCTGGCATGTCTGTTAGCCGCCGAAGCCGTCGCCGCACGCGGCACAAGTTTGACAGAGCAGTTGAATGAGCTTTACAGCCGGGTAGGCAAGCTCGAGTCGGGGCGCATAGGCGTAAAGCTGACGCCCGACATTGCGGCAAAGCTCAAAGAGAAGCTTGCTCAGGACCCCGAGAGAATCGGCGGACGCAAGGTTGAAAAAACGGATCGCATCGACGGTGTGAAATTCCTCTTTGGGAATGACACATGGATGCTGATGAGGCCCTCGGGCACGGAGCCGCTGGTGCGGATCTACGCCGAGGCAGAAGAGAAAAAAGCTGTAGACGAATTACTTGAAGATGGCCGCAAGTACTTACTGGGATAGCCCGACATCGACAAAGGCACGCCGTACAACCAGCCGCAGGCGCACAAGGCAGCCGGCAGCTAAGACAGCGGCTCGTGCCGAGAAGAGAGCGACGCCATTCTGGCTCGCAGCGGTGATATTCACCGCCATCTTTGGAATGTTATTGATCTCCATCAACTACCGTGCGTTCACAGAAATGAGGAGCGAGGCTACTCAGAACACACAATTGCAAACACGCGTCCAAAGCCTCACGGACGAAAACCTCCAGCTCCAGGAGGAAATTCATAGTCTCAAGACCGATCCGACAAGGATCGAGCGAGAAGCTCGCCGCGTCGGTGTCAGCCTCGAGGCTGAGAGATAAAGGAGCTCAAGTTTTTAACCGGGATCGGTGACTGGCGAATGCGGAGTTAGTCGCTCACCTACCCAAAACCAACCATGTAAATCCGCCTTTTGCCTTCACACTCCGTACAGCCTTCAGTGATCTCATCTGGTTACCGCGGCCCTCGAGCTTC
>Ga0207639_10001875_pt1 | contig 14137 bp, 14 predicted proteins | sample KBSCornC32_FD_184299 | JGI IMG/M metagenome (GOLD analysis project Ga0207639, IMG submission 184299) | Corn rhizosphere microbial communities from Kellogg Biological Station, Michigan, USA - KBS Corn C3-2 (SPAdes) (version 2) | ecosystem: Host-associated > Plants > Roots > Rhizosphere > Soil ...
TACGCAGCGGCGGACTTGTCTGCGAGTTTGCTGTTGCAAGCGCTTTTCGCATCTCCGCTTCGAAATTGAAGCCCTGTGCGCGGTAGCCTGGCGTATCGATATTGGCCATGTTTTCGGCAGTCACCTTCGTCTCGCTTACGGCGAGATCAAGATACCGCGAAAGTTGATCGCTCAATCGTGTTTGGATTTGCATTGAGTCTCCTCACAGTCTCAACGAGTCACCAGCTGTTCGCTCTCAACGGGATTCATCGAAATCCCAAAGTCGATGTCCTCCGCGGTGAGGATCGGCTCGTCGCCTGCGAGGATGGCGGCGCGCTCGAGCACGTGCTCAAGTTCTCGCACGTTGCCGGGCCAGGAATGCAGCTTTAGTTTTTCCATCGCCGCGCCGTTGATGCTCTTGATCGGCATGGTGCGTCCCATTTGTTCGATAAAGTGATCAACCAGCAAAGGAAGATCCTTCATGTGCTCGGCGAGTGGCGGAGTGCGAATGAGAAATACCGCCAATCTGTAGTAGAGGTCCGCACGGAATTTTCCGAGCTGCGTATGATGAGCCAGTGCCTGGTGGGTTGCGGCGATGATGCGAACGTCCACCTTCAGCAGTTCGTTGTCGCCCACGCGCTGCAATTCTCCGCTTTCAACAAAGCGCAGCAATTTGGCTTGCAGTGGCAGGGGCATTTCGCCGATCTCATCCAGAAAGAGAGTGCCTCCATTCGCAGCTTCAATCCGGCCGACACGTCCATGGACTGCCCCGGTAAATGCGCCACGCGTGTGACCGAATAGCTCCGCTTCGAGCAGCGCCTCGGGAATAGCAGCGCAGTTGATCGCGACGAATGGCTTCCGGCTGCGCGTAGAGAGTTTGTGTAAGGCTTCGGCCACCAATTCTTTGCCCGAGCCGGTCGGTCCCTCGATCAGCACCGGCGTACTCCGAGGTGCCACCAGGCGAATGCGCCGACTAATGTCGAGCATGCATTGCGAATTCCCGATCAGTTCCGATATCCGACTAGTTCCACCGGCGATCGTTGAATTCCGTACACTATCTGCAATTGTTGACGTACAACTCCCTTGCGCTGGCAATGCTTCTGCTGCAGCCTGTATATCTTCATCTTCACCAGTTCGCTGCGCGAGTTCGAGCGGCGGAAGAGTGGTGCGCTGGTTGCGAAGTTTCGGCAGTTCGTGGTCACCGAGATCGGGTGCGGTGTTCCATGCGGCCGTATCTGTTTCCTGTATCCGCCTGAGAGCGTAAAGAATCTCCTGCCGATGAGGTCCGGGCGCGCTTTCCAAAGGAGTGGCGCTCCCGGCGGTGATCACATCTACGTCCGGAAAGGTCGCACGGAACTCGCGCAGGAATTCTGTGATGTCCAGGTCCGGAAGCCAGGAATCGACAATGATCGCCTGAGGCAGCCTGTCCATTGCCTCCCCCCACGCTTCTGCGCCGCCTTGAGCTTCGCGCACATGCCAGCGCAATCCCGTTGGCATGGTATTGAGCTGTTGGCGGAAACTGCCGTCCGCACTGGTGATCAGGGCCGTGCGCGATCGACTGCGAGAGCTGGAAGGCGAAATCAAAGTTGTTGTGGCTGCCATTGTGCATCTCCTGGAATTAGAGGTGAGGTGTGTTGATGACCTTTGCGGTGCAGTTGGGCTGAGGCGTCATTAAAGAACTGCTCTTGAAGCGGCTGTTGTCGGACATCTCCTCGTCGTACGGGATCATGTAGCCCTGTCCTCGAACCGTGCGGATTAGACCGTTGGACGGAACATCCTCAAGCTTGCGACGGAGATAATTTACATAGACATCGACAATGTTTGTGGTTAGGTTTGATTCCGAGTTCCAGACAGCTTGCAGAAGTTCGGTACGCGGCGTACAACGACCACGATTGAGCATCAGGTGTTCCAACAGCGCAAATTCTTTATTGGTAAGAGTCACGGTCTTTCCTGACTGAAGCACCGAGTGATTCAACCGGCTGAGTTCAAGATCGCCTGTGCGCAATACCAGATGTGCGTCTCTTTTTCTCCGCATAAGTGCGCGGCACCGTGCCTGGAGTTCGAACAGGCTGAAAGGCTTCAACAGCAAATCATCGGCTCCACTGTCGAGGCAGCGGACGCGCGTGTCCACCTGCTGCCGCCCGGTGAGGATCAGAATCGGCAAATCAGCGTCGATCCTGCGCATCGCTTTCAGCGCCGTCTCGCCATCCATGACCGGTAGGTTGAGGTCAAGAATCGTCAGATCTGGTAACTCACGTCGGAAAGATTCGACAGCCTGGGCACCATCGAAGGCGATGTGTACATGATGACCATCGGTCTCGAGACCCCGTCGCAGAAACATGCCCAGTGCCTTATCGTCTTCGGCGATCAGCATTCTCATCTCGCATCTCCCAAGGAGTCGCCTTGCTCCACTCCCTCTGACGCTAAAAGCCGTCCGAGTTAGAGTGCGCTAATCTGCGGCGCCTCTCTACGTTCACGCAGAGAGAAGGGGAACTCAACATTGGAATGAGGTGAGAATGGGATTTAGATTCAGAAAAGAAAGACTGCGTGCGGCTTCCCGGAAACGAACTCATGAACGCTAAGGTGTGATCGTGGATACAGAAACACGCCACACCGGTTCATGAAAGCCTCAAAAGCTGCAACAAAGTCAACACATCAGGCGGTCAACTTCTTTTGCGCTCTCTCCCGCTGCGCGCACAGCTCGCTATCCGCGCGCTCGAGCAGTTCCTGCAGACTGTCGCCTTCGCCATATTCTGCAAGGCCAATCGAAACCCCCAGCCGAACGCTCGAATGCCCCGATCTTCCAGGAATGAGGTACGGCCGGCAAATCCACGAATGCAGGCGTGCGACCTGTCCCTGAAGATCAGCTCCCACGCAGTCTAAAACGATGAGGAATTCGTCACCTCCCCAGCGCGCAACTAGGTCAGAGAACCTGCAGGAGGATCTCAATTCTCGTGCAAATTCCTTCAAGATCAGGTCGCCGACGAGGTTCCCATACTCCTGATTTATGCGTCGAAAACCGTCAACGTCAATCATGACGATGGAAAACGGCAATCCCGCCGCGATCCGCTGATGAATTCGGCCTTCAGCCCAGCGCCGGCTTCCCAGTCCGGTGAGCGCGTCACACGCAGCGATGTGCTCGGCCTTATCGAGCTTCGATTGATAGGTGGAGACCTCAACCCGGAGATGGTCAATGACCGCCTTGCTCTCAGCTGTCATTCGAGCGATAGAAGTTTTCAGCGCGCGAGCACTTTCCTCGATCGTGGCGCGGATCTTCGGAATGTCGTCGAGCTCGGCGATGCTGTTTAGCTGCGCGGTCACATTATCCAACTGCTGCGCATACTGGTCGTCCCGATGGCCGAGAGACTCGGCAGTACGGGCCATCACGAGCAGCAGGTCTCGAACCTCTCCGGCCTTTTGCTCATAATGCAAGGCCGTTTTTTTGCCCGACCTTTGCAGCACGTCGCGGAGCGTCTCCTTCGCCTTCGTGACGGCCTGAGAATCAGGGGATGCTCCCAGGGCCTCTTCCACCCTTGTCAATTCCCTCTTCAGCTCAGGGGCAAAGCCCGGGCACGCATTAGCACCGTACTCAGCCATCTCCGATAGCGCCTCCTGGTATGCCCAAAGAAGACAAAGACATGCGTCCGCACCAGGATCAGTTTGTCGCCCATCGCTGCAGGGCGTCTCCGTTTCAAGATATCGCTTTAAGGAGATCATCGATCGAAGTGCCCTCTGACATGGCAAAATTGACGGGATAGTTCAGGCATCACACTAGCTCTATCGGCGACTTTCGGTGATCGCTTCAGTCCCTCTTATAGGTCGCGGCAGGGAACGTGTTTGCGGGACTGGGTTTGGGATTGCAAGTCTTGGAACACATTTGGCGAATGAAAGACAAAAACGCCTTGCAATTCGCTTTTTCTTCGCTATAATTCGCGCATGGCAGTCACACGAAGACAAAAAGAAATCATCGATTTCCTCGAGTCGTTTGTAACTCGCAACGGCTATTCCCCATCGTTTGAAGAGATTGCTCGCGGAATGAACCTGAAAAGCCTGGCGACAGTCCATAAGCACATCTCGAATCTCGAGAAAAAGGGTCTTCTTGACCGGGTTCATAACCGCAGCCGCTCAATCGATGTTCTACCCCCGGGTGCCCGCAACAGAACGAGCGATCGACTGCCGCTGGCAGGCCGAATCGCAGCGGGACTTCCGGTGGAAACCTCGGAGAATCCTGAAACCATTTCACTTCACGATGTGGTTGGGAACAGGGACGTCTTTGCTCTTGAGGTCCGTGGGGACTCCATGCGCGATGAGCACATCATCAACGGTGACTACGTCCTTGTGGAACGCACCCGTACAGCTCGCCAGGGGGAAATTGTGGTGGCCCTGGTGCATGGATCCGAGACTACGTTAAAGCGGTTTTATGCGGAGGGCCAGGTGGTGCGTCTGCAGCCAGCCAATGTAGATATGGATCCGATTTACGTTCCCGCGGCGCAGGTGGCAATTCAGGGTCGAGTGCTCGGAGTGCTTCGCAAATATCGCTAGTTGCAGACAATATGGTGGAACGCAGGAAAGCCCGGCAACTCGCCGGGCTTTTTAAGCTCTACCGGGCATTAGGCCAGCAGGCGCTGAACCTTCTCTTCAATCACATCCTGAGATGCGTACCCGACGACCTGGTCGGCAACCTTGCCGCCCTTAAAGAACAGCAGCGCCGGAATGCCGCGGATCCCGTAACGTGAGGGCGTTGCAGCATTGTGATCAACGTCGACCTTTGCGACCTTGAGCTTGCCCGCATAAGTTTGCGCAACTCCGTCAACGATCGGTGCAATCGCGCGACACGGTCCACACCACACCGCCCAGAAATCGACAAGAACTGGCTGCTCGCTCTTGAGCACCTCTTGTTCAAACGTTGCATCGCTTACTTCCAGAACTCCCAAACCCGCCATGCTTCTCCCTCTTTGTACCGCTTTAATCCAGACTACTGGAATCGTGCCTCTATAGGATGCTCGAGTGCACGGTTAAGTCGCAATGTGATCCTCAGGTATCACTTGAGCAAAGCCAGAGGATCGCAATGACATGCAAATCGACCACATAGAGACAATCGCTTTATTACAGGGCAAAATAGAAGCGCCCGGATCCTTTACAGGATCACGGGCGCTAGAGCAGCCCTCCCCCAGAACTGCCCACGCAGCGAATCTATGTGGTCTTCACTTCAATATCAAGGAAACTTAGGTAATCGATTAGGTAATCGTTTTGCGGTGATTTACCTCACAGTTATCAGGAACAAAGCAAAGATAACTGCTCAGTGAACAGTACTGGACGACAATTGTTGCCACGGCTTCAGCCGTTTTGGCGAAATGATTTCTCCGCCCCTGTCTCTTCGAAACGACTTGTGATCAGTTGGGGATGGGGCAGTCCGGCGAGGGACTCCAGGATAGCGTTGGACGCAGCCGCAATATCTGATTCCCCGTCCACGATGACCAGAACGGCAGGTCCGGCACCACTTAGACATACGCCAAGTATGCCGGCTGTCCCAGCCAGGGGCAGAAGACGAGGCAGCATCGGGCATATCTCCAAACGGTAAGGCTGGTGGATACGATCCTTCATGGCGATGCGGAGCAGATCGCCTCGGCCCTGTTCGAAGGCAAGGCCAAGCATCGAGACCGCCTGGATGCTGGCTACGACATCCACGCTGGTGTAAGTGGTGGGGAGAACCGCGCGGGCTTTGCTGGTTGCCAGAGATTCAGGCGGCAGCACCACGATTGCGCACCACGCCTTCGGGGGAATGACTCGCGCTACATGGACTTTTCGCCCTTCGCTCGCGGCAGCCACGAATCCACCCAGCCAGCAGGCAGCGGCATTGTCTGGATGGCCTTCCAATGCGCAGGCTTCTTCCAGAATTCGCTGTGGACACCATTCGAGTCGGCCGAAATGAACTGCCTTCGCGATCGCTGCCAGACGGCCTGCAGCGGAGGAACCGCACCCCATTCCAAGGGCTATTTGGTTGTCCATTCGAATGGCAAGAGGTCTCGCCGATTTGCCATTCTCTTTAAGAATTCTCTGATAAATGCCCAGGATGAGGTTGTTCTCAATTCTCGAGCAAAGATCAGAGTCTTGCCCCGTCGCCGATATCGAGAATCTCTCTGCTGTTTCCGCTTCGATTTCTAGAAAGAGATTCAGCGCCACTGCTGCAGCGTCGAATCCTGAACCGAGATTTGCCGATGTGGCCGGCAGCCGCATTCTGAAAACATTCGTGGAACCCATCATCTGGTAATTCCCTTGAGAGTGGCCAGCACCGCTGCAGGCGTAGCTTCCACAGCGACGGCATCGCGCTGCAGATCGCTGATGTCGTGCTGATGTCCTTCAACTTCGTCTTCGCTTAAGAGGGTTCCGCGATGAAAATTGATGGTGTAGTCGGCATCTTTGAGTGTGTGCCCGGTAAGAAGAAGGACTACAGTGTCACCCGGCGAGACCTTTCCATCGGCTCGCAGTTTTTTCAGGCCGGCGAGCGTTACGGCCGACGCAGGCTCGCAGCCCAGTCCCTCCGCGCCCAGTTCGGCCTTGGCAAGGGCTATCTCCGCTTCCGTCACATCGAGACACCATCCGCCAGTGTCCTTGATAATGCGCGCTGCTTTGCGCCACGAGGCCGGATTTCCGATGCGGATTGCGGTTGCGCGCGTGTGCGCTTCAACCGGCTCCATCTGCTCGCCGTCATTCGCAGCAAAGCTGCGCGCAAGTGGATTGGCGCCTTCGGCTTGAACGACCGAGATGCGCGGCATACGAGCAACCAGACCAAGCTCGTGCAACTCCCGAAAACCCTTTCCGAGGGCAGAGCTATTTGCGAGGTTTCCACCTGGCACGATGAGGTGATCCGGAACCGTCCAGTCAAACGCTTCGGCAATCTCGAAGGCAGGCGTTTTTTGCCCTTCCAGGCGGTATGGATTGACGGAATTCAGTAGGTAAATCGGCGCTTCTTTCACGATCTGCGTTAAAACGCGGACGCAGCCATCAAAATCCGATTTGAGCTGGCAGGTGATAGCGCCATAGTCCATGGCCTGCGATAGTTTTCCCCAAGCAATCTTGCCTTCAGGAATCAACACCAGGCTTCGTAGTCCTGCACGGGCCGCATAGGCTGCCATTGCTGCTGAGGTGTTACCCGTGGAAGCGCATGCCACCCATTCAAATCCCCGCTCGCGTGCCACGCTGAGTGCAGCCGTCATGCCCGTATCTTTGAAGGAACCCGTGGGATTCATTCCCTGGTGCTTGGCAAACAACTGGTCGATTCCCAAAGAGCTGGCGGCTCGCTTTAGCTTGTACAGCGGCGTATTACCTTCATGCAGGCTTACAGCGTTGCCGAAGTTGTCGAGTATTGGCAGTAGCTCACGGAATCGCCAAACGCCGCTCTGATCGAGCAGTTCGCTGGAGCAGCGCCGCTCGCGCCATAGCCATTTGAGCGCCCCGGGATTGGGCCGGTTTTGACCTTGCCGCTGTCCCCAGCCGGCATATTCAACCTCAAAAAGATCGCCGCACTGCACGCATCTGAAGTCGGGCCGAGCTTCAGGTCCGGCAATGCGCGCACCGCATCCGAAACACCGTAACGTGTGCAGATTGTCGTTCATCCTTGGTGTTAGCCTAACAGGACACAGGATGGTTTTGCTTACTTCAGGCGTTCGGGACACTAGATGCTGAGACACATCGCTTTTGGATTGGCATTGATCGCGACTGTCACTTCAGCGGGTGCACAATCGCCTCTCCGAGTCGCAGCAGCAGCAGATCTCGAGCCCGTGCTTCCGCTTATTTGCGCGGGGTTCGAGAAAACCAGCGGCATTCGTGTGGAGACGACCTATCAGGCCTCGGCGGCTCTGACCGCGCAGATTCAGAACGGTGCGCCGTTTGATCTGTTTCTTTCTGCTGACATGGGATATCCGAAGAGGCTCATCGGCGAGGGACTGGCAGACGCAGCCGCCAGAGCGGACTCATCTGCACCGATCAATTATGCAAACGGCACGCTGGTCCTTTGGGCTCGAAAGGACTCGTCTCTGCCCCCGCCATCACTCGACCTGCTGCGAAGCCACGCGCTGCGACGGCTTGCCGTTGCGAATCCAGATCGCGCACCCTACGGACGGGCGGCAGTCGACGCGCTTACAAGCCTTAAACTCTACGAATCGCTGAGGGCGCGTTTAGTAACGGCAGAAAATATTGCGCAGACCGCGCAATTCGTTGATTCCGGAAACGCCGATGCAGGCCTTATTTCACTCACATCAGCAATGACGCCGCACCTTTTGTCCAGCGGTAACTACTTCGTGATTCCTCGGGACCTTTATCCGCCGATCCAGCAGGGTGCGGTGATTGTCAGCAAGACAAAAAAGCGATCTGAGGCTCACAAGTTCCTAGACTATCTGCTCTCCGCGCCGGTCCAGGCTCAACTGGCGCAGGCCGGGCTGACACCGGCACGCAAATAATGGACTGGCAAGCGCTCGCCCTCACCATAAAACTCGCTTCCCTTACGACAGCGATTCTGCTGGTCATCACAATTCCGTTGGCTGCGCTGCTTGTCCTCGGGCGCAGCCGATGGCTCGCCGCGCTCGAAGCTCTCGCTGCTCTTCCACTCGTATTGCCGCCTACGGTACTCGGTTTCTTTTTGCTGGTTCTGTTGGGAATGCGCACTGCTATCGGACGGAGCATCGCGGGACTGCTCGGCCATCCCCTCGCGTTTTCGTTCGCGGGCCTGGTCGTCGGATCGATTATTTATAGCCTGCCATTTGCAGTGCAGCCCATTGTTGCCGGATTTGCGGCGGTCGACACGTCCTTGCTGGATGCAGCGCGAATGCTCGGCGCAGGCCCGGTTCGGATTGTTCTGCGCGTACTGGTTCCTCTTGCGCGCCGCTCAATGTTGGCGGCTGCAGTATTAGCATTCCTGCACACCGTGGGGGAATTCGGGGTGGTGCTGATGCTCGGTGGTGACATTCCCGGCGCCACCCGCACGCTCTCCATCGTTCTCTACAACCAGGTTGAGAATTTTGATTACGCTGCGGCCAATCGCACAGCAGCCTTGCTGCTGGGCTTGAGTGTTGTTGCGCTTGGCGCCATCTATGCGGTTGCTCGACCGCGGGGAGGTCGCCGTGTTTGAGTTTTCACTCGATTCAAAACGCGGCAGTTTTCATTTACGAGCCGAATGCCGTTTTGCGTCGCGGTGGACAGTCATATTCGGTCCTTCCGGCGCAGGCAAGAGCACGCTCCTGCGGTTGTTCGCTGGGCTTGACCTGCCGGATCGTGGAAGGATCGAACTCAACGGTCGCGTGCTCACGGACGTCGGACGACATGTCTTTATCAAGCCGGGCTCGCGACAGGCGGCCATGGTGGCTCAACAGCCCGCCCTCTTCCCTCACCTTAAAGTGGGTGCGAACGTAGCCTTCGGAATCGTGTCGCTCGACGCAGCCAATCGCGATGCGCGGGTTGCCGAAATGCTGGCATTGGTGGATGGAACCCACCTTGCCGATCGATGGCCCCGGGATCTTTCCGGAGGCGAAGCGCAGCGCGTTGCCCTGGCGCGCTCGCTGGCGCCGCTGCCCAGGCTGCTGTTGCTGGATGAGCCCTTCTCCGCGCTGGATGGAACGGCAAGTGACGCATTGCTGTCTCGACTTCGGATCTGGACCGATGAGCACCAGGTTCAAACGGTAATGGCGACGCATGACGCCACCGACGCATTCGCAACTAGTTCTGACGTGGCATTGTTGAAGGAGGGTCGCCTGGTGAGTCTGGGTTCCGCGCCGGATGCACTCGCGTCCGAGCGAGACCGCATTGTCTCGCGTTTTGAAATCCGTTAGAGCCACCGATCAGAACCCCAGTAAAACCGGCTCCATCTCCAGCTCGATTTCGAAGCGTCGCCGCACTGCATCCCTGATCCTGTCGGCAAGTCCAAGAATTTCTGTGGCCGTCGCCCCGCCAAGATTCACCAGGGCGAGTGTGTGCCTGGTAGAAATTCCTGCACGTCCGAACGCATAGCCCCTCGTAAAACCCGCTTTTTCAATCAGCCATGCCGCAGAGAGTTTTACTTTGCCATGATGGTCCGCGCCCGCCGGAAACTGCGGCGGCTGCGCACCACTCCTGTCTACGACTGTGTTAACTTGTTCGGCGCTTACGATGGGATTCTTGAAGAAGCTTCCCGCACTCCGGCAGTCGGGGTCGCCATCCACCAGAAGCATGCCTTTCGAGTGCCGAATCCGCCGCACCGCTTCACCCACTTCCCTCAACGAGGGCTTGGCATCTGGAGCAAAGGCTCGCTGCAGATCTGCATACTTCAATGTCGGCGATTCGCCATGTGTAAGAAGGTACTCGACGCGCGTCACAATGAAGCGCCCGCGATCATATGAATTGAATCGGCTGTGCCGATACGAGAATCCACACTCGTCGGCGCTGAATTCAACAAAATTGTGTTGTTGCAGATCAAATGCCCTCACGCTGGCAATGGTTGAGGAAACCTCCTGCCCGTAGGCGCCTACGTTCTGTACGGGGGTTCCGCCAACTGTGCCGGGAATTCCCGAAAGGCACTCGATTCCGGCGCAATCGTCATCCAAAGTTCGCTGGACAAACTGGTCCCAATCTTCGCCCGCCGCTACGCCGTATCCCATTCTTCCCGGTTCTGCCTCTCTGCGCTCAATTCCCTTCAAGTGAATGTGGAGCACCAACCCTGGAAACCCTGAATCCGCCACCAGCAAATTACTGCCGCCACCTAGCACGAACATCGGCTGGCCCATTTCCCGAGCCCAGCCGGCAGCCTGCCGAACATCATCCTCGGAATGGGCCTCAACGAACCATCGAGCTGGGCCACCAATCCCCAACGTTGTTAGTGGCGCAAGCGGCTTGTTTTCTTCAATGCGCATCGATGCAAGGCTACACCAAGGGCCGCAGCATGGAGATGAAGCCGGAGCAAACGGTGCGCCACATCACATGCCTTCTGTAGAATGGAAACAGGCAGCCGGCCTCAAAGCCGCAGGATTTTTGCCGGAGGTTACATGTACCCAGAGATTATGGTCATTCCCATGCGCGAAGAATTGGTTCGCGCGGGCATTCAGGAAACCCGCACCGCCGAGGACGTGGACGCAGCCCTCGCACAGCCCGGCACCACCCTGCTGGTGGTGAATTCGATCTGCGGATGCGCAGCGGGAAAGATGCGTCCAGGCGTTCGCCTTGCATTGTCGGGCACGCAGAATGCGCCCGATCACAAGATCACGGTCTTCGCCGGTCAGGATCGCGAAGCCACTGAGCGCGCCCGCAGCTACTTCGAAGGCAATCCACCCACATCACCAGCGATTGCCATTTTGCGCGACGGCAAGCTTGTATACCTGATGCAGCGCTTCGTGATCGAGCAGGCAACCGCCCAGCAGATCGCAGGCGAATTGGTTCGCGCCTTCGACGAATTCTGCGCAAAAACGTCCGCGTAATTTCAAGATCACATCAACAAAATGAAAACGGCCTCCTGCAAGGGAGGCCGTTTTGCTTGGATACAGTTTGTTAATCTCCGTCAACAGCTTGTGCAACCGGCATCCGCTGAACCTTGCTGTGCTTCAACGAATAGCCGAAGTAAATCATTAACCCTATTACCAGCCAGATGATCATGACTTCCCATGTAAACAGCATCAGGCGCGTCATGAGGTAAACCGCGGAGAGAATGCCCAGAATCGGCACCAGCGGCACAAAAGGTGTCTTGAACGGTCGTTCCATATGCGGATGGCGCACGCGCAATACCCACACGCCTGCCGACACAATGGTGAAAGCCAGCAGAGTGCCGATGTTCACGAGTTCAGACAGGACATCGATGTTGAAGAACGCCGGCATGAGGGCTGCAAACGAGCCAAACACGATGGTAGTGATCCACGGCGTGCGGAACTTGGGGTGAATGGCGGATGCCCACTTCGGAAGCAGGCCGTCTTTCGACATGGAGTAGAAAACACGCGTCTGGCCGAGCAGCATCACCAGCATAACCGTGGCGAGCCCGAAGACCGCGCCGACCTTTACCAGCAGCGATCCCCAGCCTACTCCGGTCGCGTCGATTGCCAGAGCTACAGGAGCTGAAACATTGAGTGTCTTGTAGCTCACCAAGCCCGTCAGAACAAGCGAGACGGCGATATAAAGAATGGTGCAGACCACCAGCGATCCTAGAATGCCAATCGGCATGTCGCGCTTGGGATTCTTGGCTTCCTGGGCCGCAGTTGAGACCGCATCGAACCCGATGTAGGCAAAAAAGATTGAAGCCGCTGCTTTGGGAATTCCACCCCAGCCGAAGTTTCCGTTCTCGTCTGCCGGCGGTACGAAGGGATGCCAGTTCCCTTTCGCGATTTCAGGATGCTTGAAAAGAAACCATCCGCCAATCACCAGGAAGATACAGACAATCGTGACCTTGATGATCACGACGGCGGAATTGAAATTGGCTGATTCCTTGATGCCGATAACGAGGATCGCAGTAATGACCATGACGATCGCTACGGCGATCAGGTTGACCACTCCGGTAGCGTGCGGCAAGCCCACATCGCTTACGCCCGGAGGAAGCGACATTCGCTGTAGCCACTGATTATGGTAGAAAACCAGCACCGTTCCCGGAGTGGCGGTTATCTGCGGAGGAAGATAAATATGGAACTGCTGCAGGAGGCTGTTGAAGTAACCTGCCCATCCGGATGCTACGGTCGAAGCACCAAAGGCATACTCGAGGGTCAGGTCCCAGCCAATGATCCAAGCCACCAGTTCACCCAGGGTTGCGTAACCGTAGGTGTACGCAGAACCTGCAATGGGTATGATCGACGCGAATTCCGCATAGCACAGTCCAGCAAATGCGCAGGTCAGTCCTGCCACCACGAAGCTAAGAGCTACGGCCGGACCCGCGCGCAGCGCCGCAGCCTGGCCGGTGAGCGTGAAGATGCCCGCGCCAATGACGGCTCCAATGCCAAGCGTGACAAGATTGAGCGCGCCCAGCGAGCGTTTGAGCGTGTGTTCGCCCTGCTCGGCGGCTTCTTCGGTTAGCATCGACATCGGTTTGATTCGTAGCAGATTGGGCATGAGTGAGGAACTTCCTCCACAAGGACTTTAGGTACGGTTTGTTATTCCGGAGTTAGGGCTGCAGACCGCCGCGACCAGAAAAGATATACGGGTATTCCCAGCAGGACGAGAACAAGGCCCGGCCAAGTGTATTGGGGCTTGTATCGCAATAATACGATACAGATCCATGAAGCCATGACGATGTAGAGGGCCGGGAGCACGGGATAACCAAGCGCCTTGTACGGACGGCTAGCGCCTGGTTGTTTGAGGCGCAACAAGAATAATCCGAGGATCGTCAGGATATAGAAAACCAGGACCGCGAAGATGATGTAGTCGAGCAGTTGACTGTAAGAGCCCGAGAGACAGAGCAGCGCCGTCCAGCATGCCTGGACAAAGAGACCTGCCGAAGGCGTCTTGTACTTCTCGCTCAATTTACCGACCGATTTGAAGAAGAGTCCATCCTGACTCATGGCGTAATAGACACGCGCACCCGCGAGAGACAAGCCGTTCGCGCACCCAAAGGTAGACACCAGGATCGCAGCGGCCATCAGGTGCGCGCCGCCAGAATGGAAAACAACCTCAAGAGCTGCTGTTCCCACACGATCTTCCGATGCAAATTGCAGGCCGCGCGCCAACGCAGTGGCACCGTGCGGGTCGCCATGCATTGGCAGCACCATCAGGTAACCAAGAGTGGCGAGGAAGTAGACCGTAACTACAAAGCCGGTTCCCATGATGAGCGACAGCGGAATGTTGCGGCGGGGATTTTTCACTTCTCCAGCTGTAAAGGTTATGTTGTTCCACGCGTCGGCCGAGAACAGTGAGCCTACCTGCACGACGGCAAGCACCACCAGGAGGTTGACGAAGACGGTTGGTCCGCCAATTCCCACCTGCACGGGATGCATCGCACTCCAGCCGGCGTTCTTCCAGAATTCGCTCCATCCATCGCCAAAGTTCGCAGCCATTGCAGTGGCGTTTCTGCCGATGGTCAGGGTAAGCAGCACGAGCGCTGCGAGCGAAAGTGCCTTGGCGGATGTGAAAACGTTCTGGATCATGGCACCGAGCTTGACACCGAGCATATTCACAAATGCCAGGAAGAAAACGATGACGATGCCAGTCAGGTTGGCGGTGT
>Ga0207639_10001879_pt1 | contig 14114 bp, 13 predicted proteins | sample KBSCornC32_FD_184299 | JGI IMG/M metagenome (GOLD analysis project Ga0207639, IMG submission 184299) | Corn rhizosphere microbial communities from Kellogg Biological Station, Michigan, USA - KBS Corn C3-2 (SPAdes) (version 2) | ecosystem: Host-associated > Plants > Roots > Rhizosphere > Soil ...
TCGCGAACCCCGTACCCTCTCGCTCCGCGCGGCGAAGCCGCGCTACCCTCGCGCCCCGAAGCCAGCGTGGGAATGGGAATGAGGGGCGGCCGGCGACTGGGGGCGGGCGTCCGGAGGCACGCGCGGGATCTTCACCCCGGAGGACTCGGAACATGGCCATGGCAATCCGGAAAGCGGGCGAGCGCGGGCGAACGGAGATCGACTGGTTGGACAGCCGCCACACCTTTTCCTTCGGCGATTACTACGACCCGGACGTGATGGGGTTCCGGGTGATGCGCGTGCTCAACGACGACCGCGTGATCCCCGGCGCGGGGTTCCCCACTCACGCCCACCGGGACATGGAGATCGTGACCTATGTCCTCGACGGGGCGCTCGAGCACAAAGACAGCCTGGGCACGGGCTCCGTCATCCGCGCGGGCGACGTACAGCGCATGTCGGCCGGCACCGGCATCCGGCACAGCGAGTTCAACGCCTCGAAGGCCGAGCCGGTGCGTTTCCTGCAGATCTGGATCCTGCCCGAGCGCGCGGGCCTGAAGCCGAGCTACGAACAGAAGACCTTCCCGCGAAGGGAATCGCACGGCATCTTCAAGCTGGTGGCGGCGCGCGACGGCCGGGACGGGGCAGTGAGCCTGAACCAGGACACCGACCTTCACGTCGCCGTCCTCGACGCGGGAGCCGAGGCCCGGCACCAGCTGCGCCCCGGCCGGTTCGCCTGGGTCCAGGTGGCCCGCGGGCAGGTCAGCGTCAACGGCGAGCCGCTCGACGAAGGCGACGGCGCCGCCCTGGCCGAGGTGGACGCCGTGACCGTCGCCTCGCGAGCGCCCGACAGCGAGGTGTTGTTGTTCGACATGCCGTGACGGCTCGCTTCGCTCGCTCGTGGAAGGGGCTTCGCCCCTCCCACGGGCCCTCCCCCGAAGAGCGTGGAAGGGGCTTCGCCCCTCCCACGAGCCCTCCCCCGAAGAGCGTGGAAGGGGCTTCGCCCCTCCCACGAGCCCTCCCCGGATTGAGGCGCGACCGGATCCTTCGAATGGCGTCTTCTCCGGCGGGCGAAGCCCGCCTTCGATCCGCTAGAGGAGACGGGCTTTCAGAGGTGGCCCAGGCCGGGACCCTCCACGACTCGAGCGGCCGCGGCGGACGCGATGGTGGCGGCGGTTTTGGGGGAAGTGCCGGCGGCGAGCTCCAGAGTCAGGACTACGCCGAAGACGTCGCCGGCGCCGGTTGGATCGACCTCGTCGGCGGGGGCCGGCGATATGTCGAGGCAGGTGTTGCCGAAGAGGAGGGTCGAGCCGTGGGCGCCTCGGGTGAGGGCGACGGTGGTGCCGGTCGAGGCGAAGCGGGCGGCGATCGTGGCGGCGTCGGGATGATCCTCGACCGAGAGGATGGCGCATTCGAGCGGGGGCGGATCGAGGGCCTCGGGGAGGAGCGCCGGCACGATGTGCCCGTCGGGCCCGGCGCGGCGGAGCCAGCCTTGCAACCCGGCGCCCACGAACGGCGCGCGGAGGGACGCGACCAGCGCGCGATCGCACTCGGCCGCGACGGGGCCGACGTAGGCGACCGGCGCCCCTCGAAAGGGCTCGGGCACGTCCTCGGCGCGAAGGGTGCGTGCCCGGTGGCGCAGGGAGAGTCGTCGCGTCGGCCCGCTGTAGTCGAGCGCGAAGGTCGTCATGACCCGATCGGGGACCAGGTGAACGCGAAGGTTCGGCGCCCGCGCCAGCGCCTCGAGCAGCGGATCGTCGGGTGGCGCCGCGGTCACGAGCACGGTCGGCACCCCCAGGCGCGCCGCCGCCAGCGCGGCGTAGCTTCCAGCGCCGCCGAGCCGCTCGCCGCCGGGGGACTCGTCGCGCGTGACGTGGCCGATGACCAGCAGTTGCGGCGCCGCGGACGTCGAAGGGGTCACGACGCTCGCCATGTTGGCCGCCCGCGGTCCCGGGAACAAGCGGACACCCTCGAATGACCCCGCGGCCGATCACGCGTGCGATATGATCCGCGCGCCATGAAGCTCGTGCCCGACGGGGTCCACCACGCCGCCATCCAGGTGCGCGATCTCGCCGCAGCCGAGCGCTTCTATGTGGGCGTCCTCGGGCTCCCGGTGCTGCGCCGCTGGCCCTCGCCAACCGGCGGCGAACGTTCGCTCTGGGTGGGAACTGCCCCGCGCGAAGGGGCTCCTCCGGCGACTTTCCTGGCGCTCGAGGTCGTGCCGGCGACCGACGGCCAGCCGACGGCCGCGGAGGAGCCGGCGCGCGCAGGCCGTCCGGGACACCACCTGCTCGCGCTGCGCATCGCGCGGTCGGATCGCGCGGCCTGGGAGGGCCGACTGGCGGCGGCCGGCGTGGCCGTCACCGGACGCAGCGACTTCACGTTGTATTTCTGCGACCCCGAAGGGAACCGCCTCGGCCTGTCCCATTTCCCCGAAGCCGTGGAACCGATCTGATGTCGGCGCCCCCCTCGCCCTCTGGCTCCCATCCGACCGTCACGTTCCAGCCCTCCGGCGTCGTGGCCGACGCGCGGCCGGGCGAGTCCCTGTTCGAGATTGGCAAGCGCGCCGGCGTTCGCATCAGCACCTCCTGCAACGGCAAGGCCAGCTGCGGCCTGTGCCGGGTGGCGATCGTCGACGGTGAATCCGGCCTGAGCCCCCTCGGACCGCTCGAGAAGCGGCACCTTGGGAACGTCTACTTCATCACCAAGCAGCGCCTCTCGTGCCAGGCGCGCCTGACGGAGGGCGCCACGGCGATCACGATCGACGTGCCGTGACCCGACGGGAGTCGCACGAGTGCGACGTGACAAACGGCCGCAATTGCTCCAAAGTCGCCCCCCCGAACGCTCCGCTCGAGTCCGCCGAAGGCGAAGAGGCCCCCCAGCCCTCAAAGGCAAAAGACGAGAAGACCGAACATGCAGCAAATCCTCGATCTCTTTCACCGCATCTACGACGTCCAGGGCATCGTTCGCTGGGGCGGCCTCATCGCCCTCGTCGTGATCATCTTCGCGGAGACCGGCCTGCTGGTCGGGTTCTTCCTGCCGGGCGACTCCCTGCTGGTCACGGCCGGTCTGTTCTGCACCAGCTCGTCCACGGGCGAGCCGCCGCTGCTGAACATCTTCGCCGTCAACGCCGCCGTCATGGCCGCCGCCATCGTGGGCGACACCGTCGGATACTGGATCGGCGCGAAGTCGGGGCCGCGACTGTTCACGCGAGAGCAATCGCTCCTGTTCTCACGCAAGCACCTGCTTCGGACCCAGGAGTTCTACGAGCGCCACGGCGGCAAGACCATCATCATGGCGCGCTTCATGCCGTTCATTCGCACCTTCGCGCCGGTCGTGGCCGGCATCGGCAAGATGAACTACCGCCGCTTCGTCTCATTCAACATCATCGGCGGCGTCGGCTGGACTTTGTCGATGACGCTGCTCGGGTTCACGCTGGGCAAGCTCTATCCGCCCATCACCAAGCAGATCGACAAGGTCATCATCGTCATCATCGCGGTTTCGCTGATCCCGGCGGCGGTGGGTTGGCTGTCCCGCCGCCGCGAGCAGAAGGACGCCAAGACCCAGACCGCCGCCTGATGGCCGCAGGGAGCACCTCCAAGAAATCGGCGCCCAAGGCGAGCGAGAAGGCGGGCGAGAAGCCCGCCGAAAAGTCCGCCAAAGCCGCCAAGGCCGGAGCCGTCGTGACGACGGCCAAGCCGGCGGCGCGCGCGCGCGTCCCCTTTCCGAAGAAGAACCAACCGCCGAGCGAGGCCGAGTTCGTGGCGCGCCTGCCGCTCGCCACCGGAAAGAAGTTCGAGAACGTGCGCGCGTTCCTGAAGAAGCAGGCCGGGGTGACCGAGGACCTCTACTTCTACGGGCCAAAGACGGGCTGGGCCTACCGCTACCAGCACGGAGCCAGCTCGCTCGGCACCATCATGATCCACGACGATCGTCTGATGGGAATCGTCGCGCTCGACGCGGCGGCCCTCGGCGAGGTGGACTTCACGGCCCTGTCGGACGTGGGTGAACGAGCGCGCCGCCTCGCCCACGGCAGTCCGTCGCTCTCCTGGCTGGACCTCCCCCTGGATGGTCCCGGCGCCTCCGACTTCAAGGTCCTGCTCAAGGCCAAGCTGCGCACGCTGCCCGACATCTCGCCCAACGCCCCCACCGACACGCCCCCAGCCGGCGGCCCGTCGACCGCGGCCTCTTCGCCACCACCGCCCCCGCCCGCGCCCGCGCGCGGTCGAAAGGCGGGCGGGCGCCGAGGGGGAATGAGACCCGAGTGACGACGGTTATGCTAAGGTTCGCGCCGGGATCGGGGCTCCTGGCGCCGGGGTCGAAGGGCCCGTGGACGATCGGGCTACCCTCCCCCGACAAAGCGAGAGTGCAACCATGGCGGCATTCGGCACCCTGACCCTCCTCATCGCCCTCGTCGTAGCGACCTACGCCGGGACCGCGTCCCTGGTCGGCATCCGACGGGGCAGCCGGCGTCTCATTGAATCCGGGCGAAGCGCCGTTTATGCCCTGGCGGCCGTCCTCGGGCTCTCGTCGGTCGCGATCTGGTACTCGTTCCTGACGCACGACTATTCAATCAAGTACGTCCACCGCTACTCCGACGCGGCGTCCCCTCTCTTCTATCAAATCACCGCGTACTGGGGCGGCCTCGACGGATCGATCCTGTGGTGGGTCTTCCTCCTCTCCGTGTTCTCGGCCATCGCCGTGTACACGAACCGGAACCGCCACCGCGAGCTGCTCCCCTACGCCATCACGGTGCTGATGGCGATCGCGGACTTCTTCCTCTACGTCATCATCTTCCACAAGAACCCGTTCGCGACCTACCTCGGCGAGGTCCCCACGACCGGCAAGGGGCTGAACCCGCTCCTTCAGAACGCGTACATGGTCACCCACCCGCCGTCGCTCTATACGGGCTTCGTCGGGATGAGCATCCCGTTCGCGTTCGGCCTGGCGGCGCTCATCTCGGGCCAGCTCGACGACGCCTGGATCGCGTCGGTGAGGAAATGGACCCTGGGTGCCTGGTTTTTCCTTTCCATGGGACTAACCCTCGGGATGCTGTGGGCCTACGAAGAGCTCGGCTGGGGCGGCTTCTGGGGTTGGGACCCGGTCGAAAACGCGGGCTTCGTCCCGTGGCTCACGGCCACGGCGTTCCTGCACTCGATCATGATTCAAGAGCGGCGCGGGATGCTGAAGATCTGGAACGTCACGCTCATCATCCTGACGTTCTTCCTGACCATCTTCGGCACGTTCATGACCCGCTCGGGCGTCGTCCAATCCGTGCACGCCTTCGGGCAGGACACCGAGCTGGCGTGGATCTTCTCGATCTTCATGGCCCTCATCCTGCTCGTCAGCTTCGGCTTCGTCATCAAACGGATCCCGGAGCTGCGCTCGCGAGCCACGCTGGAGTCGGCTCTGTCGCGGGAGGCCGCCTTCACCCTCAACAACTGGATCCTGCTGGCCTCGGCGTTCTTCGTCCTGTTCGCCACGATGTTCCCCACGATCTCGGAGGCCGTGCGCGGCGAACGGCTCACGGTCTCGGCGCCGTTCTTCAACCAGTGGATGGTCCCGCTGGGGCTCGTGCTGATGTTCTTGACCGGGGTGGGGCCGCTTCTGGCCTGGCGCAAGGCCACGGCCAGCCACCTGCGGTACCAGTTCACGCTGCCCCTCTCGATGGCGGTCGTGACCGCCGGCGTTTGCGTGGCGCTGGGCCTGGGAACCTCGTGGGCAGCCGTGATCAACTTCGCGCTCGTGGCGATGGTCATGACCACGATGGCCCAGGAGTTCTTCCGCAACCTCTCGATCCGCCGGAAGAACACCGGCAGCGATCCGCTGTCGGCGGGCATCGGCATGGTGCTGCGCAACCGCCGCCGCTACGGCGGCTACGTCGTCCACGTGGGCATCGCCCTCATGTTCTTCGGCTTCGCAGGGACCGCCTACAAGCAGGAAGACGAGGCCCGGATGGAGCCTGGTGATCAGAAGGTCATCGGGAAGTACACGCTGCGCTTCGACCAGCTCGCCCACGAGGAGGACCGCCAGAAAGAGATGGTGAGCGGCGTGCTCACCGTTTCGGTCAAGGGCCAGGTCATCGACCACCTCCGGCCGGCCCGCTGGTTCTTCCACGGGCACGAGGGCGAGCCGACGACAGAGGTGGCGCTGCACCGGTCGGCGGCCGAGGACCTCTACCTCACCCTCGGCAACTACGATCTGGCCGAGGGGACCGCGATGTTGAAGATCGTGGTCAACCCCATCGTCGACTGGATCTGGTTCGGGTTCATGATGCTGGCCATCGGGACGGGCATTGCGCTTTTGCCCGAGGCGCTGCTCGAGAAGATCACCTCCCGTGTGCCGGATCGAGACCGAGCGGGAGCGCGGGCCACCAGCGGCGCGGCGCTGCTGCTGGCCCTGGTGGCGGGCGCCGGGGTGCTGCTCTTCGCGCCGGGCGCTACGGCGGGACCGACCGGCGACATGAAGACCTCGACCGGCGAGGCGCCCGCGCCGGTGGGCGCGGACGAGAACTGGCTGGTCCGCAACGTCATCTGCCAGTGCGGGAGCTGCCGACACAACTTGCTCGAGTGCGCCTCGGAGAACTGCGGCCACGCGATCCAGGACCGCATCGAGATTCACGAGCTGCTCGGGCAGGGCAAGACTCGCGACGACATCATCCACTACTTCATCCAGAAGTACGGGAGCGAGGTGGCGCTGGCGGCGCCCATCGACAAGGGCTTCAACCGGCTGGCCTGGGCCCTGCCCTATGGGCTCGGCGTGGGCGCGGCGGGCGCGCTGGCCTTCGGCGCCGTCCGCCTGGCGCGTCGCTCGGGGGGAGCCCCGTCGTCGGACGAGGGAGCCACACCGTCGGCCGCGCCGCTGGCGTCGGCCACGCCTTCCTCACGAGAGGTCGCCGCCGCGGCGGCGACCAGCAACCCCGAGCTCAGGGATCAGCTCGAAGACGAGCTGCAGAGTTTGGACTGACCCGGACCGGCTACCGTCTTGCCAACCAAACCGCCTTCCGCAGCCGCCGCACGACCTGACGGATCCTCCGTGACTTCCGGGAGCCAGGCGGCGGGCGGCGCCGCCCCCGCTCCGACCGCGGCCCCCGGCGCGTCCCACACGAGCGTGCCCAAGAAGAAGAGTCGCCTGCGCGGCCTGGCGCTGGCCCTGGCGGGCGTCGCCGTCGCGCTCGCCTACGGCCGCCTGGTGCTCGGCATGCGGGTGTCGCCTCCTCTGGTCATGATCGGCCTGGGCGGTCTCACGCTGGTGCTCGCGGCGCTGGCTCTGTGGCGGGTCCTCGAGCCGCTGACCGACGCCGAAGATCGGCGCGTCTCGTCCGAGCACCGGGCCCCGCACCGCATCCGCGAGCTCGAGCGCGAGAAGCTGGTGGTGCTCAAGGCCATCAAGGAGATCGAGCTCGATTTCCAGATGAAGAAGATCGCGGAGGCCGACTATCGCGAGATGGTCGAGCGATACCGAGCACGGGCCCTTCGGCTGATGGGCGAGCTGGCCGTCGGCGAGGACTATCGCGCGCTCATCGAGCATGAGCTCAAGGGGCGGATGGCCGTGATTCGTGCATCGGCGGGCGCCGCCACGAGCACGACGAACGCGCCGCCGCCCTCCCCCTCGGCCGCTCCGACCGACGTCGCCGCGGCGACCGCCTCCTCGTTCGCGGGAGGCTCCGCGCCGGGCCCTGCCGGCACGTGCCGTTCCTGCGGGACCCTCAACGACGCGGACGCGCGGTTCTGTAAGAGCTGTGGGACTTCCCTGCTCACGGCAGCCAGCGACGGCGGTCCGGCCCCAGCGAGCGCGCCGAAATGAGCGTTCGGCTTCTGCCGGCAGTGACGACCTGGGTCCGCGCCGTTCCGCTCGCCGGTCTGCTGGTGGCGGCGCCCGTCGCGCTCCGGGCTCAGCCCGCGCCTGCCGGGGCTCCCGCGGCTCCCACGGGTCCGATGATGGGCGGGGGCATGCCCAACCTGCGCGCCATCTCGGGACGCCCGCTGCCGGACGCCGGCATGCCGGCGGGCATGGTCACCGTGCGCGTCGCTCGCAAGCTGCCGGCGAACGGCGTCGCGGACGCCGAGGTCACCGCGATCATCGAGGGTCCCGGCGGCGAGTCCCGCAAGCGAACCGCCAAGACCGACGCCAGCGGAAGAGCCACCTTCGAGGGGGTTCCGGCGGACCATCGGTTCCGCGCCGAGGTCGTCGTGGATCGCGAGAAGCTGGCCACGGAGACGTTCCCCGTCCCCTCCTCCGGCGGCGTCCGCACCATGTTGATCGCGGGCCTCGCGCCCGCCGATGGCTCCCGGGGCGAGCCGGCCCCGGGCGCTCCCGAGGGCGACGGCCAGGGAGGCCGCAAGCCATTCTCGCTCGGGATCACGAGCGGCACGGCGCGCCTCGATCCCAGCCTGCCGGCCGGGGTCATCGAGGTACACGCTGTGGACGAGCAGGGCCGCCCGCTCGCGAACCAGGCCATCGAGGTGGGGCGGGTCTCGGGCTCGGCGGGCGTCCAGGTGTTCGACGCCGTGACGGACGCCAACGGAATGGCGCGCTTCACCAACCTGATGGCCGTCCCGGAGCGGACGGCAGGGGGGGCGGCCGGAAAGGTCGAGAAGCCAAGCAAGGCCGGCGAGCCAGGCGCGGCCGACGCCGGAGATTCGAGCGGCCGGACCGTCGCCGCCGCCGTGGTCATGGATCGGGGGGGCCAGCGCGTCAGCACGGACGGGTTCCAGCTCCCCGAGAACGCCGGCATCCACGTCGAGCTGAAGGTCCCGCAGGTCACCGCCGATCCGTCGATCATCACGATCGGCGACGGAGGACGGATCATCCTGCAGCTCCGTGAAGAGGGGCTGAGCTTCATCGAGACGTTCCCGCTCGAGAACAACAGCGACAGGGTCTTCGATCCGGGCCCGGGCGGAGTCGAGATCCCCCTGCCGAAGGAGGCCGTCGGCGCCGAGGGGGCGGAGGGTGCCCACCGCATCGAGATCCGCAAAGGCATCGGGGTGGCCATCCACGGCGTCATCGCGCCGCGCCGCCCGAGGGATCCGAATGGCAAGTCTCCGGACGAGGTCACGTTCGGGTTCTTCCTCCCCGCTCGGAGCGCCAACCTCGAGTTCGAGCAAAAGTTCCCGAACGGGATCGCCGAGTTCACGTTCGCCACCGAGCAGGTCCAAGGACTCGTGATCGAGAGCGCGCAGATCACCGGCCGGCAGGATCGCGAATTCGGGGGGAAGAAGTACTGGCTGATGCGCGGCGAGCCCATCCCGCCCGGAGGCACCCTGCGCTTCACGGTGCACGGCCTGCCGGCGACCGACCCGACGGGGCGAATCGTATCGGGCGCGCTGGCCCTCGGGTTGATCGCCGGCAGCATCGCGCTCGGGCGACGGCGGGGCGGACCGGCCGGCGCTTCGAAGGAGCCGACTGCGCGCGACAAGCTGGTCCAGCGGCGCGAGAAGCTCTTCGCGGAGCTCATGTCGGCGGAGGAGAAACGCCTGGCCCTTTCGTCCGCCGGCGCCGCCGCGACTCCCGCGGCGGCGGTGAAGGTGGAGCGCGACGAGCTCGTTCGGAAGCTGGAGGGCGTCTACCGCGAGCTGGCGGCCCTCGACGATCAGCTCGCGACCTGATGACGCTCCCCGCTGCAGCCGCCGGTTCCAGCACCGCCCGCGCGCCGCTCGAGGTCAGCCACGTCGGCAAGGTCTTTGGACGGCGCCGGGCGCTGGTGGACGTCTCGGCGACCATGCGCCCCGGCGAGATCACGGCCATCCTCGGCCCGAACGGCGCCGGAAAGAGCACGCTCCTGTCGATCGTCGCCACGCTGAGCGCCGCGACCTCGGGAACGGTCTCCTGGGGCGAGGTCGAGCTGCGGCGCAACTCGCCCCACCGAGCCTCCCTGGGGTACGTCGGGCACGAGCCGGGCCTCTATCTGGATCTCCCGGCGCTCGACAACCTGCTGTTCTTCGCGTCGCTCTACGGCGTGGTCGATGCCCCCGCGCGATCCCGGGCGCTCCTCGACCGGGTCGGCCTCGGCGACGTGCCTTCGGACGCGCCGGTCCGGACGTTCTCGCGAGGGATGATGCAACGGCTCGGGCTGGCGCGGGCGATCTTGCACCGGCCCTCGATCCTGCTCTTCGACGAGCCGAGCGCCGCCCTGGACCCCGCGGGTGTGACCTGGCTCGCGACCGAGCTGGCGCATGAGCGCGCGGCGGGGCGCGTGGTCGTCCTCGTGACCCACGACCTGGACGCGGCCGCCGCGCTGGCCGAGCACATCGTCATCCTGCGGCGGGGTCGCGTCGTGCGCGACGAGCGACGAGAGTCGGCGTGGGGCGCCGCCGCGCTCCGCGCCGCATACGACGAGAGCTGCCGTGGCTGAGGGCGTCCCCGCCGAAGGTCCCGCGGGGGACGAGCCGAGCCCGGCCCCACCGGCGGTCGTCCCCGGCTTCTTGAGCCAGACGGTCCGGATTGCCGCCAAGGATCTCTCGATCGAATGGAAGAGCCGCGAGATCCTGTTCACGAGCGGCTTCCTCGCGGTCGTGGTGGTGCTGGTGTTCAGCTTCGCGTTCGTCGTGGGGGGCACCCCGCCCCCCTCCACGGTCGTCGCGGGCATCCTGTGGGTCGCCATCCTGCTCTCCGGCGTGGTGGGCCTCGGGCGCGCCTTCGATCGCGAACGCGACGGAGAGGCGGTCCGCGCCCTGCTGCTCGCCCCGATCTCGAGGACCGCCATCTTCTTCGGCAAGCTCTCGGCGACGGTCGCGCTGATGCTGACCGTCGAGGTCCCGGTCACGATCCTGGTGGACGTGTTCTTCAATGCACGCCTTGCCGGCCATGCGGGGCGCATCGCGCTCTTCCTCGGCCTGGGGACCATCGGCTTCGCCACGGTCGGCTCGGTCTTCTCAGCCGCGCTCCTGCGCTCGAAGAGCCGGGACGTCCTCTTGTCGACGCTGCTTTATCCCATCGTGGTCCCGCTCCTCATCGCGGGAGCCCGAGGGACCGCCCAGGTTCTGGACGTGGCCCCCGACCTCGACGCGGCGACGTTCTGGACCCAGTTCATGGCGGTGGTGGACGTGGCCTTCCTGGTCGTGGGCCTCTGGGCATTCGAACCGGTGATCACCGGCGAATGAAGATCACCGGCGCCGTTCCGGTGTGGCTCACCGAGTCGCGAGGCGATCACGGCAAACCGCCCTGCCACAGCGCAACAAAAACGTGCCCCGTCCGAGAAATGTGGACCGAAAAGTAGGCTGTCGATTCACTGTAGTCTCGTGACGAAAAGGTCGTTGGGGGGCATACTAACGCCCACTACGGATCTTCAGGGACCGTCCGGGGGTATCTTCCAGACGAGCTCGCCGATCCGGTTGAAACGGTTCGATAAATCGGACTTTAGCCTTGCCGTGGAGTCGCTGGGATCGATATTCTGTGCGGCCGAAGGCACGACCATTTTCGGAGGTTTGTCATGAGACGTTCATTTACTTTCGTTTCTCTCCTGCTCGCGGCGGGCCTGCCGGTGGCCTGCAGCTTCAGCAAAGCGACCGAGGACGAGATCAGAATGGACGGCGGAGCCGTCAAGGTCGACGTTCGCCTTCCAGGGAACGGCGACGGCAACAACACCTTCGAGTCGGACGCCAACGTCACCTGCGTGGCAACGACCCCGATGGCCACCAACGTCCCGCCGGACATCCTCATCGTCCTGGACCGGTCAGGGTCCATGAACGAGGATTTGACCGGCATGTCTTGCACCAACGGCTGTGGTGCCACCTCGAAGTGGACCATCACCACGACAGCGCTCGCCAACTACCTCCCCATGGTGGAAGCAACGGTCAATCTGGGGCTCAAGCTGTTCGCGTCGGGTAGCAACAGCTGCAACGTCTCGAACACGGCTGAGATCCCGCCCCGAGCCAACAACGCCGCTGCCATCAACAACCTCCTGACGACCACCCGGCCAGGAAGCTCGACGCCTACGACGGCCGCCGTGACGAACGCGGCGAGCTACCTGAAGACCGTGACCGATTCCAACCCCAAGTTCATCCTGCTCGTGACCGACGGCATTCCGACCTGTGGCAAGGACATGTGCGCGGCCGGCGTCAACACGGGCGGCGGCAACATGACCCAGTGTGACGACGCGAACGCGATCGCGGCGGTCAAGGCCGTCCACGACATGGGAATCTCGACCTTCGTCCTGGGGGTCGGCACCTCTGCCTCGCCCGGCGATGCCACGCTGAGCCAGATGGCCATGAATGGCGGATTCGCACGCAGTGCGACGCCCGCCTATTACCCCATCGACAAACCGGAAGACCTCACGGCGGCTTTCATGGCCGTGACCGGTATGGTCAGCAAATGCTTCTTTACGGTTTCACCGCCGCTCAACAACAATCAGACCCTGACGGGCGTGACCGCGGACGGCAATGATCTCTCCCGAGACGCCTACATGATTGTCGGCAACAACGGCGTGCAACTGGTCGGCCAGACGTGCGACGACTTTACGAACGGGACTATCAAAAAAATAGAGCTTCAAGTCTCCTGTAACGGCTAGTATGGCCCCGTAACAAACCCCCGCGCGGCCGGGCCAGCCGCGACCTGCGTTGCACCGCTCCGATAGGAGAGTCCCATGCGGCGTGAAGCACTGCTCGTTGCCGTCGTTCTTTTGGCCCCCAGCGTAGGTTGCCAGTTTCAGAAGGCAGCCGACGACAAGCTCCGTCCGCCCGACGAGCCCCCGCAGCCGGACGCGGGCGGATTGGATCTGCCGCCGCCCGACATCCAGACGCCTCCCATGATCGACGCTCCCCTGTTCGAGGCGGAGACGATGGCAAACTGCATCGAGGCGAATCCGCAAACGAAGGTGATTCCGCCGGACGTCCTCATCGTCCTCGATCGCTCGGGGTCGATGCTCCAGGACAAAGATGGCAACACGTGTACACCCGGGGCCGGCGGAAGCGCCGGCGGCACCGGCGGCCGCGGCGGTCGCCCTCCTGCCGGTGGCAACGGCCTGGGGGACTGCGGCCCAGACTCGAAGTGGACCCAGGTCACCAACGCCCTGAAGGAAATCCTGCCCATGACGGAGGGCACCGTGCAGTGGGGAATCAAGTACTTCGCGGATGGAGACTCGAACAGCAGCTGCTCGGTGACGAACGGCGCCGCTGTCGAGCCGAAGCTGATGAACGCGAGTGCGATTGCCACCTCGATCGACGGGACCAAGCCGGCGACCGCCACGCCGACGACGGCGGCGATGAAGAGCGCCACGGAGTACCTGCTCGGGTTGAAGGACGAAAGCCCGAAGTTCATCCTGCTCGCAACGGACGGCCTGCCGACCTGTCTCAATGGCGGAGGTGGCAGCGCCGACGACGTCGCTGCCATCGCCGCCGTGAAGGACGCCAAGGCCATGGGAATCCCGACCTTCGTCATCGGCATCGCCACTGGCATGGGCGCCGCCGACCAGACGCTCACCACGATGGCCAACGAAGGTGGGTTCGCCCGCACGGGCACGCCGGCTTACTACTCGGTCAACAGCTCCGCCGATCTGAAGGACGCCTTTTCCAAGATCTCCGGGATGGTTGGGGTTTGCTACTTCAGCGTGAGCCCCGTTCCGAAGAAGATCGAGGACATCATGGCGGTGAAAGGCGACGACAAGGTCATTCCCCAGGACGCGACCGACGGGTGGACCTTCGTGACCATGCCCAGCAGCTCGGGGATCCAGCTCAACGGAAAAGCCTGCGAGGACTACAAGTCCGGCAACATCAAGAACGTCAAGGTGGACCTCCCCTGCATCGTGCTTTGAGACGGGATCCCTGAGAGGGTCCCCATACCCTCCAGTCAGGGCGCTCCGGCGGGCGAACCCGCCGGAGCGTTACCGTTGAAGGTCCTCGCGGACCCTCCTGCCCGCGGGGCGATCGGAGGGCTGGCGGCGGGGCTCAGGCCTCGCGGATGACGTCCGCCAGGCGGTTGCAGGCGGTGTCGACGGTCTCGAGGGAGGGACCGAATGAGAACCGGACGTGAGAGCGGAAGCGGGACACCCGCTGGCTTCGCCGCTTGCCCGGGTTCACGTCGAAGAACTCGCCCGGGACGGTGATGACCTTCTTGGCCAGCGCCGCGCGGAAGAAGCCCATCCCGTCGCTGAGCGGGGGCGGCAAGCCATCGACGCGTCCCCAGACGTAGAAAGTGCCCTC
>Ga0207639_10001882_pt1 | contig 14105 bp, 12 predicted proteins | sample KBSCornC32_FD_184299 | JGI IMG/M metagenome (GOLD analysis project Ga0207639, IMG submission 184299) | Corn rhizosphere microbial communities from Kellogg Biological Station, Michigan, USA - KBS Corn C3-2 (SPAdes) (version 2) | ecosystem: Host-associated > Plants > Roots > Rhizosphere > Soil ...
CAATTCGAGTGCAATGCCCCGATACGAGCGCAAGCGTAGTGTTGCCGAGTTGCTCAAGGATCTGGCTTAGCCTTCGCGGCGCCCGGCAAATCCGCCAGCGACACGCCAAGCATCGTGCGGATCTTTTCCTGAGCGGGCGGATCCGCCGTGCGTGCAAACGCCTCCCAGCACGTGTCGGCAGCGAGCGATCCGCCGCTTGCGCCGTGCTCGGGCTTGGTAGCGCCGGCGCGCAACAAGCGCTCGACAATATCGACGTGGCATTCGTAAGCGGCTGCCGAAAGCGCGTTGACGCGGGCCGGGGCCGGAAAGAGCCAGCGTGCATCGAGTTGCCGCGAGGCCATCGTGGCATCGACCTTGGCGCCGGCATCGAGTAGCTGTCCCAGCGACTGCGTGTCGCCCCTGAATGCAGCGATGACCAGCGGCACCCGCTCACCGTCGCGCAGTGCATCGACGTGCGCGCCGGCTTTGATCAACCGCCCGACCCGCTGCGCGAGATCCTGCCCACCCTGCTCGAGCGCAAGCGCGATCAAGCCGGCGCCGTAGCCGTTCACGACCTGCACATCCGCGTGCGCGGCAACCAGCTGCTCCAGCAGCCAGTCCTTGCGGCCGATCACGGCGGCCTGGATCAACGCCGTACCCAGGCTCGCATCGTTTGGCTGCCACGGCGCATCGAGACGCGCGCCATGTTCGAGCAACAGCTTCGCCATTGCATCGCTGCCGAACGCGACGACGTCGCCGAACCGGACCTCGTCTGCGTGCGCGCCCCGTTCGAGCAGCAGCGCGACGACGTCCGCATGACCGCAGTCGGCAGCACGCGCGATCAGCGCTACTGGCGGCAGGCCGTAGACTTGCGCCGGCACGCGTTGGTTAACGTCGCCGCCGGCATCGATGAACCGGCTGACCGACTCCGGCGTCGGCGCAGTGTAGATGTCGGTCTGGCACACGGCCTGCGCGAGGGTGTGAGCCTGCGTGGCGCGCTGCATCTCCTCTCGTGTCTTCGGTTCAGTAAACTCCATCAAGACGCGCAGCACGAAGAACAGGCCGAACCAGATCAGCGGCAGCATCCCCAGGATCTTGACCAACTTGCGCATGCGTGCATTATTCCAGAGGGATTTCGTAAGCCACAAATCTGGCTCGACGTTCTCTCAAACGACAGCACGCCCCACACCAGAACATAAGCCTGCGACAGTGATCGGCTCTTGTCTTCTCCCGCTGGCGTATAGCAGGTCGGATCGCGACAAGGCTCAATCGAGGAACAGCCGGAACTTCCTCACGCTCCCAATGCAGTCGGCGGAGCCCGAACTTCGCCACGGATGCGAAGACGACGACGCCGCGCAGCCAACCTAACAAGGGTCGCACCGCTGGGGTTTGCCGTGGTGTCGTGGTGAGTTGTACAGCTTTGTCCCTAAACTGACCCCACGAGGGCGCCGCGTCGCGTGGACTCTCTCCCAAGTCCCTGAATTCTCTGGTGCCGGCAGCAGGAATCGAACCCGCGACCTACTGATTACAAATCAGTTGCTCTACCAACTGAGCTATGCCGGCATGGGGGATCTGAATGCGGGAAATTGCTTGCCGCGGCGGCATTTTCGCACGAATCCCGTGCTCAGCGGAAATCGTTCTCCACCACCAGCCGGTAGCGCGCCTTGCCGGAGCGCAGGTGGTCGAGCGCCTCGTTGATGCGCGACATCGGATACATTTCCACTTGTGGAGAAATGCCGTGGCGCGCGCAGAACTCCAGCATCACCGCGGCGGTGGCCGGGCTGCCGGTCGGCGAGCCCGAGATCGACTTGCGCCCGCCGATCAGCGCGAACGCCGGCACCGGGATCGGCTCGAGCACCGCGCCGACCACGTGCAGGCGGCCGTGCGGGGCGAGCGCGCCGAGCAGCGCGTTCCAGTCCAGGCTCACGTTCACGGTGACCAGGATGAAATCGAGCGTGCCGGCGATCTTCTTCAGGGCGGCGCGATCGCGCGAGGCGACGATCTGGTGCGCACCGAAGCGGCGCGCATCGGCGGCCTTTTCCGGATTCGAGGTGAACGCCGTGACCTCGCAGCCCCAGGCGCGCAGGAACTTGAGCGCCATGTGGCCGAGCCCGCCGATGCCGACCACGCCGACGCGGTCGGTCGGGCGCACGCCGAATTCCAGGATCGGCGCGAACACCGTCAAGCCGCCGCAAAACAGCGGCCCGGCGCTCGCCGCGTCGAGCGCATCCGGCAGCGCGATGGCCCACGACCAGTGGCAGCGCACGCGTTCGGCGAAACCGCCGTGGCGGCCGACGATGGTCTGCTCGCCGTTGCGGCACAGGTTGTGGCGGCCGGACATGCATTGCCGGCAATGCATGCAGCTGCCCGCCATCCAGCCCAGCCCGACGCGCTGGCCGACCCGCAGCCCCTTCGCGCGCGCGCCGAGCGCGGCGACCGTGCCGATTGCTTCGTGACCGGCGATCAGCGGATAGCTCGAATTGCCCCAGGCGTTGTCGATCATCGACAGGTCCGAGTGGCAGATCCCGCAATGACTGACCGCGATCTCGACCTGTTCCTCGCCGAGCTTGTCGGGCGTGTACGCGAACGGCGTCAGCGGCGCGCCGGCTGCCGCCGCGCTCCAGGCCAGGATCTTGTCGCTCATGTCGCCTCCGTACACTTGTACAGATGTGGACTTTGCCGCCTGCGCAAGGCGCGCGTCAGAAGCACTGCACCGTCTGCTGGCGCAGATCGGGCTGGTTCGACACGCGGCTGCGCCAGTTCACCGGGTTGTGCGAGTTCTGCGCGAAATCGACCCAGTATACCGGCAGCTCCTCGGTGCGCGCGGCCATGTCCGGCTTGAAACCGAGCTGCGCGATCTCGTTGCGGCGCTTTTCCGCGTTGCCCTGGTCGTGGAACAAGCCGAGCGAGATCGTGTTCTGCTGGTCGCCAGCCGTCACCACGTAGTAGTCGCGCACGCCCTTGGACGACAGCTGCCGCGCCGCCGCGAGCGCCTGTTCGCGGCTCGCCAGCGCCGGCAGGTAGACCCAGTAGCCGCGCGTTTCGGTCGCGTGCGCCTCGCGGTACTGGATGCGCGCAACCGCAGGGGTCAGCGCATTCAGTGCGGCGCGCATATCGGCCTGCGTCGGGAACGGGCCGATGCTGACGCAGGTGTCGTTGCGCAGGTCGGCGGCCGATTCCGGCGCCGAGGCCAGCTCCGCCGCGTTCGCCTCGCCCGGGCGTTCGCGCTCGGACAGCAGCACCAGGCGCGTCACGCCCGGATCGCTGGACGCAAACGTTGCCGCCGCATGCGTCTGCGGCGCGAAATACAGCCACGCGCCGCCGCCGATGTTCATCGCGAGCAACAACAGGAACAACGCGCGTGCGAGCATGCGGCCGGTTTCAAGCAGGCAGGAAGGCAGGACGCAATTCTAGCCGACTGCGGACGCCGCGGGGGCCTGGTCCGCGTAGCGCGCCAGGCCGCGCAGCACGAGCTCCGCGTCGATCCGGTGCGGCAGCGCGAGCAGCGCGCCGAGCTGCGCCGCGCCGCCGCCGCCGAGCACCAGCGTGGGCGCCACGCCGAGGCGCGCCACGGCGTGCTTGAAAAAGCGCTCCACCAGCGCGGCCGCGGCCAGCCAGCTGCCGGACAGCACCGCGTCGGCGGTGTTGTCGGCGATCTCGACGATGCCGGCCTGGCCCACGTCGCCGATGCGCGCGGTGTTGCCGAGCAGGGCGCCGCGCATCAGCTCCGGCGACGGCGCGATCAGGCCGCCCAGGTGCGTGCCGTCCACCGCGAGCGCATCGAGCGTCAGCGCGGTGCCGCAGCTGGCGATCACCGCCGGCGCCAGCGCCTGTGCGTGCACCGCGATCAGGCCGAGCCAGCGGTCCACGCCGAGGCGTTCCGGCTGTGCATAGGCGTTGCGCACGCCGCACGCCGCTGCGCTGCTGCGCACGAACACCGGCTCGACGCCGAAACGCGCGCGCAGCGCCTGCGCGAGCAAGGTGTCGAGCGCGTGCGCGGCCACCGACGCGACCCAGGCCGCGTCGACGCTCGGTATATCTTTGAACAATGCCGCAAAATCCATTTCCGCGCCGTGCGCGTGCGCGCCCTGCGCGGCCAGCGCCTTGCCGTCCCAGGTGGCCCATTTCAGGCGCGTGTTGCCGGCGTCGACGAGCAGCTTCATGCGCGGCGCACCGTGACTTCGGCGCTGTCGTACGCCTGCGTCGCCGCGCCGTGCCGCACCAGCAGCGCGCCGCGTTCGTCCACGCCGGCCGCCACGCCGTCGCGAGGGCCGGCCGCGCTGCGCACGCTGACCGCGTGGCCGCGCAGCAGGTCGTGGCGTGCGTAGTCGTCCGCGAACGCGGCGAAACCGTGCATGGCGAAACGCTCGAGCGCCGCGCACAGGCGCGTCAGCAGCTGCGCCACCACGAGGTTGCGCGAGGGCGGCGGCGCGCGCAGCGTGGCCAGGTCGACGTGCGGCTGGTCGATGCCGTGCGCATGCGACAGGTGCACGTTGACGCCGATGCCGATCACGGCGTGGCATGGCCCGAGGAATTCGCCGCCGAGCTCGACCAGGATGCCGGCCAGCTTGCGTCCGTCGGCGAGCACGTCGTTCGGCCATTTCAGGCCGAGCCCGGCGACGCCGCAGTCGTGCAGCGCCTCGACCAGCGCGATGCCCGCCACCAGGCTCAAGCCGGACAGCGCGCCCATGCCGTGCGCAAAGCGCTTGAGCAGGGAAAAGTATACATTTCCGCCGAGTGGCGACTGCCAGGCGCGCCCGCGCCGGCCGCGTCCCGCGCTTTGCGTCTCGGCCAGGCACACGCACAGGTCCGGCGCGCCCGCGGCGGCCGCGCGCAGCAGCGCACTGCTGGTGGAGTCGATCTGCCAATGCGCGGCGATGTCGCCGAGCCTGCGCCGCAGCGGCGCCGCGAGCGCGGCGCGGATGCGCGCCGCGTCGAGCGCCTCGATCGGCCAGTCCAACCGGTAGCCCGCGCCGGCCTGCGCCTGGATCGGCGCGCCGAGCGCGCGCAGCGCCTCGATCTGCTTCCACACCGCGGCGCGCGTCACGCCGAGGCGCTGCGCCAATTCGCTGCCCGATATGCTGTGCGCCGCGGACAACTGGCCGAGCAGCAGCGCTGCGTCGATGCCCATGCTCAACTCGCCGCTGCCGCCGTGCGCATGCCGTACCCGCCGTTGCCGTTTGCCAGCGCCTGAGTGTAGCCCGAGCCAACACTCCGCCGCAGCCCGATCCTTAGGCGAAACCGGTGTCCGCTGTCCGCTCGCGGACACTGCGGACGCCGCGTTGCGCTGCTTGCGGACACAGGCATGCGCTGAAGCGAGCCGATCAGCCGCCAAGCCGATGGCATGATTTCTGCTGAACAACGGTCTGTCACTGGCGGCAGACGAGCGGACATGCGAGCATGTCCTACGCTGCAGTGCGCCGAGACCAGCACGCCTGCGGGAGATCCTCATGTTCAAGTACCTCATTGTCGCTGCTGCACTTTTCGGCCTCGGCCTGGGCGCTGCCCCGGCCGCGGAAATGTCCCTGCCCGGCGCCACGCCGAGCGCGGCGTCCGCGGAGACGGACAGCGCGATGGGCGGCGCGCGCGACGATGCGGCATTCGGCAGCACCCTGCACGCGGCCTCCGAGCGCGGCGTCGACAGCGCGCGGCCCGCACTGCAACCGGATGGCGCCAACGACGCACGCAAGGCGGAAGTCGCGCGCGCGCCGCTCGGTATCGACATGTCCGGCGGCAATGCCGCGCATGCCCACCCGCACACGCATTGGCAGTCGCTGCTGCCCGGCGTGATGAAGTAACGCCGCGGTTTCGATCCCTCCGAACCAATGCGCGCGGCCGCCTGACAGGCGGCCGCGCTTTTTTTGCGTGCACACATTGCTGCGCCAGTGGGCGATCACGCCACCGGTTTGGCCCCGCGCCCGCCATTCGCTACGCTGGCGGCCTGCCACGAGGACGCCGTTGCCGTGAACGACCTGGAACGCTATTTCGCCGCGAACACGAGAAACCTGATCCACAAGTGGCAGCACTATTTCGAGATCTATGACCGCCATTTCGCGCGCTTCCGCGGCAGCGCGGTCAACGTGCTCGAGATCGGCGTCGGCCAGGGCGGCTCGCTGCGGATGTGGAAGGACTACTTCGGGCCGCGCGCGAACATCTTCGGCGTCGACATCAACCCGAACTGCGCCGCGCTCGCGGAAGAACGCATCCGGATCTTCATCGGCGACCAGGAAGACGCCGGTTTCCTGGCGGCGACCGCGGACGCGATCGGCAGGATCGACATCCTGATCGATGACGGCGGCCATACCATGGGACAGCAGATCAAGACGTTCGAGGCGCTGTTTGCGCGCGTCGACGCGCACGGCGTGTACCTGGTCGAGGACTTGCACACGTCCTATTGGGCCGACTGGGGCGGCGGCTACCGCAAGCCAGGCACGTTCATCGAATACAGCAAGCAGTTCATCGACTGGATCAACGCCTGGCATTCCACCGACGGCGAACAGCTGGCGGTGTCGGATTTCACGCGCAGCGCGCATTCGCTGCATTTCTACGACAGCGTGCTGGCGGTCGAGAAGCGCCCGATCGAACCGCCGCATCATCGGCAGACCGGCACGCCGATGATCCACACGCCTCAAGCGCCGCGGCAGTTTCCGTCGACCGGCTGACGGCGCCGGTACAACGCATCGAGCAGCTCGCACAGGCGCGCGTCGGCCGGATGCCAGGCGCCGTCGCGCGACAGCGTGTCGGCGCCGAGCACCGGTCCCGGTGCGGTGAATTCGCGCACGATGTCGGCATAATTGTCCGACAGCACGCGGTTGTCCGGATCCAGGTTCGCCACCGCCAGCAACCCGCTCGGATGCGTGTCGAGCGGCAGCAGCGTCAGCTCGGGCCGATGCTTGCGCAGGCACGGCAGGATCTTCCACACATCGCCGGTCCACACGCCGGACTGGCGCGTGCGTTCGGCCTGCAGCGGATGGTTCGGGAAGATGTCGTCGAACAGGATCGCGCCGCAACGCGAGGCGCGCCGCTCGACGTTGATGAAATCGCGCAGCGCGAATTCGAACCAGTGCATGCCGTCGATGAAGGCAAGGTCGATGGGCGCGTCCGGCAATGCGCCAGCGCTGCCGGCGAAGAACGCGTCGCTGCTGGCGGTCACGACGCGGAAGCGCGCGTCCAGCGACGCCTGCAGCTCGGGCATCGGATCGACGCCGATGCTGATGCGCGCCGCGGACAACGCCAGGCTCAGGCCGTGCCGCACGCCAATCTCCAGATAGACGTCCGGTTTCAGGCAGGCGTGCACGCGCTGCAGCGTGTTGCGGTAGAACTCAGCGCCACGCACGATTTCCTGCTCGGGCAATGCGCGGAACGTCGGCAACGAAGTATGGGAAGACAAGCGCGTTCTCCGGTTGGTTTCGAGCCGGCGCGCTAGCGCCGCAGCAGGTCCGCGAACACGCCGCGCACGCGGCGCGCGTAGGGCAGCACCCACGCGGCCGGCTCGGGCGCCTGCGCCTGCGCGCTTTCGTCGACGAACGCCTCGACCAGCCGGCGCAGCGTGTTTCCCGACAACGCATCGTGCTGCAGGCCGTCCTTGAGTTTCATCGCCGAGGCCGGATGCTTGTTCGTCGCGCTCAGGTACAGCGGCACGTAGCGGCGGCGGAATTCCGGATGATGAAACGCCTGGTTCGCGTCCCAGTGCTGCGCGACGCTCTCGCATCGTCCGCCGTGCCTGGCCAGGTACGGCGACGCGACCGCGTAGTTGTTGGTGTAGCAGCCGTCCTCGAGGCGGCGCAGCTCGATGCGGCTGACGCACAGGATGTTGCCGAAGATGTAGCCGTCCGCGCCGTCCAGGTGCGGCTGCAGCGCGTCGCAGATGTCGGCGCGCAGCCAGTCGTCGTCGTCGATGAACACGTGCAGCGGCGCCGACGTCGCGTCGGCATGCGCGGCGTCGAGCGGCACCAGCGTCGCGCTGCGCACCTCGCGCAGGTTTTCCTGCGCGATGTCCTTCATCAGCGCGCGCACCTGGAAGTACGACGTGGCAAACGTCGCGTCCCACACGCCGACCACATCGCTGATGAAGTTTTCGCCGAATCCCGTGGCCGCTCCGACCGCGCGGCAGAACGCGCGGCTGCCCTCGATCAGCTCGGCGTGCGGCGTGTGGCGCCAGTCCGGGCTCTGGCGCACGACGATGCGCAGGCGCGGCGCATGACGCGCGGCCGGAGCGCGCCATCGCTGCCACAGTTCGCGCGCTGCGCCCAGCATCCGTCAGCGCGCCTGCGCGAGCGGCGTCAGCGCGAGCGCCCGGCGCATCTGCTCGATCCAGTTGTGCCGGAACGCCGCATACGAATACTGCGCCGCCGTTTGCCTGCCTTGTTGCGCGATCTGCGCGGTGCGTACCGGATTGTCGACGGCACTGATCAGCAGCTCCACGACGCGTTCGATCTCCGGATACGGCGCGACCAGGCAATTCTCGCCGCAGCGCATGTAGTGCCGTCCGCCGAAGCCGTCGTAGCCGATCACAGCGGTACCCATCGCCATCGCTTCGAGCGGCACCAGGCCGAAGCCTTCGGCGGCCGACAGCATCAGCAGGTGGCGCACCGCGCCGATGCGCGCGAACAGCTCGCGCTGCGCGATGCCGCTCGCCGCGAGCGGCTCGGCAAGCGCGATGTGCGGGGCGTGCCGCGCAAGCAGCTCACGCACCCGCGCGAACGACAGCTCCCAGACTTCCGGCAGACCCTTGCGGTACGGCAACACCAGATGCGCGGGACGCTGCTGCCAGTCCGGCGCGGCGGGCAGCGCGTCGAGATTCACGAACGGCGCGATCACCGCGACGTCGAGCGCGTACACGGTGCGCAGGAACGCCGCGACGAAATCGCTGACCGCGACGTAGTGGTCGAACTTGCGGTCGAGCAGCGCGAACGTCTTGAAGTCCTGCACGTAGCACAACTTGAAGCCGGGCAGCCGCCAGCCGAACTGCTGCGGCGAAAAACTCGGGTTGACGATCAGGATGTCGCGCGCGGTGATCTGCTGCTCCATCTGCGCGACCGTGACCGTCGGCATGCGCAGGTCGTACGCGTGGATGCCCAGATCGGCGTGCTCGCCGGCGAACGTGACCGCGATGGCCGGAATGCCGAAGTCGCGCTCGAGGATGCGGCCCAGGTGGTAAGCCATCAGCGTGCCGCCATTCGGCAGGTATGCACCGATCACGAATACGCGTTCGAATTTCTTTTCCGGCATGGTCTTCGCGCTGGGGGCGGTCGGCGTACGATAGCGTGAGCGCGCCGCTCAGTGGCGAACGGGTGCGGCGCGCGCGTCGGGGCCGGGAGCGCCCGACGTTTCGAAATCGCGCCGCGACAGGTTGTCGGGCAGGTTGCGCGCAGGCGCGGCGTGCGGCTTGGCGGCCGTGGGCGGTGGCGGCGGCGGCGACCTCGCCGGCATCGGCCCGGGCGGCGGCGCGGCGGCGGCCTGCCGCACCGGCGCAGGTTTCGGCGGCGGCGGCGGCAGCAGGCTGGCGGCGCCGAACGCGGCAAATCCGTTGCGCGTGTCGGTCGCGTACACGCGCACCCCGGTTGCCTTGTCGCGCAACGGCAGCGAGAACAGCGTATCCCGCAGCTCGTAACGCACGGTATCCAGCACCGCGCCCTGCGCATCGATCCAGTCGATCGCGACCTCGCCGCCGAAATCCGGCCCGGGCACGCGCACCACGAGGTGCGGATTCCAGCGCTCCGGTGCGAGCATGAACTCGATGCGTCCCGGTGGCTGCGCCAGCACGATGGCCGGATCGCCGAGCAGGTTGTAGATCTCCACGAAGTCGCGCATCGGCATCTTGGCCTTCGCCGCGACGATCGCGTCGCCGATGCGGTTGCCGGGCTTGAGCAGTTCCTCGACGAGATTGCGCGAATAGATCGTGTTCGGCCAGTTCTTCCACGATGCGGCGAACACCGCGACCGCGCCCTTGTCGGCTTCGCGCAGGAAGCGTTCGCCGATCGAGTCGTCGGTCGGATTGTCGAACGGCGCGGAGAAGCAGGTCATCGCCAGCACCATCGGATAGCGCCCGGCGTTTTTCAGCGCGCTCACGTCTTCGAGCGAGAACAGGTCGCCCATCGCGCCGACGCGCCAGATGTAGGAGCCGCCGTGGCCGAGGAAATGCACCAGCAGGCCGCCGCCGTCCAGATCCTCGCGCAGCGTCGAGCGCGCCTGCTTGTAGCGGCCCGCGTCGCGGTCTTCCGCGTCGGTGTAGATGGTCCGGGTCGCGAATCCCTGCTGCGACAGTTCGCCGGCCAGCTGGTCGGATGCCTGCTTGAACGCGGCCAGCTCGCTGGTGCTGATGAACGTGACCTCGCGGCGCCAATCGCCCGGAGGCGGCTTGTCCAGATACGCGATCGTCTTGGCGACGATCGCCTTGACCTCGTCGGGTTCGGTGACCGGAAAGCGCCCGACCGCGAGCGTCGGATGGAAATCACCCGGCTGCATCGTGACGAAATCGTTGTCGCTGGCAGACTGGCCTTCCGCGCTCGGGAACTGCCAGGTTGGAATCAGGTTGCGCGTGGGCAGTTGCAGGTTCTGGTTCGGATACGGATAACTTTGCATCTCCACGAATCCGGCGCCCTGCAGCACCTGCGACTCGCGCGGCTGCGGGGTCAGCGAATAGGAATTGTTGCCGAGCCGCCCGTTCTTCGGATCGTGGTGCAGGTCGGTGCTTGCGTCGCCGACCAGCAACAGGTAGCGCGGCTTGACCGACCAGTGCCGCGTGCCCCACGCGACCAGGTCGCGGATCGCGCGCGGATGCGCGATGCCGCCGCTGAACTCGTCGTACACGTCGTCGACGTCGTACAACGCCACGCGCAAGCCGTGCTCGCGGTGGAATTGCGCGAGCGGCGCGACCGCGTCGAGCAGGCGCGGATGCGCGACGATCAGGTAGTCGTAGCCGGGATCCGCGGCGCGCAGGTCCGCGGCGCGCTGCGCGCGCAGCGGCGGCGTGCGAGCGGCGCTCGCGGCATGGTAGTCGACGCCATGCACGAACGTCGCGCGCGCGGCGTGCGCGGCGTCGACATGCTGGTAGCTGCCGTCGCTGCCGTACACGTCGACGGGACCGGCCGCGAGCAGCGCTGCGCTGCCGTCCGCGGCCGCCGTGAATCCCGCGTCGCTCGCGCGCAGATCGCCGCGGATCGGATACGCCGCTTCCAGCCAGTTGAACATCACCGCGTCGACGATGAAATTCGCGGCGTCCCAAGGCAGCGCGCGCTTCGGCACGCGCAACACGATGCTGTTGCCGCGCTCCTTGAGCAGGCCGCGCGGCACCTCGAACGTCTTGCGCACTTCGTCGCGACCGTCCCAGCTGAGCGGCGACAGCGGCTTGCCGTTCAACGCAACCTCGACGAGATGGTCGACCGGCTTGGCCTGTTCGGCCGGCGCGGCCACGTTGGACACGCCGCGCAGATCGAGCGTCAACGCGACCACGCCGGCATGCGCGGCGTCGAGGTCGGCGTCGGCCAGGTCGAACGCGAGCGTGAATGGCTGCGGGTCGATCGGGGTGAGCTTGGCCCACTGCCACACGTCGGGCTCGTCGCCGGGCTGCATCTCGCGGTTGCTCAGGCGCAGCAGCAGGTTTTCCTGTTCAAGGTGCAGCGTGCGGCGCAGCGCCACGGGCGCCTGGCTCGTCGATGCCGCGGGCTCGAGCGCGTGCACGCGCGCGTGTGTGCCGGGCGCGGCGGCAAGCTGGTATACATTGACCAGAGAGTATGGGTCGTACCAGCTTTGCGGTCCGTGCAGCGCGCGGCCGAACCATTCGATGCGCGCGCCGGCGCCGAAGCGGCCGCCGCTGTCGCCGACGATGCGGATCGGCACTTCCGTGCCGCGCTGCGTGAGCACGAGGTCGGCACTGGCACAGTCGGCCAGCGACGGCTGCGCAGCCACGATCGCGGCATGCTCGAGCGCGTAGACACCGTCCTCCTGCACCTCGATGTGCAGGCGTCCCGCACAGGCACGCGCTGACGCCGGCGCAATTGCCAGCAGCAGGCAGAGCGGAAGGATCCGCGACAGGATTCTGGACATCATGCTGTGATCGAAAGGCGCGCGGATTGGATCGGGCGTGAGGATCGGGCGGGTTGCGGCTGCCGCAAGCACGCGCCTGCGCCGAAGCGCGCCGCAGCGAGCCGGCGCGCCCGGATACTACAAAACACGCCGCGGCGGCGCAACGCCGGCCCGCCGTACGGCACGGCAATCCGGCCAGTCGGCCGCGACCCGCGGCTGGCCTCGGCGCATTCGCACGCGCACTCCGACGCCGCCACGTGCTGTGCTCAGCGCCGCTGTTCGGCGGCGACCATCAGGCGCGCCAGTTCGGCCACGCCGGTGCGCGGCGCAAAGCCGAGCCGCGCACGCGCTTTCGACGCATCGCCGACCAGCTGCGCGCTGTCGATCGCGCGGAACAACGCCGGATCGACGGTCACCATGCGGCGGCCCTGCGCATCCCACGCGCACTCCTCGACGCCGCTGCCGCGCCAGTCCAGCGCGATGCCCGCCGCGGCGAACGCGAGCGTGGCGAACTCGCGGATCGACGTGGCGATGCCGGTGGCCAGCACGTAGTCGTCCGCCTGCGGCTGCGCGGCCATGGCGGCGAGCGCGGCGACGTACTCGGGCGCGTAACCGAAGTCGCGGCGCGCGGCCAGGTTGCCGAGCGCGAGCGGCGCCTGAACGGCGTCGCGCGCCAGGCGCACCGCGGCGGCGGCGATCTTGCGCGAGACGAAATCCGCGTCGCGCAGCGGCGATTCGTGGTTGAACAGGATCGCGCAACTCGCGTGCAGGCCGTGACGCACCCGGTAGTCCTGCGTCGCGACGTGCGCGAAATGCTTGGCCACCGCGTACGGGCTGCGCGGCGCGCACGGCGTCTGCTCGTGCTGCGGACTGTGCGGCGCATCGCCGAAGATCTCGGCGCTGGAAGCCAGCACGAAATGCGTGCGCGGCGCGGCGGTGCGCACGGCTTCGAGCAGGTTGAGCGTGCCCTGCCCGTTTGCGCGCATGCTCGCCTCGGGGTCGCGCAGCGACTCGGCCACGCGTGACTGCGCGGCCAGATGAAACAGCGCCGACGGCTGCGCTTCGGCGAGCAGCGCGTGGCAGCCGTGTGCATCCTCCAGATCGAGCGTCGCCAAGCGCAGGCGCGGATGCGCGGCGATGCCGAGCTCGCGCAGCCGCCACAGCGATTCGTCGCGCGCCCCGGGCCGGCGCGTGCCGGTGACCGTGGCGCCCTGCGCGAGCAGCAGCGCCGCGAGATAGGCGCCGTCCTGGCCGCTGATGCCGGTGATGAGCTGCATGCTCAGCCGAACTCGCCGTCGCACAGCGGCGCGAACGCCGCGCTCGCGCGCCACGCGTCGCGATACAACGTCAGGCACTGCGCCGCGACGCGCGCCGCCGGCAGCAGCGCGCTGGCCGGTTCGCCGAGCAACGCGTCGTGCGTGCTGTCGACCAGCGCCACGCCCGCCCCACGCGCCGCCGCGCGCAGCGGCGCCGCCAGTGCCTCCGCGTCGCCGTGCAGGTGCACGAATTCGATCGCACGCCGCTGCAGCTGATCGCGCAAGGCGTCCACGTGCAGGTCGCCGTCGTGCAGGCTGCGGCAGTCGAAACTGCCGCGCAGCGCGGCGGCAAAGACCTGCGCGCCGCGCGTCAGCAGCACCCGCGGGCGCGGCGGCAACGCCGCATAGCGATGGTCGCGGTCGGCATAGATGCGGCGCACGCGGTAGTCGAGCACGCGCCGCGTGAAGCCAAACAGCGTCGCGCCGACCTTCGCTTCGTAGTCGGGATAGCGCGCGCGCAGCACCGCCATGCCCTGCGCGCCGAGTTCGAGACGGCGCGCCTCGCCGAAGCTGGCGCTGCGCGCGTGCCGCACCAGCACGTTGCCGGCAATCGCGTGCCGGAAGCCGGCGCGCTCGGCGCGCTGGCACAGATCGTTTTCCTCGCCGTAGCCGCTCGGAAACGCCGCGGCGTCGAGCACGCCGACACGCTCGAACAGGCGCCGCTTGACGAACATGCAGAAGCCGTTGCCGGTCGGCAGCTCCGGCACGCAGCCGCCGGCGTGCTGCAGCAGCGCGCGTTGCGCCTGCGGCAAGGTCCAGCGTTCCGGGATCGGGCAGTACTGT
>Ga0207639_10001888_pt1 | contig 14077 bp, 11 predicted proteins | sample KBSCornC32_FD_184299 | JGI IMG/M metagenome (GOLD analysis project Ga0207639, IMG submission 184299) | Corn rhizosphere microbial communities from Kellogg Biological Station, Michigan, USA - KBS Corn C3-2 (SPAdes) (version 2) | ecosystem: Host-associated > Plants > Roots > Rhizosphere > Soil ...
AAAAGAAATATTAATTGCCTCGCATATTGTTCCTTGGAAAGGTTCTACAAATGAAGAACGGCTCGATGTAGATAATGGAATACTATTATCCCCTACCTATGACGCCTTGTTTGACCAACACCTTATTAGTTTTGAAAACAATGGGAAAATAATATTGTCTGAGAATTTGCTAAAAACAAATTACAGCTCAATCGGAATAACTGGTAAAGAATCCATTAGGAACCTCTCTTCTAGTAACATGCCATATTTAGAAAGGCACAGACAAAGATTATAATTCCAATTTAGTTTCTGTCGTCTTTATCTGCGATATATTGTAACTGCGGGTTGCTTTGTTTTGGACATCGGCCATTGTGTATAGGTAATAAAGACTAAGACTCTGATAGTGGTAAGAGGCGATCAAGATCTATCGCCGAACATTGGGGATAGCAAGATAATTGAGCAGAAAAAAAACTTATATTAGTAATACCAAAACCCACCACATGCAACAAAGAATTCTTCGCCTGCTTTTCTTTTTTATCATCGCTATTGCTTCGCTTAGTGCCCGGTCCCAGGAAGCAAGATATTATACCCTGGTGATTGATAAAATAGAGCTGCCGTCTTTTACAAAAGATACTACTGCCACAACCTATTTTCAGTTAAGCATTTCTTTTGATGACGACAGGAAAGTGAACCTTTTTAAATATGCGACCTTAAGTTCTAAACCATCTGTTCTTGTAATCAACGAAAAAATACTGGATATTAGAAGAGAATACAAAATGAACTTCTGGATGAAGTTTACCGAGTATGGTTCCAAAGGACCAGCAACTGTTACATCTACCGGCCTTGTGAATGGGCTCAATAATCTTCGCTTCGTATTTGATAATAGCTTTTCTGCAATCAGTGAAGGAAAGAGAACCTTTTATTGGAATGCAAAAGAGAGCACCAATTATATTTCCGATTTTTATATAGAGAAGGACGCCGGTCCTGTTGTCACCCTCTACTGGCACCTGGAACCCAGCAAGCTGCAATAAGGATACGTTACCGAATACATTTCATCCTTATTCTACCAGCACAAATGCCGCCCAGTCCTTTGCTTCATAGCTCTTGCTCATTAATAATTGCGTAAGCTGCAAAGATTGGGATGGACTTTTGCCTGCGAGAAGATATTGATAGAATTGTTCCATAAAAAAAGCGGTTGGCTTATCCGGTACTTTCCACAGGGAGATAAGCAGGTGGCGGGCACCACTTAGTTTTAATGCTCTGGAAAGTCCATCTACGCCAAGATTATTCCGTAGATCTCCCAACCCGGTCTCGCAGGCACTCATAGAAATAAGATAACATTTCCGCAGGTCAAGATTGGCCAGTTCAAAACCCATCAGGTAACCATCACTGTTCTTATCTATGCTGCTATCGGGATCATTGGCATTACTTACTGCTATGCCACATCTGAACAAGGGTTCATATTTTACCGCTTCCTGGTTCCACCTATCCGTATAGCTTTCTTTAGCTGCTATGCTATCTACATAAAAACCGTGGCTCGCAATATGAATGAAGGGATACTTCGGCAGATCAGTAATGACGGTATCTGGAAATTGTTTCCCGGTCAATAATTTTGTATTGTAACCTGACCTGGTAAATAATTGCTGTAGCTTTTCTGTTTCTTCTTTTGTTCCGGGTAGATAATTCCAGCTATATGATCTGTTGAATAATTTATTCTTATTGTCTATACCAGCATCACCATAAGTAAGCCCACCGGCCAATAAAACATTTCCTTTTGCTGGCATCGGCAACTCTTTCAATGACAGGCTATAGCTTCCCGATAGCTGTCTTAAATGAATATAATTAAAGAGGTATTTGTATTTCCATTGCAACGCAGCAAAAGAAATACGGTTAAGCAACCCATCCTGTACCAATAGCCATTCTTTTTTATCCTGCAGGTAGGACCAAAATGGCTGGAGCAATAACTCACCCAATTTATCAATGCTACCCTGTTGAAATTTTTTATCGGTCGTGTTGGCTGGTTTTATTATCAGGCCCCGGTTACTGTTAGTTCCTAAAGCCGCAGTCTGTGGTGATGCAGTAGGGTCTTTTAATAGTGTTGAAACAATCGTTTCAGGATATAAATTCAAGACCTCCATCTTATTACCCGGCATAATCACAAATGCACCATAATAAGCTGTTGAATCACTAAGCCATCTGGTATAGCGAATGGTTTCTGTATATACCTGTTCAGGTTTAAGCAAGCCGGATATATTTTTCCACGCTGTTAATTGTACTAATGAATCCATACCGGCTTTTTCCAATTGGTTCAGCCAGAGTACCTGCATCTTTTCCTGTAGTTTTGTTGCACCGATACCATATTTATACCGAAGGCGGGAGTTCTGGAGATACAGGCTGGTTTCCTGTCGTAAGCTACGCAGGTCTTCGAGGATCTTCACCGACAAGCTGTCGTTGGATCGTAATAAAAGTTCATCTGGAACCTGGTTTCCATCGGTCAATAATTTTTTAAGAGAAAGTGACTGGGCTATCACTCTTTCTTTTATTGCAGGGTATGCATCCAGTTTGCTGGAAAAAAGTAATTCGTGATATACATCAAAGTATTGACTCAACCGCTGTTCATACAATCGCATCCTGTCTGCTACATTCAGCATAATAAAGTTGTAACGCAATTGACGGCCTGTATAAAAAAGCAGGTTGGATAAAGTGTTTTCATGAATTTTTTTATGGCTTCGCCAGTAAGCATTCAGGTAAGCCAGTTGCACGGGATAAAAAATAGCCGGCTTGTTAGATTGTTCCTGCAGATCCCGTATCGACTCCTGAAACAAATCTTCCTCCCAATTACCTTTCTGGGCCATCATGATGCCTATCAGGTATTGCATTTGTGTCCAGGCACGGGTAGTATATAATAAGGCCACATCACTTCCATCATCAAGTGGCTTTACATCATCCATTAATTTTTTCATCGAATCTTTTGCGGGCTGGTATTGCCGGTTGGCCCAAAGGGTGTAGGTCTCTTCCAGGCGGGCCTCCATAAATATTTCCCATTGTGGTAAAGAATTTATGGTATTGCTGTCGGGAAGCGGTGCATGTTTTTTCAGCTGCCGGCTGTTCTCCAAGGATGCTTCGTACTTGTTTTGCAACCTATCAGCACTCACCATTATTTTCCGGTAAGCAATAATGGCCCGGGTAGCTTCCGGTAATGTAAAAAGATCATTACTGATGATCACATCCAGCCCCCGAAGTGCGATCATTTCTTCTTCAAATCCATTACCGGTTTGTTCATACAGGTTGGCCAGTTTTTCTACCAGGCCAGCATATTCTTCCGGGCTTACTGCCGGCCGCAGGCCTGCTTTAATGGCTGCTTCCATTTCGTTTGGCAGTAAGTCATTGAAGATGAATTCCTTCATCTCCAATATCACCTGTCCTTCTTTATGTTCGCTTATGGCCCAGTTATAATACCCAGTGATAAGGCTGTTGTATAAATAATAATAACCTGTCCGAAGGGTGCGGTTAAATTTTTTACTGCCATAGGTATTGTCTGTTACCATTTCAGACTTCAATCCTTTGAGACGGGAGAGCAATGTTTTGAACGAATTCCGGAAATCTATTTTCAGTACTTCTTTGTTAAATGAATTGCTGCCTCCTGTAAGTGGAATGGTCCAGCCCAGCTGATTTGTATACTCTCCGGGAAACCGTTCTCCATAGGGTAGTTCCAGCCAGGCTTCCAGATCAGCATTTAATATTATCCAGTCATTAAAGCGCAGGTTCAGTTTATCCATCGGGTCCTTCCACTGGTAGTACAGCATCATATAGTAATCATAAATGGCCAGTTGTTTTGCAGTACCATAATTTTTCTCTTTCATTTTTTTATCCGCCAGGTTCACAACAGCATACTTGTAATGTTCCCTGGATGGACCTTCTGCCATGGACGCCCGGTATATAGTGTCTGCTGTCAGCCACTCGGGCATCCTGTTGTTTTTATAATACAACTGTACCAGGTTATTAAACGCATTAGCAAAAGCATCTACCGGTATCTTTTGTTGGGTTTTTAGTAAAGCAATTCCCCTGTCACGGTATAGCTGTCGTTCTTTTCTATCAAAAATGTAGAAGGCCTGGAACAGGCGAATAACCCCGGTATAGGCCGGATAAGCATCCTCGATAGCAGGTAGCTTTTCATCAATCAGTTTTACCGGTATACGGGTATTTGCCGAATCCTTTATACCCTGGTAATAATAAGCCTGGTTCAACAGGCTATCGATGATGGGGGCATAGGCAGCGGGAAAGACTTCTTGTGCAGCAACAGTATTAAAACTGCTTACCAGGATAATAAGTACAAGAATATAGCGCATGAATTAAATGTACATAAGAACTGGTGAAGGGCAAATACCTAGTGTTGGGTATAAAGAAGAAGCAGTTTTGTAATACACTTAGCCAATTTATATAGGTGCTAAGCGTATAAGATAGCCTTCTTCTCCATACAACAAAAAAACCCCGATACCAGGGACCATTTTTTCTTGCGGTATAAAATGTTAATTGGTTAAACATTTCCTGGTCAAAAAAATCATTGAAAAAAATTTCTATGCTATTAACATTTCTTTGATGATGATTGGTTCTTGATTTGAATATACCAGTAGTATTAATTCACTTTTTAAATTTTAAATCATGAAAAAAATCTTTACTTTATTTTTTGCTCTGGGAATGATCGCTGTTGCACAAGCACAGCCTGGTAACCGCGACAACAGAGACAACCGTGACATCCGACAACCTGATACCAAGGTTATTGTTGTAGATCACAGGGACAACGGGTATGATAATAATAATATCCGTTATGATGATCGTTTTTCTAATGATAGAAAAAGAGATTGGGAGATCAATCGTATCAACAAAGAATACGATTACAAAATTCAACAGGTAAAAAGATCTTTCTATTTATTCCGTGGTGAAAAACAAAGACAGATCCGTATGCTGGAAGCACAACGTGACCAGGAAATAAGAATGGTGATGTATAAGTATTCAGATAAGAGAGGTCGTCGTGATGATCATCCTGATCGTAGATATTAATCTCAGATAATTTTTAGTAAAAGCCCCGCATAAGCGGGGTTTTTTATTTTTATACACCGCATGTGGCTAAAAAAACCCTTAGAAATACTTGGATTTTGGCTAAAAAAATACCTCCGGGCCAGCTCGTCCCCGTTTTGATAGTTGTAACTACGTATGGGTTGATAAAATCATTTGGTATTTCTCCTATTCTTAAACGGTATTTTTTGTTCAGGTTATTCTATACAAGCATTTTTACAACGCAATCCGTACCCGACCGACAACTACTATCAAAGCAGAACAAATTTGCTTCGGTAGGTGTCCAACATCTTTTTAAAACCAAAAATTCATTTTATGAAAACCAACGGAATTGCAAACACTACGCTTGTCCCCACTAACCCAAAAGGACAACAACCGGTCACAAAACCTCAATTAAGCGACAGGGCTTTTTATCTGATCGCATTGGCGTGCCTGCTGCGTGAAAACAAAAAGACAGCCATTCTCAAACAATTGTTAGAACCGGGGCCGGTAGCTGCATAAGCACCAGCAACTTTTTCAAGTACATCTTAACAACAGAACCAGGTCTTTAGTCCGTACACTATGATCAACCATACTGAAGCAGAATAAATCCACTTCGGTAAAATATTCAACTCCTTTTAAAAACCAACTTCAAATCTCTATGCTATGAGTATGCGTCAATTAAAAATCAGTGCCTCCATTACCAACCGTGAATCGCAAAGTCTTGGTAAGTATCTTCAGGAAATAAGTAAAATGCCGTTGATGACGGCGGAAGAAGAGAACACTCTTTTTCCACTGGTACGCCAGGGTGATAAAAAAGCACTGGACCGCCTTACACAAGCTAACCTTCGCTTTGTGGTATCTGTTGCAAAACAATACCAGCACCAGGGTATGTCTCTTGACGATCTTATCAATGAAGGTAATATCGGCCTTATCAATGCCGCCAAACGTTTTGATGATACAAAAGGTTTTCGTTTTATAAGCTATGCTGTATGGTGGGTGCGTCAAAGCATATTACAGGCTTTGGCCAATGATTCGCAATTGATACGATTGCCTTACAATAAAAAAGTACTGGATAACCGTATTAAAAAAGCCCATGCAGAACTGGAGCAAACATTAGAAAGACCGGCTTCAGCAGAAGAAATAGCAGAACTATTGGAAGTAGATATAACAGAAGTAGAATCCCGCCTGGCTTACAGCACAAAAGCACTGAGCCTAGATACGCCTCTAAATGATGAAGAAGATAATAGCCTGCTTGATGTATTGCAAACAACTGATGGAGTGAATGCATTTGAAGGTTCTTCTTTTTCTGGTTCATTAAGAACTGAGATAGATAGAATAATGTCTGTTTTAAAACCCCGGCAGCGGGAGATGCTTTATTCATTCTTTGGATTTACAACAGGATTTCCAATGAGTCTGGAGGAAATTGCAAGAAAGCATGATCTTACAACCGAAAGAGTAAGACAGATAAAAGATAAAGCCATTCAACAATTAAGAACAACGAGCAGCTTCCAATTATTGAGAGGTTACCTGGCAGCATAATTCTGTTGTTTTCAGTAACGAACTGACAAACATAATCATAGTTAAACAGTGGATCCTTCCCGGGTTAAATCTTAACCTGGTGCGGATTCACTGTTCTTTATAGGTAATCTTTTCTCCAACTGGTTTCTTTATGATAAAGAAACCTCTGCCCGTCCAACACGTCCCCCAGTGAAAAACCGGTTACAGCCCCGGTTTAACGCGGGACAACTTACTCCCGGAACCTACGGGTGATACTGCATTTTAAAGCTACACGGCCCGGATTGATCCAAAAAAGCCTGGAACTGGAAATTTTTCTATGAAAGTGACCCGGAAACTGTCTAAAACAGTTGACCCGGGAGCTGGAACCAAGGATTTACAGAATCATGCAGAAACAGTTAAATAATATTCGTAAATATGCTAAAGCAAATAGTGCAAGAATCACCTTGAGGACAGAAAACGGTAACCTCTCTTTATCTATTTCTGATAACGGTTCCGGTTTCTACACGAATAAGAGAACTAATGGAACAGGCCTGAAAAATATTAGCAGCCGTGTTGATTTGTATGCTGGTGAAGTGAAGACCTTTTCAGCACCAGGACAGGGATGTAATGTGAGATCAGCATTCCTTTATTATAAACTATTACCGGTATGGAAAAAATTACTGTTGTTGTTGTTGACGATCATCAGTTGGTACGGGAGATGTGGGTCCGGTTGTTCCAGGGAAAACCAGGTACTGAAGTGATTGGTGATATTGGTGAATTTGAACCAGCGATAGAAATGATCAAAACAAAACGTCCCGATATCGTATTGCTGGATATTAACTTGCCCGGAGCCTCCGGAATGGATGCTGTACCATTGATAAGAAAATATGCCCCGGGAACCCGCATCATCGCTGTATCAATGCATAGTCAGCCAGCTTATGCAAAGAAGATGTTGCAGCTTGGCGCAAAAGGTTATGTTACCAAAAATTCATCACATGAAGAAATTTTCGGGGCGATCGATGCAGTAATGGCCGGCAAAACATATGTATGTATGGAGATCAGGAATATACTTTCTGAACAGGCATTACAGGATGAGCCATCATCACCCAGCATCAAAGAACTTTCTATACGCGAAATAGAGATCATTAAGCTTATTAAAGAAGGTAACTCTTCGAAAGAAATTGCTTCGGTATTGAATATCTCCGTACGAACAGCAGAAGTACACCGCCATAATATTTTAAAAAAACTAGGTTTAAAAAATACTGCTTCGCTGATCAACTTCATCAATAAAACAGATCTGTCGCTTTAATACTACCAGTTTTATATTGAATAGTCTAGTATTAAGTACTTAATGACTCAAGTTTGACCTTCTTCGGATACGCTTCTTGTCGTTTACCGGATATTTTTGCTGTTGAAACAATTCGACCCCTTTTTTCCGAACCCTATATTATTCTCTTTCAAAAAGAGAAATAAGAAAACCGTTTTTATTATGATGAACCCCATCACTGTTATTCTTGCTGACAATAACCGGCATATACATGAAAGTTTTAAGATGCTCATTTATCCCCTCAAGGATATAAGGGTTGCCGGAGAAGCTCATAGCGGAGAAGAAGCAATTTCTATAGCCAATGAATTGCGTCCGGATGTTATGTTAATGGATATTAATATGTCGCCGGTCAACGGTCTTGAAGCTACCAAGCAGATCCTTGAGAAAAACCCCGGCATTAAGATCATTGGCCTTTCTATGCATTCAGATATCTCTTTTTGCAAAAGCATGATGAGCCTCGGTGCTTACGGTTATCTTACTAAAGCCTCTACATACCGTGAGATCATTGATGCGATCAAGGAAGTAGCTGTGGGCAAAAAGTATATTGACAAAAAAATTGCAGCGGTTATTTAATGATTAAATAAATTTCTGTTCAGGCTTATCGCTTCATTTAGGTTAATTTCAGGCTATCATTAATTGGGTCAACCAATAAACTTTATTGACCCGTTCTTGTTATTCACTGATAAATTAACCAATTATGCCAGCTACAAAAGCCTACGGTGCACAAAGCGCCACATCTCCTATCGCCCCGCTTACTATTGAAAGAAGAGCGCCTAAACCACATGATGTAGAAATAGAGATCCGTTACTGTGGTGTATGCCATAGTGATCTGCATACTGCCCGCAACGAATGGGGCAATGCTGTATACCCCTGCGTTCCCGGACATGAAATTGTTGGGATAGTAACTGCTGTTGGAAGCCATGTAAAAAAATTTAAAGTTGGTGACAGGGCCGGTGTTGGTTGCCTGGTAGATAGTTGCCGTGATTGTGATAATTGTAAAGATGGGTTAGAGCAGTTTTGTGCTACGGGTCCTACATTCAGTTATGGTAGCCCGGAAAGAGATGGCAGTGGCATTACCCATGGTGGGTATAGCCAGTCTATTGTAACACACGAAGATTTTGTGTTGCATATTTCCGATAAACTTCCATTAGATGCTGCGGCACCTTTGCTATGTGCCGGCATTACCACTTACTCTCCCCTGAAACATTGGAAAGTTGGTAAGGGAACAAGGGTCGGTGTATTGGGATTGGGCGGTCTTGGCCACATGGGGGTAAAAATTGCAGTTGCTATGGGAGCTGAAGTTACCATGCTCAGTCATTCCCCGGCCAAAGAAAAAGATGCGCAACGATTAGGTGCACACAAGTTTGTATTAACAAGTGATGAAGCCAAGGTAAAAGAGGTGACCGGCTATTTTGATTTTATTCTTGATACTGTTTCTGCAGATCATGATTATAATTTTTACATGGGTCTACTTCGCACCAATGGTACAATGGTATGTGTAGGTGTACCTGCAACTCCGGCACAGATTCCTGCTTTTACTATCATTTTTGGTCGTAAGAGTTTAGCCGGTTCATTGATCGGTGGTCTTCCTGAAACACAGGAGATGCTTGATTTTTGTGCTGAACATAATATTGTATCCGATATTGAATTAATCAAGATGGCAGACATTAATGAGGCGTATGAAAGAATGTTGAAGGGTGATGTGCGGTATCGGTTTGTGATCGATATGGCAACTCTTTAAAAAGTTCGGAGTTCCCGGATTTGTGTTCAGCGTTGTTCCAGTGCAATAATTACCCGGGATTATTAATCCTTCAAATTTTGGAAGTGTTTTATAAAAGAGCATTACTTTTCCAGTAATGCTCTTTTCTTTTTAAGTTTTATTACTTCGTAAATGATCAGAACAATAAGCAGGGTTAATAGAATTAGTGTAGAGCCTTTTGTCCCGTAATCCATTCCGCCTTTTTCCTTTGATTTGGTAAGCAGATCGCCGAATGTGGCACCGAATGGCCGGGTTAAAATAAATGCGATCCAGAAGAGAAGTATCCGTGAGATCTTTGTGAAGTAATAAGCCAGAATTATTACAGCCAATACAGCGGATATTAAAAGAGCGCTGCCGCCAAATCCTAATCCGGAATCATCTGCTAAAAAATCTCCCAATGCCGTACCGAGTGTATTGGAGAATAAGATTGCTATCCAGTAGAACATTTCTCCCTTAAATGATCTTACATGAGTAACGGATAGTGTTTTTTCGCTGATACGCCAGGTTATTAAAATAATAATAAGAATAGAAACAAGAATGAGTGAGCCAAGTGCATAGCCCAATTCTAATGTCCGATCCATATAATCTGACATAGTAGTACCTGCAGTACTGGTGGCAACGATGACGGCCCAATAGATTGGTGGTATATATCGCTTAGCTGCTAACTGACAAACCAACATTATAAGAAAGAATGCAAAAAAGATCAGGGTACTTGTAGCATAGCCAACATTTAATGTTTGTGCCAGCAGATCGCCACCAGTTTCACCTAAAGTCGTAGCAGTTATCTTCATGATCCAGAACAATAGGGTTAGTTCGGGAATCTTGTTCCAGGTATACTCCTTTTGGCCGGTCAGTGTTTGCATTATCATATTTTTCAGTTGTGTTACAACGATAGTGCCACGAAGCTATTGCAGTGAAATTCTGATATATAAGTCATGCTTTTTGATCCTGGTCCCCGATTGCTGAGGCGTTATTTACACGAATGGCGTTTTGCAGATCGAAAAAGTTGATTGCTTGCTGAGCAAGACCTTCTCTTATAACCAGTACTACCTTTTCTTTTCTTTCTTTCATTACTTCTATTAGCAGGTCATGAAACCCTTCGCCTCTTAACTCCATCAGATCGGAAGCATCTATTATTAACCAGCCATCTTTATTAATAGCTTCACGAATTATCTGAATGGCTTTGTTGAAACTATTTTTACTGAAAGTAAATCGTCCTACAGTTAATACGTCTGTTTCACTTTCGTTGGCTTCCATGGGGAATTGTTCTTTGGTTTGAACGTTCATGAAAACTCTTTTGCCATTTATAACAGGTGTAAGTATACCGTAAATATCGTTTCTATTGGCCGACCAGGTCATAAGCGAGGTTGTTTTGCCTGTTTGAATGGGCGCGGTAAGTATGAATATCTTTTGCCTTGAGACGGGAAGAGCATTAACCAGAACTATTTTACTCCAGGTGTTAATTCTCTTCCATCCTTTGTAGCAGGACGATCGCTTCCAGCTTTGTGCAATTAATTGTTGTGTTACTGGTAATAGTCGCAACACTTCTTGTATCTCCTGCTGCGATTGTGATTGTTTCTTTTGTAACCACGAATGCAGAAGCCGGGTTAATAGTGGTCCGATGATAAATATCCAACCGAGTACAATGATGATGGAGCGTAATAATATTTTTAATGAAATATGAGACGGTAATAATGGTGTACCGATCTTAAAATAAGATTGCACATATAAAGCGATCAGCAATATCCAGATGATGAGCAGGGCTTTTTTTAATCGTTTTCGTTTCTTTTTGCCTCTGGGAGAAAAGGTTGTCCTGTCTTCTACGCTGATATTATATATTTTTTCACTGCGCCATCTTTCTATGCGCTTTGGTAACAGCGATGACCACCAGCCAATAAACAGACCGGTGATAAAATGAAGAGCCACATATCCCGCACCGATCCATAAACTATAATTGGTGGTCGTTCTTTGTTTAGTGAGCCCGTTGATGAAGTTGTTGATCACTTTCCAGAGATCGTTTCCATAAACGATAGTGAGTACAAGAATGCGTTGTAATCCTGATTCTAATAATCCAAGTACAGATAATAGAATGCAGGAGAGCCTGAAGGTTCTTTTATTCCAGAATAATAATTCTCCCAATAACCCCTGAAAGAAGACAGCAATATAAGCTGGTGGAGGGGCCTGCGGACTCAGCATCATTTTAAAGACAGCAACGATGATGGTGGCTTTGATGATGGCTCCTTTTTTAGGTACATACCAGGCGATCAGGCAGATACAAACAATGGCGCAGCTTCCAACGACTAAACCAGATACAGGAATTTTAAATCCATGAATGATACCGCCGAGCATTGCTTCGCAGAGAACCCATAGTGCGATGAGGCGGTAATAGATAGCACTAACCCTTAAAGGGGAATGCGAAGTTGTTGCATCTATAGATTCACTCATTTTTGTCAATTGTGGTCTTTTCAACTACTATGGCAGTTCTTGAATGAATCGTGTCCCTACTATCTTTTAATTGTTCTCCCTTTTTACCAGATAACACGGTTTTTATTTCAGCAACGATAGATAATGCGATCTCTTCGGATGTTTCTGCGCCTATGTCTAAGCCAACCGGTCCGTGAATCGTTGCCAGTTGTTCTTCTGTCAATGTCAATCCGTTATCCTTTAATTCATCAATGATACGGTCCCGTTTTTTCTTTGGACCAAGTAATCCGATGTACACAACATTTCTGCTGACAAGTTCTTTCAGCATTGCCATGTCGTAATTATAGTTATGTGTCATTAAAGCAAAAACAGTTTGTTCATCAATTGTTAGTTGCTTCAAGACATCTTCCGGCTTTGATACGAGTACCTGGCAAGCCGAAGGAAATCGCTCTGTTTTTGCATAATTGGCCCTGCCATCAACGATCGTTATTTCCCAACCAAGAATGGCGGCCATTTCTGCCAATGGCATTACATCGTTTCCGGCACCAACGATCACTAATGAAATAGCGGGTTTTATATGTTCGATAAAAGCGGTAATGTTCTCTGTCGATGTAATGTAATTCTTAAAAGAAGTGGTTTTGTTCTCCAGTGCATTCTTTGCATCTGTTAACAGAACATCTTGCAATGTGGGATGATTTGCAATAAAGATCCCGTTCTTATAAAACAAGAGACAAGTGCCAGGTTGCTGTGCTTTTCTGTCTTCTAAAGAAAACAATGTGATTAAAACTGTTTGTTGTCTTTTTTCTGTTGATGCTTTTAGTAATTGAATTGGATTGATAGGATCTTGTTTATTGATTGGCTCAATCAGTACCTGTATGATTCCGTTGCAACCAAGACCCAAACCAAGTTTTGCATCGTCCTCGTCATTGGTATCATACGTTACCAGCATAGTTCTGTTTTCTGCCATTACCAGCAACGCTTTTCGCAAAGCATCTCCTTCGAGACAGCCGCCGCTGATCGCTCCTGTTAATGATCCGTCTTCTGTTATCAACATTCTTGCACCGGGTCTGCGATAAGATGAACCCTCTACATGCACTACAGTTGCCAAAGCGGCATGTTTGTTTTGATGTACGGCTTCCTCGTATGCTTTTACGATATCTTTTATTTCTTTCATCAATCGTTAATATTCATTATTGAAGTTACTTTAATTCTATTTAGATCATCAGGATTGAGAATTTACATTAACTTTAAAAGACAATTATATCACCGCTTGATACGATTCATTCTAAACGAAAAAACGATTGCGACAGACCTGCCTCCTGGCATGGTCATACTCGACTTTATCCGTTATCATCAACATCTAACCGGAACAAAGATCGGTTGCCGTGAAGGCGATTGCGGTGCCTGTACCGTATTGGTTGGCGAAATTGTGAATGGAGAAATGCAGTATCAATCCATGACGAGCTGCCTGATGCCAATTGGTAACGCCCTTGGAAAACATATTGTGAGCATTGAAGGAATAAATTTTGCAGACACATTAAATCCGATTCAACAGGCTATGGCCGATGAGGGTGCAACGCAATGTGGTTTTTGTACACCAGGTTTTGTGATGTCGCTTGCCGGGTATTGTTTAAGCAATGCAGCAGCTAATCAGCAATCGGCGATTGCTGCGATCGATGGAAATATCTGTCGTTGCACGGGGTACAAACCAATTGAAAGAGCAGCAGGAAAAGTAGCAGCGATAATGAAAGAAAGAAATGAAGAAGAGGTAACATCGTTTGTTGCAAGAAAAAAAATACTGCCCGAATATTTTACAGGTATAAAAGAACGGTTACAAGAAATGAACCAGGTGGAAAGGTCCAGGTTGCTTCCAGACCTTGCAGCGTTAAAAGAAAGACCACATGTTGTAGGTGGAGGTACCGACCTATATGTACAGAAGCATGATACAATGACGAATGCTGATATTCATTTTGTATTCGACCGGGCTGAGTTGAATGGCATTACCAAAGAAGGTAATAAATGTTTTCTCGGTG
>Ga0207639_10001890_pt1 | contig 14070 bp, 7 predicted proteins | sample KBSCornC32_FD_184299 | JGI IMG/M metagenome (GOLD analysis project Ga0207639, IMG submission 184299) | Corn rhizosphere microbial communities from Kellogg Biological Station, Michigan, USA - KBS Corn C3-2 (SPAdes) (version 2) | ecosystem: Host-associated > Plants > Roots > Rhizosphere > Soil ...
AATACCGGATTGGTGTGGACGTCGACTATGGGTTGCGGCCCCTCGTGCTCGTGGACCAGTCGCCCGGGATCGTCCAGGCCGGCACGGCGAGCGACCATCACAACGTCATCGAACATGCCGTCTCGGCCACGCTGCTGGCCAGCGCGGGCCTGAGCCATGGGCTCGAGGCGGGCCTGGCGGTCCCCGTGACCTTGTTCCAGACGGGGGAAGGGGCCTCGGGCGTCGCCAAGCCGTCCGCGTTCGGCGTCGGGAACCCGCAGCTCGGCCTGAAGGCGCGCCTCCTCTCCGCGGGCGGCTTCGGACTCGGCGCGGCCGTCCTCGCCTCGATCCCGGTCGGGACCGGGACCTTCACGCACGATGACGGCTTCGCCGCCGGCGGGCGCCTGTTCGCCGACCTGCGGAGCGGGCCCCTGGGCGTGGGCCTGGGCGCAGGCTTTCGCTACCACGCCGAGCGGGCGTTCTATGACTCGACGCTGGGCAGCGAGCTCGACTTCGCCGCCGCCGCCACCTACCGCCTGGGCATGCGCACCTCCGCGCTGGTCGAGGTGGCCGGGACCACGGCGGCCAGGAGCCCGTTCGAGAACAAGCGTCGGTCACCGCTGGAGGCGATGGCCGGCCTGCGGCAGCGTATCGGGCGGCTGTGGCTGATGGCGGCGGCCGGACCCGGGCTGGTGGAGGGGATCGGCACGCCCGTCTTCCGCGCGGTGGGCAGCCTGGCCTGGGCCAGCCACCCGCCGGACGCCGACGGCGACGGCATCTCCGACGACGACGATCGCTGCCCCGAAGTTCCCGAGGACCGGGACGGCTTCGAAGACGCGGACGGCTGCCCCGATCCCGACAACGATGGCGACGGCTTGCCGGACGCGGCCGACAAGTGTCCTTCGGACGCCGAGGACAAGGACGGCTTCGAAGACGCGGACGGCTGCCCCGATCCCGACAACGACAAGGACGGCGTCCTCGACCCGCAGGACAAGTGCCCCGACAAACCCGAGACGAAGAACGGCTTCGAGGACGAGGACGGCTGCCCCGACGACCTCCCGGCCCCGACCGATCGCGACAGCGACGGCATCGTGGATGACGACGACGAGTGCCCCGAGGAGGCCGAGGACAAGGACGGCTTCGAGGACGACGACGGCTGCCCCGATCTCGACAACGACAAGGACGGGATCCCCGACGCTCAGGACAAGTGCCCGCTCGAGCCCGAGACCATCAACGGCAACGAGGACGACGACGGCTGCCCCGACACGGGTCCCCCGAGCCAGGTGCGCCTCGGCAAGCACGAGATCGAGACGCTGCAGCCCGTGTTCTTCGACACCGATCGCGCGCGTGTTCGACACGCCTTCTACAACCTGCTCGGTCAGGTGGCGCTGCTGTTGAAGGCTCACCCCGAGATCGGCCGCTGCGGCGTCGAGGGACACACCGACGACACCGGCCCGCCGGACTGGAACCAGAAGCTGTCTGTGATGCGCGCGAGCTCGGTGATCGAGTTCCTGGCGGGCAAGGGCGTCGACCGGAAGCGGCTGGTGCCGATCGGCCACGGCGAGAGCCTGCCGTGGGCCTCGAACAAGACCGAGGAGGGCCGGGCCCAGAACCGGCGGGTCCTCTTCCACATCGAAGGCGTCGACATCGAGGGCCAGCAGAAGGAGCGGATGCGCGCCGAGCGCCGGAAGATGATTCAGATCCACAAACGCCGCGACAAGGCGGCGCCGAGCGGCGGCGGCACGCCTGCCGACCCGGACAAAGAGAGTGACCGAGCGAGCGAGCGGTCCGACGAAAAGGCCAAAGCCAGCGACAAGGCCAGGCCCGAGGACAAGGCCAGGCCCGACGAGAAGTCCCGCCCCGACGACAAGGCCAGGCCGAACGAGAAGGCCAGGCCCGACGAAAAGGCCAGACCGGACGAGAAGGCAAAGCCGGGAGCTGGAGCGAAGCCCGAAGAACGGTCCAGGACGCCGGCCGAGAAGCCGAGCGCCGCCGACAAGGGGAAGCCCGACGACAAGGGCAAGGCCGGGGCGGCCGCGGGTAAGGGGAAGGCGAAGGCGAGCGCCGACGACGAAAAGTCAGAGCCCGCCGCATCCCCCGACGAAGACGCTTCGCCGTCCTCCCCCAATGGGCCCAGGAACAAGCGCCTCCGCCAGCCTCGGGGCCCGGCCCACAACAAGCCCGACGGCACCGAGGAGCCGGAGCCCTCCACCCTCAAAGACCTGCTGAAGCTGCCCGAGCGCTGAGCCGAGCGCCCTTCGGAAGGTCGTCGGCGCGTCAGGCCTCGGCGACGCGCGCGTTCTTGTACAGGTCCTCGATGGCGGACCGATACCTGTCGGCGACCACCTTCCGCTTCACCTTCAGGCTGGGCGTCAGCTCGCCGGCCGCCTCCGTGAAGTCCGCCGGCAGGATGGCGAAGGCCTTGATCGTCTCGTAGGGCGCCAGGCCCGCGTTCAGCCCTTCAATCACCTTGCCGAGCTCCGCCCGCATCCCTGACACATCGGCCAGAGCGCCGTCATGGCCGCCGAAGCGCTTCACCGCGTCCTCGGATGGCGTCAGCAAGGCGACACAGTAGGGCCGCTTGTCCCCGTATACGACCGCCTGGGCGACCAGCGGAGTCCGGGCCTTGATGGCGTTCTCGAGCGGCTGCGGCGCCACCTTCTTCCCCCCCGCCGTGACGATGAGATCCTTCTTTCGATCCGTGATGCGGAGAAAGCCGTCCTCGAGCTGCCCGATGTCGCCCGAGTGGAACCAGCCCTCGGAATCGATGGCCTCGGCGGTGGCGGCGGCGTTGTTGTAGTACCGCGGGAAGATCGACGGGCCTCGCATCAGGATCTCGCCGTCATCTGCGATCTTGGTCTGCACGATGTCGAAGGCCCGCCCGACGGTGCCGAAACGGAAGTCGTCCAGTCGGTTCAGGAACGCCGCCCCGACGGTCTCGGACAGACCATAGCCCTCGAGGATCAGGATGCCGACCCCGTGGAAGAACTCGCCGATCTCGGCGGTGAGCGGCGCCGCGCCCGACACCAGGAACCGGCACCGATCGAGGCCGAGCCGCCCGCGGAGCTTCGAGAAGACGAGCCGGTCGGCCAGCCAGCGCTTGACCGCCAGCCAGCCGCCCACGCCGCGCTTCGACAGGACGGCCTTGGTCACCTCGCGCCCCACGCCGAGCGCCCAGCCCGTGATGACCGCCTTCAAGCCCTTGCCGTCCGACAGGGCCCGCTGCACGCCGGCGTAGAACTTCTCGAACACGCGCGGCACGCCGACCAGGTAGGTCGGCCGCGCCTCGAGCAGGTTGTCCTTCAGCTTGAGCAGCGACTCTGCGAACCAGGTGCCGATGCCGGCCTGCACCACCACCCAGGCCAGCTCCCGTCCGAGCACGTGAGCCATCGGCAGGAACAGGAGCTGCTCGTCCCGTTCATAGAGCGTCATGGCCCGGCACGCGCTGGCGATGGCCGACGTCAGGTTCTCGTGCGTCAGCACCACGCCCTTGGGCGTGCCGGTGGTCCCCGAGGTGTAGATGATCGTGAACATCGTCTCGGGCGTGTTCGCGCCGGCCCGCCGCTCCAGCTCACCCGGCGGCAGCGGGCTCGACGTGCGGCCGGTGGCCCGCAGGTCGGCGAGGGAACGGACCTGCTTGGGGCCCGCCGCGGCCCGCGCGTCCTCGAGCCGGATCTGGGTGCGCCCGCGCGCGTCGGGCTTCTCGAGCGTCACGTCCCCGGCGATGTGGACGAGCTGGGCGACGCCGGGGATCTCCCCGCTCACCGAGAGCACCTTCTCGAGCTGGGCGGCGTCCTCGACGATCGCCAGGCGCGCCCCGCAATCTCGCAGGATGAACGCGCACTGGTCGGCCGTATTCGTGGCGTAGATGGGGACGATCAGCGCCCCCAGCATCAAGGCCGCCACGTCGCACAGCATCCACTCGATCCGGGTCTGGGACAGCAGGCACACCCGATCGCCCTGTCCGACCCCGGCGGCGGCCAGCCCCGCCGCGATCTCGCGCGCAGCGACGTCTGCCTGCCCCCACGTCATCGTGACCCATGCCCCGCCCTCCTTGAACCGGAAGGCGATCAGGTCCCTGCTCTCGGTCACTCGGCGGGTCCACAGCTCGGTCGCCGTTCTCGCTTGTCGACCAAGGTCGCGGCTCATCACCTTGAATAGTCCGGTGCCGAACGAGCCACGTCAACAAGCGAGGTGAGCACACGGACCGAGGACCACGCCGGGTGTGGGATGTCCCGACATGCGTCGCGCCGTCGAGCGGAACCGAGCGCCTTCGAACCCAGGTGTTAAGCTGGTCACCGATGGCGATGGGAGGCGCTCGACGGCTTCGTCCGATCACGCGCGGTGAGCTGGCGCGCCGCGCGATCGCGATCTCGTTCGTCCTCCTCAAGCAGGCGGTCCGCTGGTGGTTCGGCTGGCTGTTCCTCCTGCTGCGCGCCTCCGGGCGCGAGCGACGCAAGACCTGGTTCGCTCAGGTCCTGCTCGACGCTTTCCGGGAGCTGGGGGTCACCTTCATCAAGGTCGGGCAGATCATGAGCACGCGACCGGATCTGATCCCGGTCCCCATCACGCGCGCGCTCGAGAGCTTGCAGGACGACGTCGGACCGTTTCCGTTCGAGCTGGCGGCCCGGACCATCGAGGAGGACTTCGGCCGGCCCGTGCACGAGATCTTCGCGGAGATCGCGCCGGTGCCCATCGCCTCGGCCTCGGTCGCGCAGGTCCACAAGGCTCGGCTGCCCGACGGACGTCTGGTCGCGCTCAAGATCCGGCGGCCTCAGGTGATCGAGCTGTGCACCTTCGACCTGGCGGTCATGCGGGCCCTGGCCCGGGCGCTCGAGATCATCCCCCCGCTGCGGGACTTCTCTCCCTCTGCCGCGGTCGACGAGTTCGGGCGAGCCATCTTCGACCAGCTCGACTTCACGATCGAGGCCCGGAACAACCGCCGCTTCCGGAAGAACTTCGCCGGGCGGAGCGACGTGATCTTCCCGGCCCTCGAGGACGGCCTGTGCTCCGAGCGGGTCCTCACCATGACGTTCATCGAAGGCTCGAAGATCCTCGCCACGCGCGGGGCGCGGTCCGATGCGCCGCGCATCGCCCGCCTCGGGCTGCAGGTCCTGTTGAAGATGATCTTCGAGGATGGGTTCGTCCACGCCGACCTCCACCCCGGAAACATCTTCATCACCCCCGAGGGCCGCATCGCGCTCATCGACCTGGGCCTGGTGGGGGTGCTGGACGACCCGCACCGGCTCGCCTTTGCCCGCTTCTTCGCCGCCTGGGCCAAGCGCGACGGGGACGAGATGGCCCACCTGATGTACGGGCTGTCGTCTAACGCCGGCGCCCCGCCCGACCCCGAGGCTTTCGAACGGTACCGGGCCGCCATCATCGACTTCGTCGGCCGGTACTGGGGGCAGCGGCTGGGGGAGGTCCAGCTTGGCAAGGTCCTGGTCGACCTGTTCGGGATCCTGCGCAGCCACCACATCCGCGTGAACGCGAGCTTCACGATCGTGAACATTGCGATCGCCGTCACAGAGGGCATCGGCAAGCAGCTGGATCCCAGCCTGGATCTGATGGCCGAGGCGCTCCCCTACTTCCTCAGTCACCCCGTCCCGAGCGACGCCAAGGCGGCCCCCTGAGTCGGCGCCTGCCGGCTGGTCCGTCAAACTGCCAGGTTGAGGCGTGATCTCGAGGGACCCGTTCCGGGAATGACAGGGAGCGCGCCCGCAGGACAATCGAGATCATGACCCGAAAGCGATCGTCCGAACGGGTGCGACTTTTCGTTCACATCGTAATGGCGGCGATTCGCTTGAACCCCTTCCCCAACCCCGCGTAATATCTGACGCGCCCCCGTCCGCCTATGACGTCGGCGTCATGGTGATATCGGAATCCACAGCCACTGTACCGTCGCGTTATCGCCTGATCGAGGAGGTCGGTCAGGGCGGGATGGCGATCGTGTACCGTGCCAAGGACGACAGTCTGAAGCGCGAGGTGGCGATCAAGGTGCTGCACCGACACCTGTCGGCCGAGCCCGAATCGAAGGCGCGGCTCGAGCGCGAGGCCCAGGCCGTCGCGAAGCTGCGGCACGACAACATCCTCGAGATCTTCGACTACTCGGGGGCGGACGCCTCCAGCTCGTACATCGTCACCGAGCTGATCCACGGCGAGACGTTGAAGCAGTTCCTGGCGCACCGGAGCATCGGACACCCGGAGATCGCGTCTCTCATCACGGCGGAGCTGTGCGGCGCCCTCGTCCACGCGCACGGAGCCGGGATCATCCATCGCGACGTGAAGCCCGAGAACGTGATGATCCGCAACGACGGGCTGCTGAAGCTGATGGACTTCGGCATCGCGCAGGTGCTCGACCTCGAGCGGATGACGGTGACGGGCCAGCTGCTCGGATCGCCGGCTTACATGGCGCCCGAGCTGATCGAGGGCAAGCCGCTCGACGTGCGAACGGACGTGTTCTCGCTGGGCATCCTGCTCTATCAGATGGCCACCGGGGTGCTGCCGTTCTCGGGGAAGAACCCGCATGAGGTGCTGCGCCGGATTGCGGAGGGCCGGTTCCCGGACCCGCGGGGGCTCAACCGACTGGTGGGCGCGGGCCTGGGCCGCATCATGAGCCGGGCCCTGGCGCGTGATCCGGACGCCCGCTATCCGGACATGAAGGCATTGCTCGCAGACCTGACGGAGCAACTGGGCGACGCTGGGCTCGGCGAGCCCCGCGCCGAGCTGCGCGCCTACTTCGCAGATCCCGACGCGTTCGAGAAGGCGTTGCCCGACCGGATGACGCCGGCCCTGATGGCGACGGCCGCGAAGCAGGTGGCGGCCCGCAACGCGGGGCGAGGGATCGAGTGCTGGAACCGTGTGCTCGCCTATGCCCCGGAGCACCCGGAGGTGACGGCGGCGCTGGAGCGCTTCGAGGGCCGCGGGCGGCGCCGGCGGCTGGCGCTGGTGGCGGCGGCTGGCGTGGCGGCCATGGGGCTCGCCGTCGGCATCGGAACGGTCGGATCGAGGGGAGGCAGCTCCAAGCGGGAGGGTGGGCAGCTCGGGCCGGCGACGGCGCCCTCCGCCGGCGCGGCCAGCTCCGCCACCCGGGGGAACGTCGGCGCCAAGGGCCAGCCCGGAACGCCGGGACCTGGCGGCGCCGAGAACGCGAACGTGCCCGTCGGGGCCGCTGGACCCGGGGCGTTGCTGCCCAGCCCGAGCCCGACGACGACGCCGACCCCGGGCACGACCCTCGCGGTCGCCGAGCCGGACAGAGGCAGCTCGACGGGGGGAGCCGAGCACGGCGCCCCCGGATCGCCGACCGTGACGGGACGGGGAGCCGGCTCGGCTCGTGGCGCGCACGGGCGCTCTGCGGAGCGAGGCGCGGCCGAGACCGAAGGGAGCCGAGCCGCGCTCGGGGGCGGCGCAGCCGAGGCCGCCCTCGCGGGAGCGTCGCGCACCTTCGCCCTCGGGCCGACTCCCCAGAACGTGGACGTGTACCTGGACGGCGAGAGGCAGTTCGCCTACGACATGGACCACCGCAACCTCACGGTCCCCTGGACGGGCACGCACCAGATCGAGTTCCGCAGCCCCTCCGGCTGTTGCTTCGTCGAGCGCGTCGAGATCGGCCCCGAGCGTCCGGTCCCCCCCGACAACGTCATCGCGCGCAAGCTCAAGTGGAAGCCGGCTCGGCTGACCGTCACCACCCAGCCCCCTGCCCCCGGCGCCCGCATCATGGTGCGCGACGCGGCCCGCCCCGATCGCGGGAGTGTGGTGAGCCCCGGTGAGGAGGCCAACATCCCGTTCCTGGCCACCGACGAGGGTCAGAAGGAGATCGACCTGTCGGTGGACACCGGCTCCGGCCTGGTGGCCGAGCGCGTGCTGGTGCGCGCCGGCGAGCACAAGTCCGTCTCCGTGTCGCTCGACCGCGCCGGCAGACCAGCGGCGGGCCCATGACCTTCCTCGTCACCTGCGCGGTGGTGGTCGCTGCGGCTGTCATCCCTCGACCGGCCACGCCCGCCCAGGAGTTCGACCGCGGGCGAACGGCTTTTCAGCGCGGCGAGTACGAGCGCGCGATCAGCCTCATCTATCCGCTCGTCTACCCCGAGCTTCGCCTGGAATCCGAGGGCGAGGTCTTGATCGCGCACCGTCTGCTCGGGGTGTCGTACCTGTTCGTGAACAAGCCGAACGACGCGCGCATCGAGTTCCGCAAGCTGCTGGAGCTGGCGCCGGACTACCGCTTCGATGCGCTCCTCGATCCCCCGCGGGTCGTCGAGTTCTTCAATGCCCTCGTGCGCGAGCAGCAGGAGCAGCTCGGGGACATCGAGGCGCGGCTGCGCAAGCGCGAGGAGCAGCGCAACCGGCACCTGGGCGAGATCCTGGTGAGGCGGGTCGAGCGCCGCCCGTACGCCGTGAATTTCCTCCCCTTTGGAGCAGGGCAATTCCAGAACGAGCAGCATACGAAGGGCTGGCTCTTCCTCGGCGCGGAGGCGCTGCTGGGCGCGGTGTCACTGGGAGCGTTCATCACGAACTTCACCCTCTATGGGACGAGCCCCGAGAGGGAATGCATCGGTGGCACCGCCAGCTACGTGGACAACAAGTGCCCTGCCGCCAAGGTCGATCACTCGCGCGAACAGACGTCTCACGACATCACCCGTGTCCAGGTGGTCTCCGGCGCCGCGTTCTTCGCGGTGGCCCTGTGGGGCGTGATTGACGCCGTCCGGAACTACCGTCCCGAGGTTCCTCTCGGTGACTCCTACATTCCGGCCAACGGTGCGCCGGAGACGGCTCCCGCCTCGAACAAGGCCGGCCCCTCTGCGTGGAGAATCAGCCCCCTCATCGGCCCGCTCGCCCAGGGCGGCGCCTTGACCCTGACCTTCTGAGCCCCTAGCCCCCGAGGACACCCGCCCATGGCCACCTTGCGAATGCAGCTTCCCGGAAAGGGCGTCAAGGTCTATCACATCTACAAGAAGATCACGTCCATCGGACGGGGCGACGACGTGGACATCCGCTTGCCCGACCCCGGGCTCAGCGAGAGCCACGCCTACGTCCACTTCGACGGGCGCGACTTCAACATCGCGACCACCGAGCGCGACGCCGAGCTGTTCGTCAACGGGCGCAAGCGCAACAAGCACCGCCTGACCCACGAGGACCGCATTCGCCTCGGGATCTGCGAGCTGGAGTTCTCGCTGTACGACGAGCCGGTCACCGACGAGACGGCGGCCCAGACGCTGGCCGAGCTGAACTCGTACAAGAAGCTGTTCGAGTTCTCGCAGAAGCTGATGGAGAAGTACGAGCTGCCGACGCTGCTCGACGCGCTTCTGGACGTGGTCATCCAGGTGACGAACGCCGACAAGGGCTTCATCGTCCTGGTCGAGTCGGGAGAGCCGGTGGTCAAGGTGGCGCGCAACCTGCGCCGCGAGACCATCAGCGACGCCGTCAGCCACCTGTCGGACTCGATCCTGGCGCGCGTGATGAAGAGCCGGACGCCGCTCATCATCTCGGACGCGCTGAGCGACGCCGAGTTCAAGAACTCGATGTCGGTGGTGAACCTGCGCCTCACCTCCGTGCTGTGCGTGCCGATGCTCGAGCGCGGGAACACGCTGGGGATCATCTATGTGGGCAACGACAACGTGGCGCAGCTCTTCGACGAGACGCACCTCGAGCTGCTCACCATCTTCGCGGCCCAGGCCGCGCTGCTGATCCGCAACGCGCTGCTGGTCAACGAGCTGCAGATCGACAACCGCGCCCTGCACGAGCGCATCGAGCAGATCCGCTTCGGCGAGATCCTGGGCTCGTCGCCGCCCATGCAGGAGGTGTTTCGCAAGGTCCAGAAGGTGTCGGTCACCGACATCTCCGTGCTGATCACGGGCGAGACGGGCACCGGCAAGGAGCTGATCGCGCGAGAGATCCACAACCGCTCGAACCGCGTGAAGGGCCCGTTCGTCACCATCAACTGCGGCGCCATCCCCGAGAACCTGCTGGAGAGCGAGCTGTTCGGGCACATCCGCGGCGCGTTCACGGGCGCCGTCGCCAACAAGGCCGGCCGCTTCCAGGCCGCCAACGGCGGCACCCTGTTCCTGGACGAGATCGGGGAGATGCCGCTGGCGCTGCAGGTGAAGCTGTTGCGCGCGCTGCAGGAGCGGGTCGTGACCCGCGTCGGCGACACCCACGCCGAGGCGGTCGACATCCGGGTGCTGGCGGCGACGAACCGCGATCTCGAGACCGAGATCCGCGCCAACCGCTTCCGCGAGGACCTCTACTACCGCCTGAACGTGGTGCAGATTCACCTGCCCCCGCTGCGCGACCGCGGCGACGACATCCTGGTGCTGGCGCGCTACATGGTGGGCCGGTACGCCCCCGAGTACGGCAACACCGTCAGAGGCCTGACGCCCCAGGCGGTGTCGGCCATCAAGCGGCACCACTGGCCGGGCAACATTCGCGAGCTGGAGAACCGCATCAAGAAGGCGGTCGTGCTGTCGGACAAGACGCTGCTGGCGCCGGACGATCTGAATTTGGCGGCCGACGATCTGCCACCCATCCTGCCGCTGGCCGACGCCAAGGAGCACTTCCAGCGCCAGTACATCAACGAGATCCTCGCGCTGAACAACGGCAACCGGACCAAGACCGCGCGAGATCTGGGCGTCGATCCGCGCACGATCTTCCGGCATCTGGAGCGCGACGACGGCGCCGACGACCGCACGCCCGGCGAGGGAATGGCGCCGGGATCCGCGCCGGGCTCCGGGCCAGCTTCGCATTCTGAGGAGAAGACCTGAGCCGCCAAAATCTGCGCTCGGAACAGGGCGGCAGGACAGAAATGTCGCCGCGCCCGCGCCGAGGGGAGGCCCCGGGCCGTGAATTTCCGCGCCCTTCCGGCGTGGTGCGCGTCTTGCTTCATCGGCCTTTTTTGGCCACCGTGGGCGCTCTTCTCTTCACCGCAGCGAACGGCTGCGTCGTGCCCATCGGGCCCGAGTTTCACGACAAGCCGCCGCCGGAGAAGATCCCGGCGATTCGCCCCATCCTGGTGTCTGCAGACCCGACTTTCCTCGAAACGGTCGTCCTCGACGCGAATGCGGGCAGGCCCTTTTCCGTGCAGGTCGCAGACCCGAACCCCGAGGACTACATCTCCGTTCGCTGGGTGCTCAACTACCCTCCTTTCGGCGAGACCACCACCATCCTGGGTACCTTCAGCCAGGCTCCGGGCGAACACATCCCCTTTCCTTTCATCCTCACCTGCGAGACCGTGAAGCCCTTTCCGGCGGCCGACCGACACCTCTCCGTGATCGCATCGGACAACGGTTTTTATGCGTCGCCGGAGAAGCTTTCCGACATGCGGAGTCGGCTGAACTACGACGCCGACGGCAAGTACCTATCCGGCATAAACGGCTGGAGCCTGGCTGGATGCCCCTGAAGGCCACCGTCGTGCGTACCGCGCTGTCCGCCTTCGTGGCGGGAAACATCGCGATCTCGGGCCTCGCGGGTTGTTCGTCGGGATCCGGCAGCAATCGGACGTGCACCACGGACATGAATTGCACGTCCGACCAGGTGTGCCTCAAGGGAATGTGCCAGACGCGGGCGATGAACCGGTCGGTGGCGTTCTCCGTCGCGCCGCCGGCCTCGTCGAAGGCGGCGCAGACCGAGCTGCTCGACGTCATGTTGTTGGGCCAGCCCATCAGCCTCACTCTCGAGGACAAGGCGACCGTCTCCGCCACGGTCACCTCCGAGGTGACGCTCTTCGCCCAGGAGGCGCACGTTCAGGTCACGATCCCCAGCGACATCCCCGGCCAGGCCCCGCTGCAGTTCGGAACCGAGATGGCGAAGAACACGTTCACGTTCAGCCTGGCCGAGAGTCGCGTGGTCAAGAACGCGAACGCCTCGTTCCTCTTCACGCCGGGGATCACTGCACAGACCCAGCCTCCCGTCCTGTTGCGGCGCCCGTTGGCCCCGATGATCGAGCTCACGTTCCCGACCAAGACCGAGCTGATTGCCGTCAACGGACAGCTGGTCGATCCCAACGGCGTGCCCTTCGTCGGAGAGTCCTACCGGGCGCAGCTTTCCCACCAGCGCACCCTCGTGAGCAACGTGATCACGCCGGAAGCGACGGCGATGGGTGTGTTCCGGTTGCTCGTCCCGCCCGCCGGGCTGCTCGCCGACACCGATGACCTCGTCACGCTGACCATCGGGACGGCCGACAATCCGCAGAACGTTCCACAGTTCGTGTCGAGCCCGGAGGTCTCTCTGGCGACCTTGGCCGCCGAGACGAAGGATCGTCCTCGCATCTTCGTCATGCCCGCGTACCTGCAGCCGACAACGGCGACCTTGCACGTCACGGGCGGCGGGAGGGACCAGGCGGGCGTCACGGCGCGATTTCGAACCGAGATCGAGGCGCCGCCTTACGGAAAGGCGGTGTATCAGCGGACCGCCATGACGGATGCGGATGGCCAGGCGACAGTGCTCCTCATTCCGGGGCCCGTGGGAGCGCCGCTGCACTACCAGGTCTCGCTCCAGGCCCCCGCCGACGACACCTACCGGTACTCGTCCAAGTGCGTTCCCGACCTGGCCGTGGCCCTCGACGATACCGCTGCGCTGACCACGCTCACGCCTCAGGCCCTCGACCAGAAACTTTCATTGAGCGGCAGCGTCCGCGACAGCACCGACTCGCCCGTCATGGGCGCGCGGGTCATCGCCACGCAGATCGCCTCCTCCACGTCCTGTTCCGATCCGGACCTCCTGGGTTCGAATCCGGTCTCGGCGCCCACCGACGCCATGGGGAATTACTATTTGTACGTGGATCCCGGCACCTATCGCCTGGACGTGACGCCACCTCCGAATTCCGCCTGGCCGCGCACGACGCTGGACGCCGTGACGGTCGCCCATCACCTCGTTCGTCCCATCCAGCTTCCGGCGGGCGAAGCGGTCGAGGGAACCGTGATGGCGTCCGAGGGGACCCTCCTGCCCGATTCGAAGGTCAGCATCCTCGGCCCGGTTTGCCCGTCCACTCCCTGCCCCGCCGGCACGCCCTACGTCGTTCTGGCCGAAGCCACCACTGACATGGCTGGATACTTCAAGGCCGTCATCCCGGCCGAGTGAATCGGCTTCGGATCGCGTCAGCGCGGAGCGTGGCTCGATGGCGGAGTGGCCCCGGGCGCTGCGTGCTAGGGTGCGCGCCACATGAGCCCGCCGCCGAGCCGCCGCCGATTTGCGTGGGTCGTGGGCGCGCTGTCGGCGAGCCTGATCGGCGCGTGGGCCGTGGCGGCCGCGGTGGGCGTCGAGGGCGTCGACTGGGCGGCGGCCCTGCGGGGTGGGACCGCCGATCACGCCATCGTCGTCGAGGCACGGCTCGGGCGGGCGCTGCTGGGGAGCGTGGTCGGGGCGGCCTTGGGTGCAGCGGGGGTGGCGTTTCAGACGCTGGTTCGGAACCCGCTGGCTGATCCCTACGTGCTGGGGGTCTCGTCGGGGGCAGCGGTGGGCGCGGGGCTGGCCATCGCGTTCGCGGGGGTGGCGGGGACGTGGCTGGTCGGGCCGTGTGCGTTCCTGGGAGCGATGGGAGCGATGGCGCTCGTCTATCGCCTGGGGCTGGTGCGGGGGCGGCTGGTGCCGGCGGTGGCGCTGCTGGCGGGCGTGGTGCTGAACGCGCTGTCGTGGGCCATGATCCTCACCATCGCCACGCTCGCGCGGATCGGGACCACCGCGGAGATTCTCGTGTGGCTGATGGGCTCGCTGGGACCGCCTCGCTGGTCGAGCCTGGGGCTGGGCGCGGCGGTGGTGGTGGCCGGGGTGGTCGCGCTCGCGGCGCTGGCGCCGCGGCTGAACGCCCTGGTGCTGGGGGACGAGGGTGCGCACTCGGTGGGGATCGACGTGCCGCGGACGCGCAAGCTGTTGCTGGTGCTGGCGTCGCTGCTGACGGGCGTGGGGGTCGCGCTGGCGGGGCCGATCGGCTTCGTCGGCATCATCGTCCCTCATGTCCTGCGCCTGCTGGTGGGAACCGATCACCGGCTCATGATCCCGGCCGGCGCGCTCGGCGGGGCGCTGTTCCTCACGCTCTCGGACACGCTCACCAGGCTGGCGTTCTTGCCGCTCGGGGCCGAGCTGCCGGTCAGCGTGCTGACC
>Ga0207639_10001892_pt1 | contig 14062 bp, 9 predicted proteins | sample KBSCornC32_FD_184299 | JGI IMG/M metagenome (GOLD analysis project Ga0207639, IMG submission 184299) | Corn rhizosphere microbial communities from Kellogg Biological Station, Michigan, USA - KBS Corn C3-2 (SPAdes) (version 2) | ecosystem: Host-associated > Plants > Roots > Rhizosphere > Soil ...
GTACAACTGGCTTCCCACTTCGGAACGCGGCATCGCCCAAGGCATCAACTTGTCCGGTACGAGGGTCGGCGCTGCGTTGGCGCTTCCGGGCCTCGCTTGGATGCTTTCGTCCTTTGGATGGCGGCAAACCTTTCTGATCATGGGCGCGGCCGGCTTGCTTTGGGTCGGCGCTTGGTACGCGCTGTTCAGGGATCGGCCTGAAGATCACTGGGCGATTTCCGAGGCTGAGGCTCGAAAGATCGTCGCCGGGCGAACACTTCCCACGACGCAGGCCGAACCGACGAAGCACGATCCCGGATCGCATCAAGGCGGCCTGTGGCTCGTCGTCACCCAGTATTTCGCCTCTTGTTTCACCTTCTTTTTTGCGCTGTCCTGGCTATTCCCATATCTGCAGACAACCTTTGGCCTGACCACGGTCGAAACCGGCTTCATGACGGCGATCCCTTTGGCGGCCGGCGCGGCGGGCAACTGGCTGGGCGGAGTGGGATCCGATTTCGCCGTACGCAGGACAGGGAGGGCAGCATCGCTGCGTCATGTCGCGATCGTTGGTTTCGCCTTGGCGGCGATCGGGCTAGTCGGATGCCTTAATGCTGAAACGGTAATCGTAGCAGTGGTTTTCCTCAGCATCACGGTTTTCGGCGCCGACATGACCCTCCCGCCGTCCTGGGCATTCTGCATAGACGTTGGCGGTGAACGGGCAGGGACTGTAACCGGGCAGATGAACATGGTCGGTGCATTCGGCGCATTTGCGACGGGTCTTGCTTTTCCATACTTGTACAGCGCATTCAGTTCGGCGACCCCGTTCTTCCTCACCGCTGTTGCGCTGAACCTCGGCGGGGCGATGCTTTGGGCGTTCATACCGCGCTCCAACCGCCACGCTCGACAACCAGCGTGATTCAAGCCCATCGCTAGTCCCGAGGACGAGTCGTCAACCAGGGCCGCGGTGAAATCGAGCGCCAGGCCTCGCTTACCCGAAGATTGGCGTCAGGACTCAATCGCACCAGAATCAGCTAACAGCCGCGAGCAAGACGCCGGCCCATAGTAGCCGGCGAGCTGGTCGTATCGGGTTGCGCTGCGCCGGCAGGTCTTCGAGCCTGCCCCACAGGCGCGCGACCACTTGCGAGCGCGATAGTTTTCGTGGTTGTCGAAGTGGGCGTCTTGCGGCCAAGGTATGGGTGGTTAACGACCTCAGCGCCTCGGACTGCCATGGCCGAGCGGGTGCCGTTGCTGTCGCAGCCCTGTCAGCAAGCAGCCTATCGAAGCGACCGCGAGCAACTTCGATTAGCGCGTTTGCCATCGGCATGTTGGATATATTGCCCGGCAAGATTTGCAGGACGCGCGGGCGTCCGACGGTGTTAAGCGGTCCTTAGAACTTGCGGGTTCGCCCGCCACGCGAAGTGACGATGCCTTGCGCGAAGGCCCCCTCCTTGCGCCGGATGCCGAACGGTAAATCTTGATTCTAGCCGAATTAATCGCGACCCAGCCCCACGCCCCGCTCTTCGCGCTCAACGCCTCGATGACCGCAAACTTGTTTGACCACAGGCCTTAGTCCGCAATCCGGCGAACCAGTGCGACCCAATCGGCCGAGCCGCCCGACGGCGGCGTCCCAAGCGAGGCAAAACGCGAATTGCGAATGGAACGGTTGGAGCCAGCTTCCAGCGGGGCTTCGCCCCCCGCGATCTCCAGAACGCTTCCCTTGCGCAACGGACCTCCGGCCACGGCGTCATACCAATCGACACTGTAGCGTCCGCTTTGGCCGATCAGCGATAGCGTGGCGGGTGTTCCGGCGATGGTATAGACGACATAGGTCTTGCCGTAATCGGCAAATACATATTCCGTCCTGGCCAGTGTCAGGTCGTCATCAGCAACCATGCCGAAGGCACGGTCAGCAACATATTCGTTGAAGAACGTAATGGCGTTCCTGCCGTCGCTGAACTTCTGGGCACGCGTGCGGTCATTTTCGCACGAGAGGTCGTTGCACGGGTTCTCCCACCCGTAGTAGACCTCGATCCCCGATGCCCCAGCGAGCAAGGCATTCCAAAGTGCGTGGCGGCGGTAAGTTTCCCGCGTAGGTGCAACCTCGGGTTGAACGGTGGATGACGGCTCCTTCGATGCTGCGATGGTCGCCGCGCCGCGCGCAAGGCCCCTTGCCGGTTCGCCGGCGGCCGTGCCGGCCGGGATATCGCCCTCGCTCAATGACAAGATGGTCTTCTTGGGCAGGGTTGTCAGGTCGAACCCAGCGTCGATCGGCGCGCCCGGCCCCGCACTACCAAGCTCGTCATACCCGATCACGACGCGGCGACCGGCCAAAATGGAGGCGTAGATCCACTTCAAGATATCGGGACGCATGTCGGAAAAATCGATCGTGGCCCCCTGCATCGCCAAGCCGTTAAGGGCCGATCCGTTCGCGAGATGTGGCCGGAAACGCTCCTTCTGTCGCGGATAGGTCTGCATCACGAGCGGGTGGTCATAGGGATCGAGAGAAGCGATATAATGTGCTTGCGCACGGACGACTTCCGGTTGCTGCGTGTTCTCCTCGCCCATGTTCCAGGAAACGGCGAGGAAGTAGTTGAAGCGCGCGAGCATTTCCCTGATGTAGATCTTCCGTTCACGGCCCAGACTGCCGCCGTCCATGAACAGATTGTTCTCCACCTCCTGCATCTTGAAATGTACCTGGAGACCGAGGTCATCGGCATAGGACAGTGCGCGCTGCCACTGCGCCAGCTTCACAACGTCGTATCGATCATGTTCCACGCCCCGTGACCACTGATCGGCGGGCGAGAGTTTTGCATAGCTATCCGCGGACACGCGCATGATCTGGGGGATGACGTTCTGATCGTCGCCACCGACGTTGAACAATAACATGCTGACGCTGTTTACACCGGCCCCGTGCAAATAGGCGAAGCGGCCCAACAGGCCCTTGCCGTGTCCGCCGCTCCACGTGAATGATTTTGCCTGCGCGTCAAAATCCGTGATGTGTGGCTGCCAATCGTGCCGGAAGCCCTTCGCGTTCGGCGTATGGTCAAAGTCGCTATAAGCCAGAGTGTTCTCCGGCGAGTCCACCCCGAACTTGAAGAAAGGGCGCCCGTTGCCGGACCAGCGGTAATATTGCTCTCCGCGATACTGCAGCAGCCCGCGCGCGCGGACATCGTTTCTGGGCGCGGCGGACACGTTGAAACTGCCGGTTGCGCCATCAACTCCGACCACCGCTTCGCCAGCGTCGCCGCTTGCCACCACATCGGCGCCGGTCCGGAAGCTTACACGATAGGTCCACTCGCCCGCTTCCATGGGCACAAAATGGGCGCGCCACAGCGTCCCGCTCGTGCATTTGCGATCAGCTGCGTCGGCGCAAGCCGCGAAATAACCCGGCACCGTATATTCGCGACCCGACCGCCTGAAAGTGACGTCAAGCCGGTAGTCGGCAAACGGATTTGGGCCCGTTGCCTCATCGAGCTCAGGTCCTTCCACGTCAAGTGTAACAGGGTCGTAGATCCCACCGGCATTGTGCGCACTGACGTTGACATTTGCAGCCAGCGGCGTGCCAAAGGTCAAGGCGGCCAGCGTCAGGCCCGTGCGTACGCGGCTCGACAGGTATCCGAACCAATTCATGCGTAATCCTCTCGCATGTGCCGACAAGTGCAGCGCCGAGTGTTCAGAAGGGAGCTTGCCAGCAACGTGTCGCCGACACGGCTATGGCTCCGCTTATAATTCCGCGCTGAAGCCCAGGGACACGGTGCGTCCATATGGGTTCGACACATAGCGGTTAATACCATAGGTCCGGCCCATGGTGCCGCTGTAGAACGGCGGATCCCGGTCGAACACGTTGTTGACATTCAGGAACAGCCTGGCGTCAGCAGTCTTACCGAATTTAAGCCGATATGCGACGTTCAGATCCACCCTCCTGTCCGCCTCGACCAAGTCACCTCCGCCGATGGGCCGATTGTTCGCGTCCAGGATCAGCGGCTCAACAGCATCGTTGTCCCAGTTCCTGTATGCCCCGGTATAATTCATGAACCCGTCGATCGAGAAATTGCCAAAATCCCAGCCAAGCTGGAACCGGAACCGCTTCTGGATTGAGGGGAAGCTGGAATTATAGCCAGAGGTGTTGAGCGTGCTGAATGATTCCCCGCCGAAATTCTGGTCGAAGCGGGTATAGTATGTGCCCAGGGCCGCGAATGTGAATGTGCCGAAATCATCGGTACGAAGCCGATAATTGAGGCTCGCGTCGATGCCCTGGACGAACAAGTTGAGGAAATTTCCCTGATCGTTTTTGTTCATGAAGTAGACTACGTTCGGGAGCGAAACGTCGATCGAGCCACCGTTGGCTACATTCCCGAACTCGTTTATCTGGGCCAGCGTGCAGCCAGTTGGACAGATCGTCAGTTGGTCATGTAGCGCAGTGGAATAGAGCTGCTGTGTGACCTCAAGTCGGTTTACGGCGCCAATGAACTTGTTGCTCCAGAATGTCAGCGATGTCCGAAGACCGGGAACCTGCGGCGGCGCGAAGTCGACGCCGATGGACCAACTGTTACCCGTTTGCGGCTTGGCGTCAGGCCCGACACCATAACTGCGGGTTAGGCCCGGAGCCGCGGAAGTGCCGATCTGGCATACGTTGACCGCATTGGCGCAGCCGGGCAACAACTTGACCTCCGGATAAATGTCAACCGGAACGTTGAAGCTCCCGGAGGTCGTCACTCCAGTAGCGGTGCGCCGATAGCCGAGCTCCGGAATGCCGATCGACGCCATGGGCGGCGCGACAAACGCGGTCGCATAATTGCCGCGCAACTTCAGCCCTCGAACAACCTCCCATGTGGCCGCGATCTTGGGATTGGTGGTGCCGCCCACATCGCTGTAATAGTCATATCGACCCGAGAGGCTCAGATCAAACTGCCGCACCAGCGGTACGCCCATGTCTTCCGAGACGACCGGAACCGCGAGCTCAACATAACCCGAGCGGGCATTCCGGCTGAGCGTGAAGTGAATTTCGCCGCTCGCGTCGACATCTTTGACATCCTGTTGAACCCAATAGTATTCGCCGCCGAACGCCAAGCGCACCGGACCGGCCGGCAGTTCGAACAAAGTTCCCTGAGCCTCCAACTTTGTCTGGTTGAATTTGTTGACGTGCGTGAGGTAGGCTCGGTTGTTATAAAGTCCCGCCAGGACCTCAGGCGATGTCCTGCCACCATTGGGCTGCCAGACGTCCAGCGCGTTCGCCGTCGTCAACGGGATCGCTGGATTAGCGGCGCTGACACTTCCGTTCGCTGCCGTGGAGCCGTTCAGCGCTCGCCGCACGCAAGTGGTGCAGATCGTGTCAATATCGTTCTGGTAGCTGCGGCTGTCCCCAAAGGCGTTGCTGAGCGTCACGGACCAGCTATCGGACAACTTATATTCGGCATTACCGTAGAGATAAAGCGTCTCGTTCCCGGTCACCTGCGTTCCGTAGTAATTGTCGGGCTTTACTGCGGCGAAGGTGACAATCTCTTGCGTCACCGTGGGTTCTCCCGCCGGCGCCATATAGAAAGGATTAATCTGGGATACGCGGCTCGAGCCGGGACCGAAGACGGTGACGTTGTTCACGTTCGCGGGGCCGAAGCGGTAGACGCCCTTCAGACGGTTGTAATTGGCGGTGCCAGTTACCGACAACCGATCGCCAAACGAGTTGCTGATGCGCATCAGCACATTTGTGCGCGCGTTGCTTCCAAGCGCATCCGCATAGATCGAATTATTGCAAGGGGCGTTGTCCGTAACCAAGGCTGTCGTCGTCGTCGCCGAGGGCGACAGATAGGCTTTGGTGGTTCCGGAGGAAGTTGTGCGAATTGTGGCCGGAGAGCAGTTAAAGGTGTTGGTGTTTTCGCCGCCGATCGAACGGTAGTCGCCCAAGCTCAGGATTTCCCGGTCCTTCTTTGCTAGCGGGCTGTTATACGCATATTGAGCGGCGACATAGATGCCGCCGGTTGACCATTTCGTCCCCACTATGCCGTTGACGTCTACGCTGTGCCAGTTGTCCGCGAGCTTGACTCTGCTGGTTATTTTCGCCCCGCTGTATGATGGTCGAGTGATGTAGTTCACGACACCAGCCACAGCATCCGAGCCATAGATGGACGACGCCCCGTCCGCGAGCACCTCCACTCGTTGGATCGCACTGTCCGGGATGATGTTCGGATCCGTTTGACCATATCGTATTCCGCCGCCTGGGATCCGCAAACCGTCGATCAGTACCAGCGTCGAGTTGCTGGCGCTTCCCGCCAGACTGTGAATTTGCGGCGAGTAATAGGAGAATGAGTTCTCGCCTATCCCTTCCGAGCCCGCCGTGGTTATTGCTGGCAAGGTGTTAACCAATTCGCTCAAGTTGGTTGCGGCCGTTTTCTCGATGAGTTCCTGATCAAGCGAAACAAGGTTCGAACCAATTGGAGCGACGCCGCGAAGGGCCGTGCCCGTCACTACGATTTCATTTTCAGGCGCCTGATCTTCTCCGGCCTTCTGTTCAGGCTTCGCGGGGGCCTGTTCAGCTTCCTGGCTCTTCTCGCCTTCTTGTTCGGCCGCGAATGCGGGCGCGACCCAGAGACACGAGGCCGCCAACATCATAGCGATCGCGGATACCGATCCATTCAACCGAACAGCCATAACCTCTCCTCCAAATATCAGTTATTTCTGATTTCAGTTCGAGCCACATGCTGAGCCGCAGACCGTCATACAGGCCCAATGCTCTGTCGCTGCGCACCACTAAATCGCGACTCATAATTCCACTGAACGGAATGGCATTCTATCTAAGGAAATGCAGTAGCAAACGCGTGATTGGTTTTCAACCCTTGGTTAGCGAATGCGCGCCCGCGCCTTGGATCGCCATTTTGTGGCGCGTTGAGCCCCGTCTTGGGGTTTCTCTGCTAGATGGGTGACACCTAAAGCCGACCGCTTTCGGGAACCGCGAAAAATGGAACTAACGACAGCTGTTGGTGCTAAGTGGTCATCGGGGCCGAACCAGCTTGCGAACGGCTGACTGCCATCCTGGCAAGTGCGGCACCCGATGAACCGTGGGATCACGGCGCCTGATCAAGTCGGTGCGACTGAGCTGTGTCAGCCGGTCCCAGTCCTTTTCGAAAACATAGAGGGCGTTGCCGTATTCGAGGTTCTCCAGCGCCACGACCCTGTCACCGAACCTGGCCCCGAAGTATCGCGCGAACCTGCCGGTGCCGACGATGAAGCCGTCGTGATTAAGGCGGTCGAGTACGCGAAGCCGTTCGGACGCGACCCCGAGACGTTCTTCGTCAATGACACTTCGACTTGCGAGACGGGCAAGCACCCGGTCAGCAGACCCGGGGGGAAGCAATTCCCAGTCGACCTGCTGAATTTGGGCAAACTCCTCGTCGCTCAGATCGGCATCGAATACGTGCGCATTGCCGAACTGGCGCTCCTGCATCTTGTATGCGACACCGCGGCGCAGCAGGTCAGGTGCGATGTCCGGTGCGGGGGAACGATATTGCTCACGCCATGTCGCCCGCAATTGCGCGGCCGACATGGTCTTGAGGTGCTCCAGCGTGAGGCTGGTCATGACGAAGCAACCCCGTCCGACTCAATCCGATAAGCCGTCTTGCCATCGGATCGTTCCTGCCTGGTCAGGTCGCCGTCGGACTTGCGAACGCCGGTCAGGAACGCCCTGCAGCTATGCGGCTTCCAGCCGGTGGCCTGCATGATCTCATCGATTGTCGCGCCGCGGTCCCGGCGGAGGAGGAGCCTGACGGCTCCTGACTTCGTCTTGCGGGACGTACTGCTTTTGGTCATCTCGGGTCTCCTTGCTGCGTGGCCGGAGGATCCTGCCGCTGCACTGACCCGAGCCGCGGGATCCTGAGGACCAGGCGGCCTGCGCGCCTGCACGAGACGCACGAGCAGCAATGCTCGGTTTCATTGGGAAGTCGAGGGGAAAGACCGAACGAGTGGGGATTCAGCAGAAGGGGCGTCGGTCTGATCAGAGGGGCGTGTCCGGTTGGCGCCAACCCTTGCCGTTCCCGTCGTGATTGACTTCGCCCGGAAGCGGCCGTCGGTTGACTCGGGAAAATTCGAGTCGGCGTGGGCCTGAGTCCCAGCGGCACTGACCGTTCAGGCTTCGAAATGTCACCGGCGTCGGCAGGCTCGCCAGCCGGCGACCTTCGTTGCGCCGTTGAACCATTGGACTGGTCCGGCATCCCGCAGCGTCTTCGGTTTGCAAACCGGCTGGATGGCAGTCGTGAAGCGGACAAGGTACTGGGTCCCATGCGCCGCGCTGCGAAGTGGACAAGGAGTGGACTTTACCGCGTGCACTGCAACCACGCGCCGCGTGCCCCGACCGCTTGAAGGAACCACGTGGAAATCGTCTCGCTCAGTCTGGTCCTGTTGATGGCAGTCGTCGTGAGTTCGGCGGTTGCTCGGATGGTGCCGTTCGCCATCCCCGCCCCAATCGTACAGATCGCCGCGGGCGCCATCATCGGCCTCTCGGTTGATATTCGCGTCACGCTGGATCCCGAGCTATTCTTCTATCTCTTCCTCCCGCCGCTCCTCTTTCTCGACGGCTGGCGGATTCGGAAGGACGGACTCTTTCGCGACGCCAAGATCGTAGTAGAACTCGCGCTGGTTCTGGTGGTCGTCACCGTGATCGGCGCGGGATATCTGATCCATTGGATGCTCCCGCTGATGCCTCTCCCGGTCGCTTTCGCGCTGGCGGCGGTGCTCTCGCCGACCGACCCAATCGCGGTGTCGGCAATTGCTGCGCGAACACCGATCCCGAAGCGGATGATGCACATCCTGGAAGGCGAAGCGCTCTTCAACGATGTCTCGGGCCTCGTTTGCCTGCGGTTCGCGATTGCGGCGGCGCTGACCGGCCACTTCTCGCTGCAGGGTGCGGCGTTCGGCTTCGTGTGGGCGGCTGGCGCCGGGCTTGGGCTAGGGATTGCGGTGACGCTGGTCGTCATTCGCGCCAAAGGCTGGTTCACAGCGCGCTTTGGCGAGGAGAGCGGATCGCAGATCGTCGTGAGCCTGCTGATTCCGTTTGGCGCCTATCTTCTCGCCGAGCGAGCAGGCGCGTCCGGCATCATGGCGGTCGTCGCCGCGGGTGTGACGATGAACTTCGCCGAGGCGAGCCGCCAAGTGTTGCCGGCGACAAGGATGCGTCGGAACTCGGTGTGGGACACGATCCAGTTTGCCGGCAACGGCATCATCTTCGTTCTCCTCGGGGAGCAGTTTCCCGCGATCGTCTCGAGAGCCGTTCGTACCGTCGCGTCCGCAGGACATCTGAGCCCTTGGTGGCTGGCCATCTACGTGGCCTCGATCACCGCTGGGCTGACGGTGCTGCGCTTCGCTTGGGTATGGACGTCGCTGCGGCTCACGCCCTTGCACAAGCAGGAAGGCCGGTCCGTTCGCAGCGGCGATCTTAGGCTGGTCTCAGCGATGTCGGTCGCCGGTGTGCGAGGCGCGATCACGCTGGCCGGCATATTGACGCTGCCGCTAGTGCTGAGCGACGGGCGTCCGTTTCCTGCCCGCGAGCTGGCAATCTTCATGGCTGCGGGCGTGATCCTGCTGTCGCTCCTCCTTGCCACGATCGCGCTGCCGATCTTGTTGCGCGACCTGGAGATGCCGAGCGAGCCCGCTACAATCGTCGCCGAGGACCGCACCCGGGTCGCGCTCTCGCGGGCGGCGCTCGTCGCCATTGAGCGAAAGCGGGAGGAGTTCACTGGTGGACAAGACGATGATGGTGGCTTCGATCACGCCGCCGAACGTGTCGCCAGCCTCTATCGCGAACGCATTACTGCACGCTCGCATAGCGGCTCTGCGGCTCTGGCGGAGCGCCACCTCGAAAGCATCGAGCGCGGCCTGCGGCTCACGGCCGTCGCGGCGCAGCGAGAGGAACTCTCCCGCCTAATCCAGGCACACGAAATCAACCATGACTTGGCACAAAAGCTCTTACGTGAGCTGGACCTGCTGGAAATCCGCTACCGCGCCTGAACCCGGCCCGTTTCCGAGCAGCAGCTGACGCGCAAAGACGATCGTCGGTTATCCGCCATTCGTCCCCTTCGGCTGGGCCGCCCATCTAGCTCGTGCAGCATCGCGTCGTCCTCTCATAGCCGACTGATTGGGCGCAATGTCGACTGCGGATAGAAAGCCAATCTGAGTGCTAGCCGTGTTTTTGCTTTGACATTGTTGATCGAAGAGCTCGCCTGCTAACGATTGGCACTCACTTCAGGACCATTTGAATAGATTGGCTTGCGCGGCAACAGGGGGGCTGTGGACCTTCCACCTCTCTCCGCCGTTCACTGTGGCAAGGAGTGATCTCCACGACAAAGGCAGTTGGCCAATCCGAGAGCCCCGGCCATCTGGCGCCCGCCGCCGCGGCCGTAATGAGCTGGCGCAGCGGGATAGTCATTTTGCTTGCGATGATCGGGGCCTGCCGTGGTCCAAATGAAACGGCCGGCAAAGAGCAAGACAAGGCGACGGCTGCGGCGCTCGGACAGCGTTATTCAGGAAGCGGGCCGAACCAACGCATTGGTGAGGCTAGGGACCGTGCGGTCAGCGCCCGCAAAGAGGCGGACGAGGCCGCCGCCAAGGCATTGTCCGCGAAGGGCGATGAAATCAAGCGCCAGGCCGACGTTGAGGCAGCATCTCTGGACGAACAATCCAGAGCGATCAGGGATGCCGCGGATAAGCGCGCGGCTGCGTTAAAGGAGGCCAACACGGAAGCAAGATAGGGCTTGTCAGTCGATATCGTTGCACCGATTGACGCCCTTACCCGGCTCCTAAAGCCACCGAGCCCTACCAAAACGAGCAGTACCCACTAAGGGGCGGCGGCGGGAGGGTATCGGAGCGATTCGGTGCCCCGATCTGACGGTAGCTTTCTCAAAACTCAGGCCGATAGATGCCGTCGCCTGGCACGCTCGACGACGGACGAACGCACCGCCAGAATCCTCAATGACATGGCTGACGAATACCAGGCGAAGGCCGATAGGTTAGATTCGAACTGATACACTAGCCGCAGCTCTCAGGTCTTGGGCGACGTGAGTTTCGCCGGAGGATGGAGCGTCCCGGATTGCCCGCATCGAATCATTGATGGCTTTCTGTCATTGCTCAAAATGACTTGGCCGCTCCTTAGGCTTCGCCAGGTCCCCAAAGCAGTATCTTGAAGCCCTGATCGTCATCATCGGAGTCTAGCTCTCGCGCGCGGCATCCTTGATCTTGTCGCGCTGGGGCTTGTCATTTGGGCGTGATTTCATGGGCCAAATCCTAACCGCCGATACTTGCCGGGGAAGCAATCGGTCCCGGAGCGCAAAAGCTACGAGCTCGTGCGCTCGATCCATGTTGCGGCCGGCGAAGCCGAATTGATGGGCCGTTCTCTGGAACAAGCGTATGGCGTTTGTGCGAGGACGAGCGAGTCGATGTCGGCTCCGCGGATACTCGTGCCTCGCAACCCGCATTGGTCCGCGCATCCGCGGGCCCGGCGGCCAGCCCATACGGGGGCCTGCCATGAATGAAGTTCGTTTGCCCAATGCCATCCCTGCGGCCACTCTCGCGCAGGCTTTGATTCAGGCCTCGTACGCGCCGGTCCTGCTGCTCGATTCCGGTCTGCGTATCGCCGGCGCCAGCGAAAGCTTCTGCAGCGCTTTTGGCTTCGCACCCGAGGATCTACAGGGAAGCTCGCTCGCCGCGCTCGGCGGCGGTGAATGGAACGTGCGCCAGCTGCGCTCGCTGCTCAAGGCGACGTTCGACGGCACCGCCGCGGTCGACGCCTACGAAATGGACCTTCTCCGCACGGGGAAGCCAACCGCGCGGATCGTCGTCAACGCCCACCGTCTGGACTATGACCACAGCGCTCCACTGGTGGTCCTCACGGTCAGTGACGTCACCTCGGCCCGGCTCGCCGCGCGCATCAAAGACGACCTCGTCAGGGAAAAGGAGGTCCTGCTGCGCGAGCTGCAGCATCGCGTCGCCAACAGCCTGCAGATCATCGCCAGCGTGCTGATGCAAAGCGCGCGGCGGGTGCAATCGGAAGAAACCCGAACCCACTTGCGCAACGCCCAGAACCGGGTGCTGTCAATAGCCACGCTGCAGCGCCAGCTCGCCGTAACGAGCGATGACCGGGTACAGTTGCGACCGTATTTCCAGGGCCTGTGCGAGAGCATCGGCGCCTCGATGATCGACGACGAGGGGCAGATCCTGCTCCATGCCGACGCCGACGGCAGCTCGGTCACCGCCAACGTGGCGACCAGCCTCGGGCTGATTGTCACCGAGCTGGTGATCAACGCCCTCAAGCACGCCTTCCCCGATCGCGAAGAGGGAGGGGACATCGCGGTCGATTACCGGGCGAAGGGAACCGGTTTCGCGCTCACGGTGAAGGACAACGGCGTCGGCATCAGCGCGAACGACGAGGCGGTTGTGCCGGGGCTGGGCACCGGGATCGTCGATGCCCTCGCTCGCCAGCTCGGCGCGACCGTCGAAACGAGCGACGGCGGGCCGGGGACCAAGGTCAAGGTCGTGCGCAAGGCCTAGCCGCGTTGGCTGTCACCGGCGCCTGGACTGACATATATTCCACGCTCGCCATTGCCGGGCGATGCCGGGGCCCCCATCTAGCAGTCAGCTACCTGTCGCGATCGACGGCCTCGGGCATCAACGCAAGGTGTCCCCTCCTTCCATTACGCCTCTTAGCCCGCGCCCCAGCGGCCGTTTCGGCTTCCGGCGCCAGGAAGGAATTGTCCATGACACATTATGGCAAGATCAACTCGTACAACAGCGCCAGCGGATCGGGAACGATCGCGCCCGAACAGGGCGGCGACATGCTGTCCTTCCGCAAGGCCGACCTACGGCAGCAGAGCGAGGAGCCGCGGCCCGAGCAGCGCTATGGTTATGAAACGCAGTCGTCCGGCGACGGCGGCAAGCAGTGGGCGGTCAGGCTGGAACGCCAGCAGGCCTAGGTTCAGCGGAGTGAGCACCGCCGGGGGGAGACAGCCTCCGGCGGGTGCTTCCTCGACTGCGCCATTCAACGTCTCGGAGCAGCCGTCATGGAAGAGAATGCATTCGCCGCAGGCATGAAAAGCACGGTGCGCTCAAGATGAGCGGGGGATGGCCCGAAGTACCGCCCAAGCGGGATCAGCAACGGATCTGGCGTGGGTCAACGTGCGGCCTGTCCAGATTGAAGGAAGCAAACATGTCTGAAAGTAGCACCGAGCTTGGAAACGAGACGAACGAACGGCGTTGCCGAACGAGCATCAAGCATCTGCAAGCTGCGCGGATAACGGCAGTGCCCGGTGCATTCCGGACCATCCTCGACGAGATGATTGTTGTCGAGCATCTGCGTCTTCGGGCGATACTGAATATCGAAATGTGAGGCGGTTCGCGCCAAGCGAGCTCCCCTTATGCGAATTGCGCTTGCGTGCGAGGGCACGGTCCCTACATTGGGATTATCGCATCGATCACTGAGCGCGATGCGACTGAGAGTTAGCTGCTCCCGCTCACGCGGAGATGCAAATGACCAGTACTTTTCCCAAGCACGGAAGATTCAGCGCGTTCCGATCGGCGGCTGCCGAGGCCGATGAAAATCCAGACTTAAGCGGCCGCGCCGATCGCCCCGGGGCTGTCGAAACCACCCACTTGGAACGACGAGTGCTGGCGCACGAACGTATTCTGCAGTCGCTTATCTCTTATCTTGCCGAAGCAGACCAGGAAGTCTTGTCCCGGCTGAAGCTTGCCTTCGGCAAGGGACACAACCTCGGAGATTACGAGCAGGATTATACGTCCACCGAACACTACGGCGACGACTTTATCCGTGCCCTCGAAGCAATGGCTGGACGCGACGACCGCCCAGGCGCGCCGTCCCCGCCAACTACACAGGGAGACAAGCCATGAGCACAAAGTCGGTCTCGCTCGCGCGGGAGCGCTCTCAGGCGACGAGCGACGAAAGAATGGTCCTCGCGCTGGAGATGATCGCTGATCAACTCGGCCTGATCGCCGAACGCCTGGCAGTAAAAGAAGGCAGCGAAGTGCATAGGCCTTTGGAGCATGCGCCGACATCTGCTGGCGATCGTCGCGCCGGTGACCGATGGGAGAA
>Ga0207639_10001894_pt1 | contig 14056 bp, 5 predicted proteins | sample KBSCornC32_FD_184299 | JGI IMG/M metagenome (GOLD analysis project Ga0207639, IMG submission 184299) | Corn rhizosphere microbial communities from Kellogg Biological Station, Michigan, USA - KBS Corn C3-2 (SPAdes) (version 2) | ecosystem: Host-associated > Plants > Roots > Rhizosphere > Soil ...
TCGTCGTTCGCTCCCCCTTGCAAGAGATCGTTGCCCGCTCCCCCATCAAGCGTATCATTTCCAAAATTGCCTTTCAGGGTGTCATTGCCGCCACCGCCAAACAGAAAATTGGCGTTACCGTCTCCGTTGAGAACATCATTGCCCGAGGTGGCTCCGTTCGATCTCTGCAAGAGGTCATCCCAAGTCCAAACCGTCCCATCGACGAACTCCAGGGAATCGATGCGTGACATCGTGGAGACGATCGACTCGTCCAAGGTAACCTGATCGGCAGTACCATTGATCGTGATGATTATATCGCGGCCATTATCGGCCTGCACAACGGTGACGCCTGCTGGCATGATCCCAGAACCGAACAGCAGCCTGTCACCGCCCGTAGCGGCAAGATTCCCGTTGAGATCGTTGATAATGTCCTGACCGTCGCCGAGTGCAAAAACATAGGTATCGTCACCATAGCCACCCTTCAGCAGATCATTACCAGTGCCTCCTATCAGGGTGTCGCTAGCGCTACGGCCGCTGATCGTATCGTTCCCTGCACCGCCATTGACTGTCCCCGCAACATTGCCGGTCCAGAGGAGATCATTTCCTGTCGTCCCAAATTGCGCGTAGGCAGCGGCATAATATTGCGCACGGGACCAAACTGTCCCATCAGCAAACCGCAATTGGTCTACCCCCTCATCCGAAGCTCCGGAGAGTTGTTCTTCGAGGATGATCGAACCGGGTTGACCAACAACGCCAACGCGAAGCCCGGTGCCGTTTGTGCCGGCATAAGCGAAGACAAGATCGCCTGGCGCTATGCCCGGTCCAAATTCGATAGCATTGGCGCCATCCCACCACCCATGATTACGGATCGTGTCGTTGCCGTCGCCAAGATTCCAGCGATAGACATCGTCGCCACCATCTTCGAGCAGGAGATCATCGCCGGGTCCGCCAATAATCGTATCGTCCCAAGTGCCGCCGTTGATCGTGTCATTGCCACCACGACCATCGATGATGTCTTCATATTCGGCATAACCCAGGATCGAGTCATTGCCGGATGTGCCTGCCTGATCGTTGGCAATCGCCTGAACATCGTCACGGCTTAAAACTGTGCCGTCGGCAAACTTGAAGTTTTCGACCGCTTGCCAGGTGAACGCGCCGGAATAAACGAACTGGCCGCTGATCCGGATCGAATCGCCTGTATCGTCGATGGTGACGATGAAGTCGTCGCCATCACGCGCGAACGTCAGGTCACTTACTGAAATACCCTCGCCGAAGAGCAACGTATCATCATAGCCGTTGAGTACGTAGCCTGCGGATTCGTGGATTTCATCATGGCCATATCCGCGATCGAATTTGTAGACATCATTGCCGTCGCCGCCGGACAGCGTGTCGTTGCCAGTTCCACCATCCAGCGTGTCGCTCGATATGTAACCAACAAAATTGTCGTCGCCCGGCGTCGGCGTCAGCAGAATTCGCTGGACATCGGCGTTGGTGATGAAGCTGCCGTCGGCAAAGGTGAAACGCTCGACGTCATTCCAGTTGTACCAGGCTGCGGAATTGAACTGACCGGTGATCTTGATGCTGTCGGTCGAGCCATCGAATGCGATGAGCAAATCATTGCCGCTGCGCGTAAAGCCGAGATCGTCCAGCGTGATACCAGCACCGAAGCGGAGTTCATCATCTTCGCCAAGGAGCACCGAGCTTAAGGACTCACGGATTTCGTCCTGGCCATCGCCGGGATTGAAGACGTAGATGTCGTTGCCGTCGCCACCCACAAGGGTGTCGTTGCCGACAAGGCCATTCATGACATCCGAAGAGCCCGTTCCAACGATGCTGTCATTGCCGCTGGTGCCGCCGGTAAGGATGGCGGCGATATCCGCAGTGGTCCAGGTCGTGCCGTCTGCAAAGTCGAAGAAGTCAACGTCGTTGGACGTATACCACGCCTGGAATGTGAATTGGTCCTTGATCCGAACGCTATCACTCGTCCCGGCAATGGTCAGAATCAAATCATCGCCGTCACGTGAAAGCGCAATGTCTTCGGGCAGGATACCCGCGCCAAAAACAAGACGATCGCTCTCACCAAGGTTATGATTGCCCCAGCCCTCGATGATCGTGTCCGCGCCATCGCCCAAGTTGAACCGATAGGTGTCGTTGCCCTCGCGTCCCTCGATAGTATCATTTCCGGCCGCGCCAGCAAGCGTATCGTCGCTATCGAACCCGACAATGTGGTCCGCACCTGAAGTCGGTGTCAGCAACCGGATCTGGATATCTTCCTTGGTCCAGGTCGTCCCATTGGCGAACTTGAACTGCTCAACGTCGTTCCATGTATACCAGGCCGAATAAGTGAACTCGCCTTCGATCGTCAGGCTGTCATTGCTATTGAGGGTGAGAACGAGGTGATCGCCATTGCGGGAGACCGTTACATCTTCCGGCGCAATGCCGGCCGCGAACTCAACCACGTCTTCGTCACCATAGAGCACATTGTTGACGCTCTCACGGATGACATCATGGCCCGAGCCGAGACCGAACTCATACGTATCGCCGCTATCGCCGCCCGCCAGTGTGTCGTTCCCGGCACTCGCCAGGAATCGGTCTTCGAGCGTAAACCCAGCGACACTGTCATTGCCACTGGTTGTGAGCGAAGCGATTACCCGGCGATTGAGTTCGTCCCAGTCCCAAGTCGTACCATTGTCGAACTTGATCTGCTCGACCCGATAGGACGATACGACGCCCAATATACCTGTGTTGATAAGTTCATCCTGCTTCGACAACGTGACGCGATCACCGCTGCCGCCGATGATGAGGTCAATGCTCGATCCATTACGCGCGAAACTGATGTCGCCGGGGGTAATGCCCGCCCCCAGCTGGAGGATATCGGGCGAGGTGTCCGGCGTGATGAAGCCTTCGCCGAGGAAGCTCGTGTTTCCGTCCTCGATGGTGTCGTGGCCATAGCCGGAATTGAAGATGTAAGTATCTCCGAGCGCACCGCCCGAGAGCGTATCGTCGCCAGCCTTGCCGTCCATCGTATCGACGTAGAGTTCACCGTAAAGATGATCGTTGCCGGAGCCGCCGGTGGTGACGATCGCCTCGACGTCCTGCCACGACAGCCGGGTGCCGTCGGCAAAGGCGAACCATTCCATGCGGTCGAACCATTGCGCGCCGAGTACGCCGGTCTGGAAGCCGGCGAACTGATCCTTGACGGTCAACGTCTCACCGGTTGCACTGTTCGTGATCACCAGATCGGGGGCGGCGGTCGGCCGTGCGAATATCAATGTTTCGGGATCGATATCGGGACCGAACTGAACGGTGTCGGCCCTGGCGGTGAGGCTGAGGCCGCCAAGTCCAACCTCAATGTCGATATACGCCGCCTGCTCGTCGATCGTGTCGTTGCCGCTGCCAGCGTCCCAGTTGTAGGTATCCTGGCCGTCCATCCCGATCAGCGTGTCGTTGCCGGCGCTGGCGTCGAAGATGTCGTCGTCGCCGAAACCGCGCGTGGAATCCGCGCCGTCGGTTGTGGCGGACGCAATCAACTTCTGCTGGATGTCCTTGTTGGACCAGCTATCGCCATAATGGCGGAAGGCGAACGCCTCGATCCGGCTGTTGGGCGCAAGCGGGGAATTATAGCCAAGCACGCTATAACCGAACTGATTTTGGATCAGCACGCTGTCGCCGCCGGTTCCGATCGAAATGACCAGATCCTCGCCAGCGCCTCCCGCACGGCTGAATACCAAGTCCTCGGGCGCGATATCGTCGCCGAAGATCAGAAGATCGGCAGCGCGCAGCAATACTGTCGATTGCTCTTCACGGATAACATCATCGCCTTCGCCGGCGTTAACCACATAGAGGTCCGCATCATCGCCGCCCACCAGCGTGTCGTTGCCGAGACCGCCCAGGAAAGCATCGGAATGCATCGTGCCGACCATCGAGTCATTGCCGCTGGTTCCAGTGCCGACCGCAACCATGATCTCGGGGATTTCCATGACGGTACCATCAGCGAACTGGATATCCTCGACGCCCTTGTTGCTGCTGAGCAACACATCGGACCCGAGCGGCACCACCGGCGCAAACTGCCCGGTGACCCGTACCGTTTCGCCCGTTGCGGTCACTGTGATCAGGAGATCATCACCATCGCGCGCCGTGCTGACCTGATTGGCGTTGAGGGTCGCGAAGCGGATGCGGTCGCCGCTTTCCTTTGGCTCGCTGTCATTGATCACCGCATGGCCGACGGTATCACCGAACACATAGACGTCCTGCCCGGTCGCACCATTGAGCGTGTCGTTTCCGCCGCTCGAATAATAGATCGCCGTTCCGGATGCCGCGCCGCGCGCGAGCGTCTCCGCTCCGGACGTACCGATCCGTAGGTTCGGGATATCGAGCGCGGTCGCGAGCTGGGTCAGCGACAAGGGCTGGCTCATCCCGTCCATCGCGGCGACTAGCTGCGCGAACAGATAGTCCTCGCGCACGACATTGGCGTCCGAGCGCACCATGCCCTCGGCCACCGCACCCAGCAGCGGCGCCCAGTTGGCCCATTGCGCGGCCGCAGCGGTCGGATCGGATGGCAGATCCTCCAGCAGCGCCACCAGCATATCCTTGAGCGCGCTGGGGCTGTTCGCGACGAGCAGGTCGCGGTCGGTATTGTAGGTGATGCCGGAGAAGGTCTCAGCCAGCGGTCCCTGCACCGCCAGACGAAGCGTCAACCTGGTGAGCTGGTCGGCCCACAGTGCTTCCATCTCATCGATATTGTCGAGCTGGATAACGCCGCTCTCGCGCGGCATCAGTTCGTAGCCGCTATACTTCTCCAGGAAGGCAAGCTTCTGGGTATCGAAGCCGTTGCTGCCCAAAGCGGTCGCGGTGACGCCATTGACGCCTGCCCAGCGGAACAGGATGTCTATCGCATCGTCTTCAAGGGTGGCGAGATCGGTCGTGGTGAGTGCCGCATAACCCTCAACCATCGATAGCAGCGTCGCATCGCCGGTCATCGCGCCGCGCAGGTCCTTCACCTCGCCGAAGCCGGTAAGCTCAGGAAGCGCCGCAGCTGCCGTCGAAACGGTATTGTCGCCCAGCCACTTGCTATTGGTCTCGTTGAGCATCAGGGCAACGTCGGCGATACCGCCGGTCGTGCTGTCCGCACGCGTGAAGCTGCCGATATTGGCAATCGTGTTACCGCCGATCGCGGTCGGCTCGCTTGGAGCGGCATGGCTGAGGTTGATCGAGACGATGCCAAGCTCGGTGAGCGTTTTCAGTTCGCCGCTATCAGTAACGCCGTCCTGATCATAATCCTGCCAGACCTTGAGCGCGGCGAAGTTCGTATCGGATGCGTTGATCACACCATCGAGATTGCTGTCATAGCCCGCCAGCATGGCGAAACCGCCGGTGGTCGCATTGCCGAACATCTCGGTGACATTGTCGATCAGACCGTTTGAATTAGCGTCGCGCACCAGGAAACCGTCGGTGCCACGTACCCACCCGGTATGTTCGCCGAAGCCGTCGCCGTCAAACTCAAAATGGGCCGAACTCACATCCTCGGCAACGAGGTTGTAACCGTCTCCATCGAGGTCGAGTACAAGCGGATCGATCCCGCCTTGGCCGACGCCAAAGCCCGCTTTCAACGCAAGATTGATGAACTGGTCAAAGTGGGCACGGTTGAAGCTGGAATCGCGTTCGGAACCGACCTGGAATACCGTCACGCCTGCCGTGCCGACGCCGCTGTTGGCGTCGAGGGTGTAATCTTTGATCGCCATGGAGCCGCCCTGGCCCCAGCCGAGATTGGCCTGAAGCGTGCCGTCACCGCCAAGCTGGTAGCGAGCGAACTTCATGGTTGCGGCATCAATGAAGAAGGCAGCCGTGTAGAGCAATTCCGCGCCTATAACGGGAAATGCCGTCATCAGCGTCGTGAATGGGGAATAATAAGCGAGGTTACCTTCCATCCACCATTGCTTCACGCCTCCGTAGAGCCGTAGACCACCGTAACCTACTGTATCGCCCGCGCCGGTTTCACCGTCCTCAATCCAAGTGTTTGCTCCGACGTTAAAAGTATCGGCACCGCTACCACCGAACATGGAGGTAACATGGCCACCGGCTACGAGCTGATCGTCACCTGCATCACCATGTAGAAAATTGTATCCTTGGCCGCCAAAAATCCTGTCATCTCCATCTCCGCCGCTTAGGGTGTCAGCTTGCTCGTTGTGAGGATTTTCACCATTATGGTCGGAATAGAACCACTGCTCTGGATCGCTGTCCGTTTTTGGCATTAAGATCGACGAAAAAGGAGGTTTATGGGCAACGAAAGCGACCCCGTCCCCATAGATGACATCATCCCCGTCACCTCCACTCAATTCGTTGGAGGTCACGTTGCCAATAATATAATCCCCCTGATCGGAACCAATCGCGTTCTCAATCACAGTGCCAAACGCGATGCCCGCATTATAGATTCGTTGGAACGGGACAGAGTTGATGTCGCTAAGCGCACCTTGCCTCAGATCTATAACCGTACTTCGCGTTTGATTAGAAGCATCAATAGTATCTTCTCCGCCGCCATCCCATATTGTTTTGGGACTTATGTCCGAGAACTGGTAAGAGTTGTTTCCGTTATTATAGGAGAAATTTATATGATCCGAGTAGAGTGTTTGAAGCGCTCTTATATCGTAGACACCGAGATTTTCGGCGGGATGCCCAGAAATGCCATTCAAATATGACATAACGCTGTATCGGTCATCCGGCCCAGTCCAAATCGGGTACGGCAGCGGAATACCCAAGAATTCAGTTTTCCAATAATCGTGCTCCCACGTGTCACCGATTCCCAAAGCGTGCAGGGTTTCATGCAATATTACTTTTTCTGGCGTAAATGTGTTAGAAGATCCATTAAATCCCGGGGCATTTGTCACTAGCCATACATCTCGATAGCTAGGAAAAGGCAACGTAAATCCGTTATAAATTTCGCTGGCATATGAGGAAGTCAAATATCTTATGTCAGAATCATTCAGTTCATCCGGATCGGTTATCTCCGAATAGGAAATACTAACCACGGCCGATATTTTTTGCAGGGCGCTCTCGATCATTGATCGATAGTTTGCAGCACCACCTGAGAATCCATCAGCGATGAGCCTAGTTTCAGGAGTAGAGATAGAATCCCAAGATGATCCACTATAATATTCAAGTGGATTCTGAAGGAAGCTGTATGTAAATATGTTAGACGCGAGCGGGTGTTGTACCGTAAGAAGCTTTTCCAGCGGGACCAGCGAAGTCATTTTTCAATCTCCGGATATAAAACCACGTCTCGCGCGCACGAAAAATTCAATCCATGAAATGAGCATGGCGAATACATATAGAACACAACTATAGCTACTATAAATAATGCCAATACCATACAACATATCGTAATTGTTATTCTTGAGTTCATTTAATTTTCCTAATTCTCTAATTATAGAATTACAATTTAGAGAACATGCCTATGCCTATCTCTCTCTTCCTGCTTCAAGACGCGCCTCATCAATAGGGCTAAGAAGATAGCTAATGATGCTCCGATTTCCGGTACGAATATCTGAAGTTGCAGACATCCCGGGAAAAAGCGGCACTTGCTCATCGCCGCGCATGATCGTGTTTCGTTTGAGCGATACGCGAACGGTATAAACAAGGCCCGCGCCAAGGGGGTTGGTAGACGGAGACCTTTCTTCCTCTACAGCATCCGCGCTGATCCATTCCACTCGACCGGGAACAGTGCCGTATCGGGTAAACGGAAACGCCTCCAACTTGACCGCGACGGCCTGCCCAACCCGAACAAACCCCACATCCTTATTGGCAAGTTTGACCTCGGCGACCAGCGCACCGCCCTTCGGTACGATCACCATGATCGGCTTGGCAGGCTCGACCACACCGCCAATGGTATGAACGGCAAGCTGCGCCACCGTGCCATCAACGGGAGAGAGCAGCCTCTGCAAGCTTGAACGTTTCGTAGCCTTAGTCAGTTCCTCTCGACGAAGATCCGCCTCGGCCTCGGCTTTGGTCAGTTGATCGAGAATCCGCGCTCGTGCCTGCGCCTGGCTCTGGTTGGCGCTACTCCCAGCCCGTGCCATCTGTGCTTCAGCCTTGCTGGCCGTATCGAGAGCGATGTCACGATCTCGCGCTGCTGCCATGCGCTGGCGGCGCATCTCGATTACCTTGAGCTTTGAGACATAGCCCTTCTCAAGCAGTTGTTCGTTGGCGTTGAGCTGCTCATCAAGCAGGGGAAGCGTCTCATCGAGCTTGATCGCCTGTTTACGCGCTTCATCGCGCGCTGATGCAGAGGAGCGGCGATCTGCCTCATAAGCGGCCACGCCCGATTGGATATCACCAAGTTCTGCTACCGCGAGACTGCGCTGCGTTTCAGCAATTTCCGGCGGCGTTCCTTCCGGTGCGGTGAATGCCAGTCCATGCCCATTCAGCGCCGACAATATTGCCTTGGCACGGGCTGCATCAAGCTCTGCGGTGCGTAGCGCCTTCTGCGCTTGCGCGGCCTCGGCTGTCGATACCGTTGGATCAAGCGTGATGAGCGGCTGCCCTTTCCTGACCGATTGCCCATCCCGAACAAGGATTTCCCGAACAATGCCTGCTTCCGCCGGCTGGACGAGCTTCACATTATCGACGGGAATGAGCTTGCCGGGTGCCGACGCGACTACATCGATCTCACCGAACGTGAGCCACAGCAGCGTTGCGATGAATATGGCCGCAAGCAGATAGGCCATGATCCGGCCACCCGGTGAGACGGGCTTATCGACGATCTCAAGCGCCGCGGGCAGGAAATCGACATCGCTCGATTTCATCAGCCATCGGCCGCGCTGCTTCTCCTCCGCAAGTGCGACCTTAGCGACCTCCCAATGGCGGCTGATCGCGTTCATGCCACCGCTCCCATGTCGGCACCAATCACGCCCATCTGACGGCGATGGAGATCGGCATAGCGTCCGCCCATCTTCAGCAACTCATCGTGGCTTCCGCTCTCAACGATGCGCCCCTTCTCCAGCGCGAGGATGCGCTGGCATTGCCTAACTGCGGAAAGGCGATGCGCGATGATGATAACGGTGCGGCCCCGTGCCATCATCTTGAGGTTCTTCTGGATGATTTCCTCGCTCTCGGCATCGAGTGCGGAGGTGGCTTCATCTAGGATCAGGATGCGCGGCGAGGTGACCAGAGCGCGGGCAATGGCGATGCGCTGGCGCTGCCCGCCCGAAAGGTTGGTTCCACGCTCCTCGACTATCGTATCATAGGCTTGCGGCAGTCCGACGATAAACTCATGCGCTCCCGCGAGCTCGGCTGCTGCCATGACTTGTTCGACTGGCATGGCGGGCTGGCTCAAGGCAATGTTCTCGCGGATCGAACGGTTGAACAGCAAGTTCTCTTGAAGCACCACCCCGATCTGACGACGCAGCCAGGCGGGATCGATCTGGGAGATGTCCACGCCATCGATCGCGATCCGGCCCGCTTCGGGCGTGTAAAGCCGCTGGAGCAGCTTGGTCAGGGTCGATTTGCCTGATCCGGACGAGCCGACGATGCCAAGCGTAGCGCCCGGTTGAAGCTCGATATTGATATCTTCGAGCGTCCAGGAGCCGTTCTGATCATAGCGGAAGCGGACATTCTCGAACCGGATAGCGCCCTTGATCGCAGGCAGGGCCGTACGGCTTCCAGCGCCCGGTTCTATTGGCTGGTTCAACACATCGCCTAGCCGTTCAACCGCAATCCGGACCTGCTGAAAGTCTTGCCAGAGCTGCGCCATCCGCAGCACGGGCGCGGATACGCGCTGAGCGAACATGTTGAACGCGACGAGGCCGCCCACGGTCAGCTCGCCACCAATCACGGCCTCAGCACCGAAGTAGAGGATAGAGGCCAAGCTGAGTTTCGAGATTAACTGGATCAGCTGCGATCCAGCGTTGCTGAGATTAATGACGCGTTGGCTTGCAGAGCTATAGCCGGCGAGCTGCTTCTCCCAGCGATCCTGCCATTGCGGCTCTACAGCGGAGGCTTTGACCGTCTGGATACCGCCAATGCTTTCTACCAGCAGTGCATTGTTAGCGGCCCCGCGTTCAAACTTCTCGTCCAGCCGCGCTCGCAAGGGCCGGGTGAACAGCGCTGATACCACCACATAAGCAGGCAGGGTCGCCAATACGATCCAGAACAGCGTTGGCGAGTAAATCCACATCGCCACCAGAAACACAACCGCAAAGGCCGGATCGATCAGGATCGACAAAGAGGCGTTGGTCAGAAATTCTCGCACGGTTTCAAGCTGCCGAACCCGCATCGCTGTATCGCCCACCCGTCGCACGGCGAAGTAGGAGAGTGGCAGCCCTAGCAGATGCCGGAACAGCTTGGCGCCAAGCTCGACATCGATCTTCTGGCAGGTCTCCGAATAAATGCGGGTGCGCAGGAAGCCGAACGCCACCTCCCACAACGACACCGCCACAAACCCGATCGCCAGCACCTTCAACGTTGCCAGCGTGTTGTGGACCAGCACCTTGTCGATCACGTTCTGGAAGAACAGCGGCGCGGCAAGACCTAGCAGGTTGATCAGCAACGTGATCGCCAGCACCTCGCCAATCAGCCGTCGATAGCGGACGACCTGCGGGATAAACCAGGTGACATCGAATCGGCCGGCGGCACCTGCGAAACTCTCGCGCGTGGTGATCAGCACCAGTTCGCCGGACCAGATCGATTCAAACGCCTCGCGGGTCAGCGTCTCGATCCCGCCGCCGGGCCGCTGGATCAGGGCTTCAGTTTCATTGGCACGTCCGACAAGAAACCAGCCCTCGGGTCCGTTCGCCAAAGCAGGCAACGGCGCCTTCGGGAGATGATTCCAGCTGCGCACAACTCGTTTTGCACGAACGCCGTCGATGCGCTTGGCAAGCCTGAGCAGGTCGTTTGCCCCAACCGGTTGATCATGACCGAGTTCGTGACGCAGCTGCGCCGGTTCAGCGGAAATGCGGTGTATCGCCAAGAGGGTGACAAAGGCAGCAAGTCCCGACTCCGGGTCGGGATTTGAGGCACAGTTATCCTGATCAGGAAGCGCGGATACGCGCACCCCGTCTTCGGCTCGCATAAGTGCCCGAAGCCCCCTCCAGATGGAGGCGTATAACTATCGGTATGGAATCCCCAATCAAGCCAAAATCGACGAGGTGATCAAGAATCCTGTTACACTTATGTTAAACGGCAGTTTTGCTATGTTTAGCTTGGATCTAGATTGATTCGAGGCAACGCGTCTCGAATTTGTATTGTATGAATCCGACATCAACTCCAAAATAGATGATTGGGCATCAGATACCTATTGGCATGAGCGGCTCGACCTGAGCAAAAATGGCATCTCGCAGCAACGACGCCGGCGGGCGTGATACAAAGGCAACAGTGGGACAAAATCTGAGCCGACGACGGCCAGCGATTGTCCACCGCCAATCTCCGCCAGTTTCCGCCGTAGTCCGCCACCGTCCGCCGGTCTTTACCGGCACTTGCACGTGCGATCCCGACCGCGCCTAGGACGCATCTTGCCTTGGGACGAGGGTCGTCCGATGCAGGCTCACGGGAGCGCTGCAACATCAGGACTTGAAAGACACGCCCATGAGTAATCCCGATCGTATCATTCGCTTGAAGACCGTTCTCGCCCGCACCGGGCTTTCGCGCTCCACCCTCTACCGCAAGATCGCCGACGGCACCTTCCCCCGCCAGGTCGCGATCAGCATTCACGGCGCCGGCTGGCACGAATCCGCCGTCAATCGCTGGGTCGCCAACCCAGCGGCCTGGCGTGCCGATGATGCCGAAAGGGTGGCCCCATGACCGCGCCTCCTGATCCGATCTGCGTTCGCGTCAATGACGCCGCCCGGATGATCGGCGTTGGCCGGACCAAGCTCTATGCGCTGATCGCGGCCGGTGAGGTCGAGACGGTGAAACTCGGCAAGTCCACCCGCATCACCACCGCCAGCCTGCATGACCTCATCAGGCGGCAGCGCGGAGCATAGGCTCTGACGCCGTGGCGGCGGCGTCCTTGTTTCCCTTTGCCGGCACCTTGTCCAGAAACTCCGCCCAACGCGCCATCAGGTTGCGCCGCTTCTCGAAGAAGTCGGTCCGACGATAGGCGGCTTCGACCTTGTTGGGCAGCTTGTGCGCCAATGCCTTGTCGGCGACTTCCTTGGGGAAGCGGGTCTTCTCCGATGACCAGTCGGTGAAGGCCGAGCGGAAGCCGTGGACGGTCACGCCCTTGATTCCGTCGTCGCGCAGCAGTTTGGTCATGGTCATGTCGCTGATCGGCTTCTCGCCATCGGCGGAGAACACAAGCCCGGCATCGCTGGCCCGCTCCTTCCATCGCTTGCGGAGCAGTGCCATAGCTGGCGCGGACAGTGGCACGATATGGGTTTCGCCGGCCTTCATGCGCTCGCCCGGAATCGTCCAGACGGCCTTGTCCAGGTCGAACTCGGTCCAGACGGCGAAGCGCGTCTCGTTGGAGCGCACGGCGTTGTAGATGGTGAAGCGCAGAGCATCTCGGCCTGTAGTCGGTGATGCCGCCGCCAGCCGCGCCATCAATGCCGGAACATCGGTATAGGGCATGGCTTCCAAATGCCCGCCTTTGTCCACCTGACGCGGCAGGCCCTTGCGAACGGAGCGCAAGGATACCTCGTCGGCGATCCAGCCCTTGATATGAGCAAAGTCCAGCACAGCACCGATGCGTTGCAGGATGCGCCGCGCGGTGTCGGGAATGTCGAGCCAGATCGGCGACAACACTTCGACCACGGAAGCGTTGTCCACCTGATCCACCGGCTTGGCGCCGATCAGCGGGAAGACATGGTTTTCAAGGCTGGAAATCCAGTTGGCGTGACGGCGGTTCTTCCAGCCCTCCTTCAACGCCTCGTAGCAGTCGCGCGCCGCCGTCTCGAAGCTCGGCGCGACCTTGCGCGCCTTGCGCCGCTCGGCGACCGGATCGACGCCCTCGCGGACCTGACGGCGCAACGCCGACGCGGCATCGCGCGCCTCGGCCAGCGAGACGTCCAGCGCCGATCCCAAGCCGTAGTCGCGCCGCTTGCCGTGCCGCTGCATCCGCAGGACCCAGGTTCGTGCGCCGCTCGGCTTGACCAGCAGGCACAGGCCCCGGCCATCAACGTGGCGGCCGGGCTTTGCATTCTTCACCTTTAAGGCCGTAAGCGCCATTGGGTTCGATTCCCTGCCTGAAATGATCCCACAATCGTTCCCACATCTCGATGGGAATTGAGGCAAATCAGGACGACCGACCGCGAACACTCTACAAGGCAAATCCCTGATTTTACAGAGGACTTAGGAACACCCTGATATTGCTTGAGAATAAAGTTCTACACTCGTAGGGGTCACCAGGAGCATATGAGCGAAGATAGCAACTGGGCCACAGGCCGCATCGCCTTCATCACCGGCGCCACATCGGGCTTCGGCGCGGCACTTGCCCGGCGGATCATCAAGGCAGGCGGCAAGGCCGTCGCAGTTGGCCGCCGCGCGGAACGGCTCGAGGAATTGCGCGAAGAGCTTGGCGCATCGCTGCTGCCCCGCGCTGCCGACGTCCGCGACGAACCGGCGATCCGAGCGCTCATCGCCGATCTGCCCCCCGAATTCGCCGCGATCGACATCCTTTTCAACAATGCCGGGCTTGCTGCCGGACTGGACAAGGCCCAGTCGTCCGACTTCGCCGACTGGAAAAAGATGATCGACACCAATGTCGTCGGTTTCGCGACCGTGACCCATGCCCTCCTGCCCGGCATGGTCGCCCGCAACCACGGCCATATCGTCAACCTCAGCTCGGTGGCGGCAACCTATCCCTATGTCGGCGGCGCAGTGTACGGCGGCACCAAGGCATTCGTCCGCCAATTCTCGCTCTCGTTACGCTCGGACCTGCTGGGCACTGCGGTCAAGGTCACTTCGGTCGAGCCGGGCATGTGCGATACCGAATTCTCGACCGTCCGCTTCAGCGGGGACAAGACCGCAGCCGACAAGGTGTATCAGGGCATGAAGGCGCTCTCAGCAGACGACGTCGCCTTGACGGTCGAATCGATCCTGCGTTTGCCCGCGCATCTGAACGTGAACACGATCGAACTGATGCCGGTGC
>Ga0207639_10001897_pt1 | contig 14034 bp, 16 predicted proteins | sample KBSCornC32_FD_184299 | JGI IMG/M metagenome (GOLD analysis project Ga0207639, IMG submission 184299) | Corn rhizosphere microbial communities from Kellogg Biological Station, Michigan, USA - KBS Corn C3-2 (SPAdes) (version 2) | ecosystem: Host-associated > Plants > Roots > Rhizosphere > Soil ...
GTTCTCGACCGCTTCGTCGACGGTGACGCCTTGTTTGCAGATCGTCTGCTCGAATGGGTAGAGATTGACGACGACGAGATCGATCGGCTCGATCCCGTGCTCTCGCATCGATGCCTGATGCTGCTCGTTATCACGCAGCGCGAGAAACGCGCCGTGAATGAGCGGGTGCAGGGTCTTGACGCGGCCGTTCATCATCTCGGGAAAACCGGTCACGTCCGAGACATCGCGGACCTCGATGCCAGCGTCGCGAAGCGCTTTTGCCGTACCGCCGGTCGAGATGATCTCGACGCCGAGATCGCGCAGAACTCGCGCAACTTCCACCACACCGGTCTTGTCGCTGACACTGATGAGAGCTCGCTTTATTCGCCGCAATTCAGACATAAAATGCAAAAGGCGGCACAGACGGCCGCCTTTGGAGAATGATAACCTTACTTCACGCTAAAAAAAGAACCTGCCCAGGAACAGCAAGCTGAGCAGAAATATCATCGCGTATATAATGACTTTGACCACAAGGTCCATAATGATGTGACTTTTACACGCGCCTGGTCAAAGAGGAATTTTATTCCTCTCCATTATTTAATGTCAAAGGCTTTGCCGGACAAACTGGGCTATAATAACAGTCGTAAACTTGCCCCGAAGTAGATGAAAGTTCGTTTTTTCCTCCTTATTGCCCTGATATCGATCAGTGTATTTGCCGCCGGATGCAGCCTTTTGCAAGGTAGCATCGTCGGTCCGACCGATACTGCGACCGTGATCGCCAAGACGGCGCAGATCCGCACGTCTTACTCCGTTGTCGCCGCCGACCTGCTAGAAGTTAAGCGTAATGACCAGCTCGACATTCTTGATCAGGTCGAATTTGAGAAGACGCCGTGGTTCCGGGTCCGGGCACGCGACGACGCTCAGACCGAGGGCTGGATCGAGGCGCAATTCGTTATCACGAGCGCTACGTTGCAAAAGTCCAAGGACCTTGCGGAGCAATTTAAGGACCAGCCGCCGCAGGCAGCGGGCATGATCCGCTCTGCGAGCAACCTTCGCGCCCAACCGGATATGAACCCGGAGAACCTGCTGTTCAAACTCCCGAATGGCTCGTCGTTCGAGATCATGGCGTGGAAATTCGTGCCAAAACAGGAGGCACCGGATGTCGACGACGCTCCAAAGGGGCAGCAGAAGCCGGGTCAAAAGGTCGAGACAAAATCCTCCGACGATGACGATGAGCCGCCCCGTCTCGATGAGAAGTACGACATGTGGTATCTCGTGCGGCTCGATCCGTCGGTTTCGCCCGCACCTGCCGGATGGTTGTTTGGACGGCAGGTCGAGCTACAGGTGCCGAGCGATATATCTTTTTTCCAGGCGAATGATCATAAGTTCATCACCTGGCAGCGTCTCGACTCCGATAGTGCGAATAAGGTCGGGAGCGGTGACAAATCTCTTGCTCCCGGAAGCTGGGTGATCCTCGCACGCGACCCTTATTCAAAACCGATCGACGGCGTCGAGCCTGACATCGACTACATTCTCGTGCTCGCTTTTGATAAGTACGATCAGAATTACTACACCGTCTGGCGTACGACCGCGCACAAGGTCGTCTTTGGCCGGCTGCCGCTCAAGGTCGAAGGCAAGGGCGATAACAAAACGTTTACGATCACCTTACGCAATCCGCAGACGGGAAGTTTTGACGAGAAGCGTTTTGTAGTATTCAAAGACAAAACGCGTATGCGAGTAACGCCGCCCGAGGACATCGCTCAATACGAGACGGACCAGGATGACGAGTAGCGACGCGGTAGACGATCCGTTTCCCGAGCCGGTCGAGATCCCGATCACCGATTCGCTGGATCTGCACTCGTTCTCGCCAAAGGACGTGCGGAATGTCGTTGAGGCTTATCTCGAGGAGGCGCGCAAAAAAGGCTTTCGCCTTATCCGGATCATTCACGGCAAAGGCGTCGGTGTGCAACGGGAGATCGTTCGAAACGTGCTGTCGGAAACCCACTTTGTAAAGGCTTTTAAGAACGCACCGGAATTCTCGGGCAGTTGGGGTGCTACGATCGCGGAGCTTGAGGACTAACGGTCCTCGATCACGTCGGCCCAAGTCTCTTCAGTAATGCCGGGCGAGAGCTGCTCGAGGAGATCGTTCTGCTCGGCGACGCGACGCTCGGCATCGGCAAGACGCTTGGAGAGGGAAGAATATTTGTCCTCGAGAGTTTTTAGATATTTGCGCCGCTCGCGGTTCATGCGATCGACATAGGCGAGATAGGAGAACTGCAGTCCCGTGACGCCAAGCAGCACGAGACAGAGACCGATCAAAACATACATCAGCATACTACCCTGACAACCCCCTGAAAGATCGCTCTTCAGAAATGATTATAACTTTCACTTTCGCTTTGGGTGAAGCTAAACTGTTCAAAAACCTGCAAGGGGGCAAATATGGTCGAAATAGATATCGTCAACAGCAATCCAAACGGCGCGCGGCTCGACAGGCGTGAGTTTTTTGTAACGTCTATCGTCGGTGCCGGGCTGTATGCCGCCGCGGTCTCGCCCATCTCGGGTCAGACGGTTATTCACACCGATACTAATGGACTGGTCGTCGGCGAGGTCGATATTCCGGTGAGCGACGGCCAAATCCCCGCGTACAGGGCGATGCCCGACAAGGGGAAAAAGTTCCCGGTCGTGCTCGTGATCCACGAGATCTTTGGCGTCCATGAGTGGATACAGGATGTGTGCCGCCGCTTTGCAAAGCTCGGCTATATGGCGATCGCTCCGGCGTTGTACTCACGGCAGGGCGACGTTCATCACCTGCCGGACCCGCCGACACTGCAGACGCAGATCTTTGGCAAGATCCCGGACGCCGAGGTGAATTCCGACCTTGATTCTACGCTGGAATGGGCGGCGAAGAATCACGGCGACACAAAACGCGCTGCGATCACAGGCTTTTGCTGGGGCGGGCGCGTGGTTTGGATGTATTCAGAGCATAACCCGCACCTAAGAGCAGGTGCTGCATTCTACGGCCGTGTGATGTCATCGCCAAATTCACCTGTCAATCCGGTCCAGCCGACGAACCCGATCGACCATGTCAAGGACTTGAAAGTACCGATCATTGGCTTCTACGGTGGCCTGGATACCGGCATCAAACCGGATCAGGTGAAGAAGATGCAAGAGGCTCTCAACGCAGAGCATAAAGTCAACGACATCACTATCTATCCGGACGCAAAGCATGGTTTTTTTGCGGATTATCGTGAATCGTACAACAAACCCGCGGCAGAGGATGCGTGGCCAAAGCTGCTGGCGTGGTTCAAAAAATACGGCGCAAGCCCAAGCTAAAAAGTGAGCGGAAATCTACAACTTGTCTACACCCTGCTCTGCGATGACGTGCGCATCGAGATGGGTAACAAGATCTCGCTGATGGGCATTTTTCAGAACATCATGGTCGAGCAAATGCCCGTGTCGCTGATCAAATTTGCCGTCGTCAATCACTGGCAGGGAGCCGGGAATCACGAGACGGAGGTGCGGATACTCTCGCCCGACAGATCGAATCTCATCGTCACCTCACAGCCGACACAGATCGAATTAGCGCAAGGCGGATTTACCGACAACGTCAGCTTCTTTGTGAATGTCGTCTTTCAGAACGCCGGCACATATTGGGTGCAGACGATCGCAAATGCGGTAGTTTTGGAGGAGTTTCCGCTGATCGTAACCGACCAGGCAAACCTCGCGTCCGGCGGGCCGGCGGAAGAGATAACTGAGACGGTAAATTAGGGTTGCGGCTTCTCGCCACGATTTATAGGCAGGAGAACGCTTGTGGTGTAGATCGCGGCGGAGTCGACGGTGAGGTCGCGCTTCGCGGTGACGCCGTGACATTTGGACGTAAAGCGATAGGTCGCCTTAGCGTCGGGACGGCGATAGCTAAATTCGCCGCTGACTCCGGTCGTGAGCGTCGTTAGAGGTTTTGTCTGACCGTTCGCCTCGACAAGCGCGACATCTACATCGCAGGCGGGCACGCTCGTGCCGTCCTTCCAAAAGACGCTCCCGCGAATTATCACCTGCGAGCCGCGATCGACCTGAAGAAGCAAATTGCCGCCGAGATCACGGGGTTTGCCGGGTTTGATCTCGACATCGTACTTGATGCCCTCCGCGTAGCCTCTCGCCTCGACCACAAAGTTGTATAAGCCCGGCTGCAATCCATCGAGTACAAATTCGCCATTTTTGCCCGAGCGAGCGGTGCCGGCGTCGTGCTGGTCTTTGTGAGCGGTTATCGTCGCGCCGGCGATGGCTTCGCCATTCATGTTGCGGACCCTGCCTTTGACGCCGCCGGTCGACTGAGAATAGACAGTCGGCAGTAGGCAGAATGCGGCCATTAAAAGAACGGCCAATGCTGATATTGATCTAGGCATTGTGAGTCTGTGACGATAGGCCGGAGCTCATCTCGGCGGCTACGTCATTGATGATGTCGTCAAGGGTTTTGGTTGGCTTGTAACCGACGAGGCGGGCCGCCTTTGCGAGGGAAGGCACACGACGCTGCATGTCCTCAAAGCCCTCGCCATAGACCTGATCGTAGGGAATATAGCGGACTTCGCTCTTGCTCCCGGTGAGATCGATCGCCCGTTTTGCCAAGTTGTTGATCGACACCTCAGCGTCGCTGCCGAAATTGACCACCTGCCCAAAACACGATGGATTCTCGAGCGCGCTGATGAGTCCGCCGACAACGTCGCTGACATGGCCGAAGCAGCGAGATTGTGTTCCGTCGCCATGTACTTCTATGGGTTCGTTGTTGACTGCTGCCTTAACGAATCGCGGCACGACCATGCCGTATTGCCCTGTCTGACGCGGCCCGACAGTGTTAAAGAGACGGGCGACGACGACTGGCAGACGCGTCTCTTTAAAGTGAGCGAGGGCCATGAATTCGTCGAGGGTCTTTGCACACGCGTATGCCCATCGATGCTTGTCCGTCGCACCCGTGAGCAGGTCATCCTCTTCCTTGAACGGCACTGAGACGCCCTTGCCGTAGACTTCGCTGGTCGAGGGAATTAGCACCCGCTTGCGAAATTTTGAGCAGCGACTGAGCACGACGTCCGTCCCGTGAAAAATCGTCTCGATCGTTTTGACCGGCTGCTCCATGATGAGCCGCACGCCGACCGCACTCGCCATGTGGTACACGCGGTCGCTGTCGCGAATAAGCTCCTCCATGATGGCGGTATTGAGGACCGTGTCGATGATCAGCCGAAAGTTTGGGTTAACCTCGAGATGCTCGACATTCGAGTAGCGACCCGTAGATAGATCGTCTATGACCGTGATCTCGTGGCCCGCGTTGATCAGCCTGTCGGCAAGATGACTGCCGACAAAACCGGCACCGCCTGTGATGAGTATCTTCATAAATCTTATATTTACGACCGACATCGACGCCTGTCGATATGTGCGTTTATCTGTGCGTCCGAGGTGCTAATGGGCAGACGCGACGGTCTGTCCTATTACTCCCGTAAAATATGCGACTGTCTTTTTTAATCCCTCCGCAAGCGGCACTTTGGGCTCCCAGCCGAGGAGCGCTCTGGCACGTTCAATATTGGGCTTGCGTTGTCTCGGGTCATCGGCGGGAAGCGGCATGCGTATTAATCGGACCTCCTTGCCCGTCGCTCTGCCGACCTCATCTGCCAGCTCGCTCATCGTGAACTCGCCGGGATTGCCCATGTTTACCGGAAGGTGAATGTCGTCGGTTATTTCCGCATTCATCAGTCTGATGAGCCCGTCGACCAGATCGCTCACATAACAAAACGAACGCGTCTGCGAGCCGTCGCCATAGATCGTCAACTCCTCACCGCGCAGCGCCTGGACGACAAAATTGGACACGACACGGCCGTCATTCGGCAGCATCCTCTCGCCGTAGGTGTTAAAGATCCGGACGATCCTGGTGTCGACGCCGACCTGACGGTGATAGTCCATCATGAGGGTCTCGGCAACGCGCTTGCCTTCGTCATAACAAGACCTGATCCCGATGGGATTGACGTTTCCCCAATAATCCTCTGTTTGCGGGTGGATCGCAGGATCGCCGTAAACCTCACTCGTCGATGCCTGCAGGATACGGGCGTGAACACGTTTGGCGAGCCCGAGCATGTTGATCGTGCCCATGACATTCGTCTTTACGGTCTTGATCGGATTGTACTGGTAATGGATCGGCGACGCCGGACACGCGAGATTATAGATCTGGTCGACCTCCAGCAGTATCGGCTCCGTCACGTCGTGCCGCACCAGCTCAAAACGCGGCGTGCCCATGAGATGGAGAATATTGTCCTTACGGCCCGTAAAGAAATTGTCGAGACATAGAACGTCATTTCCCCCCAATAGCAGTCGCTCGCAAAGATGCGAACCGATAAATCCGGCCCCGCCGGTGACAAGTATCCTCATATCCTAAAGAATCATAGCAATTCTGATCACTCCTTATCTTGCTGAGCCTCTTTGAGAGCATATAATTCCTGCAGTCCAAGCTGGTCCTTGACCCTTCCAGCTGTTTCCTTTGCCCGGATAAGTCCTTCTATCGAAAGTATCCTCAAGGCAAATCCCTCGACATCAACCATTATCGACTCCGCGAACACTTCAGGATACGAGCCTACTCCTGCTACTTCGCCGAGCAGATCGACGTCTCCGAGACTGGTTCTGAATGTGAAGTTTGTCCCGTTCAGCAGGGTCGTCCAATCCCAGACAAACGGAAGCTCGTCAGGAAAATTCCTCGGTCTCGGATTGTAAGGTGCCAGGACTGTTGCGATTCTCCGTAGATTCAGCGGTTCTCGCGAATAGCAAATGTCCAGGTCCTCGGTCAGATATGCTGAACCGTGGCTCCGGAGAGCCTGTCCGCCTACGATCACGAACTCTACTCCGCCTCCGGCCAATGCCTTTATTGCTTCGTAAAGGTTCATCTAGACGTAGATCTCTTTACTGCTTCGCGCAGCTTACGAACACTGTTCACGACTTCATCGTTCGTCCGCAGCCTTTCAGCGGGGCTTCGTCGAAGGTTTGCCGCCAATAGCGTGAGATCGATCCCAAAATCTCTCGCCGCAGCGATCTTGCTACCGGGCCGCGGGTTTAGAAGTTTTTCTTCAGCCGTTCGTGCCATATCTATATTTTACGGCAATTGCAGGTTGCTGAGGCGGACTTTTGTTTTCTCAGCATCGGACAGATTTTTATAGTCAAAGAGAGCATTTTCCCAGGTGCCGTAGGTTGGTCCGGGGATGACGATGTACTTTTTGCCAAAGAGCTCGCGGTCGCGGTCGGCCAACGCGAACCGCTCCGCAACCGACTTGTGTTCATAATCCGCGGATTGATCGTCGAGATTATCACCGACAAAAAAGAGGATGCGGTATTTTGCGCGGATGATTTCTCGCCGAGGCTCTTTTGAGGAATTGATAGCCTTGCCATCCGGGCCGATCTGTCGCAGCAGCACATTGTCCGGTCCTACATCCTTAAAACCCACACTCTTGAGATTGTCGATAGTGGCCTGCTTTTGTGGTGGGTCGTCGCGGTTTGAAACAAAAAAGATCTTTACACCCTTTGACACTGCATAATTCAACATTTCGACAGCGCCGGGGACAGCCTTCGACCTTCGCAGCTCGCCAAACGCGTACCAGGCTTTTGGGTTGAACGACTCGTGATCGATGATCTCGTGAGCCTGATAGGCGGAGTTGTCGAGCGTGGTCTCGTCGATGTCGACCATAATGGCTCGCGGCTTTTTGCGCTCGGTCTTTGGAATGTCGTGCTTGTTTTTACCGGCGCGGTCTTCGTCGAGCCTCCAGCGGGCGATGTTATAAGCTTGGTATGCAAGGGCGCGGTATTCGGCCGATTTTTGCACAAAGAGCGTCGCCCCGATGTCGTAATCGTTATTCGCCGGCGGCTTTTGAGCCGACGAATGCGAGACAAAATACGTCGCCGTCGATGAGCAGACGACGAGCACGATAGCGTAAAGGTAATTGCGTTTCGATCTCATTTTTTTAGACATTGAGCCGTGATTTTGAATCGATTATAAAGGATTTTGTGCCGCAGAAGCCGAACGACGCAGACAATTGGGCCGACGATCAGCAGTCGCGTGGCTATTACTACGATGACGCCCATGGCTATGAACCGTACAAACCACGCGAGGTGCTGACGATCTGGACCATCGGACATTCGACGCGTGAGTTTGAGGAATTTGTCCGGCTGCTCAAAGAGAATGACATAGAGCTGCTGGCAGATGTAAGAAGCTTTCCCGGCTCACGCAAATTTCCGCAATTCAACAAAGAGTCGCTCGAGGTTACGCTGCCGGAGAATGGGATCGAGTATATCCACCTCAAACAGCTCGGCGGCCGCAGAAAAGTGAAGCCTGATTCAAAGAACACTGTCTGGCGACATGAGGCGTTTCGCGGCTATGCGGATTACATGGAGACTGACGATTTCCGAACGGGGATGGAGGATCTTATAGAGCTTGCGGAGGAGAAGCGGACCGCGATCATGTGTTCCGAGGCGGTCTGGTGGAGGTGTCATCGTTCGATGATCTCCGACTATCTAAAGACAGCCGGTGTGACCGTGCTGCACATCATGGGCGAGGGCAAAGTCGTCGAGCATCCGTTTACGTCCGCCGCACGGATCCTCGACGGGCATTTAACCTATCATCCGGAATAGCTGATCGATGATACCTGACGTGTTACGACTTTGCTCCGGCCTCAGCTCCAATGAGGAATCGGCACTTTGGAGCGCCCGAGCGGTCGCAAGTCTCCCGCACCGTCTGTCCGACGATCTCCTCGACCATAGATTCGGCAAGGCGGCAAACCTCGGGGTGTTCCGAGACGATGTCGCCGAATGGACAGCTTTCACTTTTAATGCTTGTCCGGCCGTCTTCGACGACAACGCGGGCGGAGCCGCCGAGCTCTTGAAGCGTTGCAATTGCGCTGTCGAGGCGGTCGATGCCCGGCTCGATCGCGATGTCGCCGGCCATTTGTCGTCCGGTCTCGCGAAGGTCCGTCGCAATGGCCCGGCTGGAGAGTCGCTGCTTTAGAACCGCTAGAAACCGCTTGAGGATCGAGCCATATGGACGCGGAAAGTGATCGCGAGCATTCTCGGTAAGCTCGTACACCGCATGAGGCTTGCGTGCGCCCGCGACTGTGCCGCCAGACCGCACAAGCTGATCGCGCTCGAGCGATAGCAGGTGCGCGCGAACGGCATTGTCAGTGATCCCGAGCGCCGCGGCCAGATCGTTCACCGTCTTTGCCGACTCGCGGAGGAGGAGCACGAGCCGCCCGCGGGTGCTCGAAAAAAAACGATCGTCAAAACGCGAACTCACAGCTAGAGTGTACTCAATTCACTACCTAAAGTAAATAAGTCAAAGAACTAATTGACTTATTATTTGAGAGGCCGTATTCTGTTTTCGCAAAACACTAAATTATTTCGATGGAGGTTTGCTTTAAATGGAGAACGTAATGGATACGAGAGCTGCTTCGACTGCGGACAGCCGCGGGGCGGCATATCAGGCATACCTGATACTGCGCTTTGGGTTTACAGTCGCGCCGATCGTTGCCGGGCTCGACAAATTTCTGCACATCTTGACTAACTGGGACCAGTATCTGGCGCCTGTCGTAAACAGGACGCTTGGCGGACATGGCCACGAATTTATGCTCGCGGTCGGTGTGATCGAGATCATCGCCGGCGTCGGAGTCTTTTTTAAGCCAAAGATCTTTGCGTATGTCGTCTCGGCGTGGACGCTTGGCATTATCGTCAATCTGCTGCTCGTGCCGGGCTTCTTTGATGTCGCTCTTCGTGACCTCGGGCTGTCGCTTGGTGCGTTGGCACTCGGGCGTCTGAGCGCGGTTTACGACAATTGATCTTTTGCGACGCGGCAGCGCCATCCGCGGATGCCGCCGATGTTAATTATGTTGGACTACACACATAGTTTCACGGACACGGTTGCGGCGCCTGAATGGCTCCCGAGCGAACGCACCGTCCAACCGGTAGCCGAGGCCAGACTGCCGACCGAATACGGCGAATTCAGGCTGATCGGCTACCGCTCGCTTGTCTCTGACGAGGAATTTGTGGTCTTGGCGCGAGGCGAGCTTTCCGCTGAGACTCCAATATTGGCGCGCATACACTCGCAGTGCATGACGGGCGATGTTTTTGGTTCGTTGAAATGCGATTGTGGCCAGCAGCTCCGCTCGGCGATGAAGATGATCGCGAAGCGGGGAAGCGGCGTTATCGTTTATCAGCAGCAGGAAGGCCGCGGCATCGGGATCATGAATAAGATCCGGGCTTATTCGCTCCAGGACCGCGGCGCGGATACGATAGAAGCAAACGTGATGCTTGGCTTTGACGCGGACCTTCGCAAGTATGAACAGTGTGCGGAGATCCTGCTTGATCTCGGGCTCCACAAAGTGAAGTTGATCTCGAATAACCCTGACAAGATCGCCGCACTCGAGAATGCCGGTCTTGACGTTACGGAGCGCGTCCCCTTGAAGATCAAGTTTCATCGGAGCCTTACCAGATATTTAAAGACCAAACGTGAAGAAATGGGGCACCTGATCGACCTGCCCGATAATTTGTATGAAAACACCTGCGGCGAAACTCTCTGAAATTCAGCCCGGCAGTATGCAAGAGGTCTCCGCCGGGGAGACAAAGGTACTGCTCGCAAGAATTGGCGACACATGTTACGCCATCGGTACTAACTGCACTCATTACGGAGCGCCGCTCGTTGAGGGCTCTCTCGTCGGCGACAAGATCATTTGTCCGTGGCACCACGCCTGCTTTAACGCTCGTAACGGAAACATGGAGGAACCGCCGGCGTTGGATTCGCTCCCGAATTTTCCAGTTAGTCTCGAGGGCGATGACATCTACATCGATGTGCCGGAGAATGCCCCGGACCGACGACCGCCGGAGACGCCGGTCAGTCGAGATGACGCTGACCGGCGGACTTTCGTGATCGTCGGCGGCGGAGCGGCTGGCTACATGTGTGCGCAGACGCTGCGTGAAGAGGGTTTTTCAGGTCGCATCGTAATGATCACGCAGGAAGAGCGGCTGCCATATGACCGTCCGAACCTCAGCAAGGACTACCTCCACGGCCACGCGGAGCCTGAATGGATGCCCCTCAGGCCTGACGAATTTTACACCGAGCAGCGCATCGAGGTGATCAAAGGCCGCAAGGTAACCGCGGTTGAGCGAGACGTGAGACAGGTCGTATTCGAGAGCGGCGATCCGATCGCTTATGACTCGATCCTTATAGCTACGGGCGGCATTCCAAGGGAGCTGAGCGTCGCGGGCAGTGATCTGCCGGGGATCTACGTTCTACGGAGTTTTGACAGCGCGGACGACATCATCGGCGCTGCCACTGGTGCAAAAAGTGCGGTTGTCATCGGTGCGAGCTTCATCGGTATGGAAGCGGCGTCGAGTCTCAAGCAAAGAGGTCTTGACGTGACCGTCGTCGCGCCGGATAAGTTGCCGTTTGAGCGGACGCTTGGACAGGAGATCGGAGGATTGCTTCAGCGGGTACACGAGGAGAACGGCGTGAAGTTTAGCCTCGGCTCCAATGTATCTCGCCTTGAGAGGTCGGACATTGGCTTGAATGTCATTCTCGCGAGCGGTGAAGCGATCGCCGCGGATCTCGTCATCGTTGGTGTAGGGGTGCGGCCGGCGACGGACATTCTTAACGGTATCGAGCTACACAAGGACGGTGGCGTCATTGCCGACGAGTACCTGCAGATCGGTGACGGCGTCTTCGCTGGCGGAGACATTGTCCATTTCCCGGATACCAGGACTGGCGAAAGCACGCGGATCGAGCACTGGCGAACAGCGCTGCAACAAGGAATGACCGCCGCGCGAAATATGATCGGCAAGAACGAGCCGTTCACAGGTGTGCCATTCTTTTGGACGACGCAATTTGACGTGACACTGAACTATGTCGGCCACGCCGCCGGATGGGACGAGATCGTTGTCAACGGCAGCATCGCGGAAAGGGAATTCCTGGCGTTTTACGTTTTGAACGGAAAGGTCGCGGCTGTTGCAAGCGTCGGGAGAGATCATGAATTAGCCGTACTGCACGGACTGATCCGAGCGGGACGCTTGCCGTCGATTGCCGAGCTTAAAAGTGCAGATCTCAACACGGTACTCGAAAGATGTGCTGGTGATCTGCGCGTTGAGTGATGCTTATTTTGTTATCCCGCAGCGGCCTTCTTTGGACGCTCATTCGCCTTGAGCACGCGCTTGCGGAGGCGAATAGACTTTGGGGTCACCTCGATCAGCTCGTCATCGGCGATGAACTCGAGTGCCCGCTCGAGCGACATTTCGCGTTGGGGAACGAGACGCATTGCCTCATCGGCTGAAGTCGTGCGCATGTTGGAGAGCTTTTTCTCCTTGATCGCATTGACGTCGAGATCGACGCTGCGGGCATTCTCGCCGATGATCATGCCCTCATAGACCTTGACCTGCGGTTTGACGAACAGCGTGCCTCGCTCCTGGAGGTTGTAGAGGGCGTAGGTGTTGGTCTCGCCCATTCGGTCGTTGACGAGCGAGCCGGTCTGCCTCGAGCGCATCTCACCCTGCCATTTGTCGAAGCGTAGGAAGATCGTGTTGAGCAGTCCGGTGCCCTTCGTCTCCGTCAAAAACTCACCGCGAAATCCGATCAGCCCGCGCGAAGGCGTTTCAAATTCGAGCCTGACGCGCCCAGATCCGTTGTTGATCATCTTCGTCATCTGACCTTTCCGTCGTCCCATCGCTTCTGTGACGACGCCGATGAATTCGTCCGGCACATCGACAACGACCTGCTCAATAGGCTCGAGCGTTTCGCCCGTCTTTTCATCTTTTTTGGTGATGACATGGGGTTTTGAGACCTGTAGCTCGTAACCCTCGCGACGCATCATTTCAATGAGGATCGCAAGTTGCAATTCGCCGCGTCCCGACACCTTAAATTGCTCCGCCGCCTCGGTCTCCTCGACGCGAAGCGCGACGTTGCCGAGCAGCTCGCGGTCGAGCCTTTCCTTGATCTGGCGCGAGGTCACGAATTTGCCGTCGAGACCCGAGAATGGTGATGTGTTGACGCCGAATATCATCGAGATCGTCGGCTCATCTACATTGATAAGCGGCAGCGGCTTGGGATTGTCGGCGGACGTGATCGTCTCGCCGATCTCGACATCGTCAAAGCCCGCGAGCGCGACGATCTCGCCTGTGCCGGCGGATTCAACGGTCGCGCGTTCGAGCCCTTCGAACACGAAAAGCTCTTTAACACGTGTCTTTATGAGTGAGCCGTCGCGTTTCGAGACGGCGACCTCCTGATTCTTCGCGATCTCACCCGAGAAAATGCGGCCGATCGCGAGCCGTCCTACGAACTGGTTATAGTCGATATTCGCAACCAGCAACTGGAGCGAATCGTCACGCAAGGCGTGTGGTGCCGGAATGCTCTCCACGATCTGGTCAAAGAGCGGCTTGAGGTTTTTGCTTTCGTCCGCAAGCTGTTTCTTTGCAATGCCGTCACGCGAGATCGAGTAGAGAATAGGGAATTCGATCTGCTGATCGTTCGCTCCGAGATCGATGAAAAGATCGTAGATCTCGTCTACGACTTCCTCGGGTCGTGCGTCCTGGCGGTCAATCTTGTTGACGAGCGCGATCGCCGGAAGCTTGAGTTCAAGCGCTTTGCGCAATACAAAACGAGTCTGCGGTAGACAGCCCTCGGCGGCATCCACGAGCAGGACAATGCCGTCAACCATCTTGAGAACGCGTTCGACCTCACCTCCGAAATCGGCGTGTCCGGGCGTGTCGAGAATATTGATCTTGTAATCGCCATACTGGACCGACGTGTTCTTGGCCATGATCGTGATGCCGCGTTCGCGCTCGAGGTCCATCGAGTCCATCACGCGGTCGACAACGACCTCGTTGTCACGGTGTGTACCCGATTGCGCGAGCATTGCATCCACCAGCGTGGTCTTGCCATGATCGACGTGGGCGATGATGGCGATGTTGCGGATCTTGTCTGTGGTCAGCATAGTGTCAGTAGCCCGCACGTAAGTAAGGGCTCAAGGTGAGCAATACCGACGGCAAGGCAAACAAGTA
>Ga0207639_10001898_pt1 | contig 14032 bp, 8 predicted proteins | sample KBSCornC32_FD_184299 | JGI IMG/M metagenome (GOLD analysis project Ga0207639, IMG submission 184299) | Corn rhizosphere microbial communities from Kellogg Biological Station, Michigan, USA - KBS Corn C3-2 (SPAdes) (version 2) | ecosystem: Host-associated > Plants > Roots > Rhizosphere > Soil ...
TCAGCGCCCGTTCTGATCGCCGTCCTTCTTCGGCGGCGGAGGTGCAGGACGCGTGCCGCGCGCCGGTGCCGGTCGCGGCGCCGGCTTCGTCGTCGCGGGCGGGCGCGGTTGCGGGCGGTTCACCGGCGGACGCGGCGGCTGCACCGGCCGGTTGTTGATCGGCGGCTTCGGCCGCACCGGCGGTTGCGGCCGGTCGACCGGGGGCCGCGGCCTGACCGGAGGACGCGTCACCGGCGGCCGTGGCGGCCGTACAGGCGGACGATGGACCGGCGGCCGCGGACGCACCGGCGGGCGATGGATGTGGATCGGGCGGTTGCCCCAGCGATCGCGCTCGCGATACCACGGCCGCGAGCGGTAGTAGTTGTCCCAATAGGCGCCGAGCACGAACGACACGACGGGAATGCCGATGCGGGCGCCGTACTCGGGCACGAGTACGCGCCGGCTCTCGTAGTCGAACTGCAGGTAGTCGCCGGCGATCCAGCCGCGATTGCCGCGCGCGACGACGTCGCACCAGATGTAGTCGTCGAGGCAGCCCTGGATCGACACCGGCGTACCGATCGGCAGCGTGTCGATGCGCGGGTATTCCGGATCGGGACCGGCACGCAGGTTCACGTTCGCCGTCACGTAGCCGTCGGCTGCACGTGCGGCACCGCTGCCGAAACCGATCAGGAGCAACGCCAGAACAACGAGGATCCGCGGCATGGCCGAACCTCCGAGTCACGCGAATGAACGGCGGCGGGCGCCGGGCTACATTGCGAAAACGAGAGGTTTTATACCAGAGAACGCGCACCGGCGCAGGGCCGGCGCGCGTCGCGCATTTCCGCCTCGTCAATCCTTCGCGTTGTCGGTCGCGCCGATGAACGCGGCGACGTTGTCGTGCAGCTGCTTCAGCGCCGGCAGGTGCGCGTAGACCATGTGGCCGGACTCGTAGTAGTGCGTCTCGATGTTCTTCGTCAGCGACTGCGGGATCGGCAGGTGCTTCATTTCGTAGTCGGCCGTGAAGAACGGCGTCGCGAGGTCGAAGTAGCCCGAATTGAGCATCACGCGCAGGTTCGGGTTGGTCTTCATCGCCGCGGCGAGATCCGGAATCACGTTCGGGAAGCCGGGGACCGCGAACGGCGCGCCGGGCTGCTTGTGCTCGAACTTCCAGCCCGGAAAGGTGCCTTCGGCGAACAGCTGGTAGCTCTGGTCCTGGCCGAATTTGAGCTGCTTGCGCACGTAGTCGTTGAACGCGGCGACATAGGCCGACGAGATCGCCGCCGACTGCGGATCGTACGGCGCCGCCTGGTTCAGCACGTCCATCGCGGGACCGGAGAAGCGCGAGTCGAGCCGGCCGGTGACCAGGCCGCGATCGATCTGCAGGTTCTGCTCGAACTCGCCGCCGTTGATGCGCAGATCCGCACGCTCGATGTAGTCGACCGGCAGGCCGGTGTAGTCGTGCAGCTTCGCCGCGATCGCGTGCTTGCGCGCAGGATCGATCGCGTTGCCGACCGCCAGCGCCTGCGCGTAGTCGCCCATCGCGAACTGCTCGACTTCGGCCAGGAACGATTTCATGTCGGCCGGCTTGTTGGCCAGCTTGTCGTGATACCAGGCGGTCGCCGCATAGGTCGGCAAGGCCAGCTGATAGGACAGGTCGACGCCGGGGTTGATCTCCGGGAAATCGATCAGCATCGCCATGTTCAGCACTTGCGACAGCAGGATCACGCCGTTGAGGTCGATGGCATGGTCGTTCTGCAGCAGGTTGGCGAGCACCGCGGAACGCGTGGTTCCGTAGCTTTCGCCGAACAGGTATTTCGGCGAATTCCAGCGGCCGTACTTGGACAGGAATTTGCCGATGAACTGCGCGAACGCGTTGGCGTCGGCATCGACGCCGAAGTATTCCTTCGGGCCCTTTTCCTTGTCGGCGAACGTGCTGAAGCCGGCGCCCGGCGCGTCGATGAAGACGAGATCGCTGACATCGAGCAGGCTTTCGTCGTTGTCGACCAGGCCGTACGGCGCCGCCGCAGTGTGCTGGTCGTCGGCCGTGACGACGCGCTTGGGACCGAAGGCGCCCATGTGCAGCCACACCGTCGCCGAGCCGGGACCGCCGTTGTAGAGGAAGGTGATCGGGCGATGATCGGACTTCGCGTCCTTCTTGAAGTAGGCCGCGTAGAAGATGCTCGCGGTCGGCTGCTCCTTCTTGTCGTCGAGCAGAATCGTGCCGGCGACCGCCTTGTAGTCGATGCGCTTGCCGCCGATCGTCACGCTGCCGTCGGTCTCGCTCTGCTTGGCCTCGAGCTTCTTCGGCTTCGGTTCCTCCTGCTTGGCGGCATCGGGCTTGGCGGATTTGTCCGGCGCGTCGTCCGCCGCGGCAGCGACCGAGATCGCGAGCAGCAGGGACGCCAGGGCAGCTTTGGGCAGGACTTTCATCGAGATTCCTTGCAGGCAGATGAGGCAGGCGCGCTCGGCGATACGCGCATGCGAAGGGATACGCAGTGTCGAGCGCGTACGTCGCTTGCTCCACTACCAGAAGTCACGGCCGCCCCGCTGCGCCGCTCGGGTCAGGCGCTTCGCCCGTCGTAGTGCTGGACGTCGAGCGCCGCGATGTCGACGCCTTCGAGGCAGCGCACGTTGATCGACCACATCGCGTTGCCGCTGCGGTCGGTGCCGCGCCCGAGCGGCGCGATACCGCAGACCGAGCAGAAATGGTGCTGGATCCTGTGCTTGTTGAACGTATACGTCGCCAGCTGCGTCGCCGGCGTCTTCAAGCGTAGGTGATCGGCCGGCACGAAAGCCAGCAGTCCGCCGCGCTTGGCACACATCGAGCAATTGCAGTCAATCACCTTGTCGATTTCGGCATCGACTTCGAACGCGATCTGGCCGCAATGGCAGCTGCCGGTGTAGGTGGTCATGACGAACGCTCCGCCTGTCAGGGGCGGCTAGTATGGACAGCGGCGCGGCTCATGCAAGCCGGGTTCGGCGAGTCGTCGATTCCGCGGCGGCGACGGCGGGCTAGTTGCCCAGCATCGGGCTCGCCAGCTGCTGCAGGAACACGCCGAGCGCGCGCGGCTCGACCAGGATCGTCGCGACGACGCCGTACAGCGCGCCCCACAAGTGGGCGCTGTGGTTGATGTTGTCGGTGCGCTGGCGATCCATGTAGATCGAATAGACGACGTACAGAATCGCGTACAGGATCGCCGGCATCGGGATGACGAAGACGATGATCTTGCTCCACGGCGACAGCAGGATGTAGGCGAACAATATCGCCGACACCGCACCCGACGCGCCGAGGCTGCGGTAGCGGCTGTCGTTCTTGTGCTGCAGGTAGCTCGGCAAGCTGGAAACGACCAGGCCGCCGACATAGAAGATCAGGTAGCCGATGAAGCCGACGCGGTTCGCGTAGAACCCCTCCATCGCGCGGCCGAAGAAGTACAGCGTGAGCATGTTGAACAAGAGGTGCGGCACGTCGGCGTGAATCAGGCCGCAGCTCGCCAGGCGCCAGTATTCCTTGCCGCGCGTGATCGCCGGGGGCCACAGGATCAGGCGGTCGATCAGCTGCGGGTTGGAAAATCCCATGAACGACACCACGCAGGTGACGGCAATGATGATCAAGGTGATGGACATGGAGGCGCGCGATCCTGCGGCTGACGGGCGAAGCCCACGATATGATGCCGCCCATGTCACCCACAAGCATTGACCGCGCGAGCACCGCATGCTGAGCTGCCAGGGAATCGACGGCAAGACCTTCACGCCCGCGGCGGACGGTGAAATTCCCGCAGGATGCGTATGGTTCGACCTCCGGGACCCGAGCGCGGAGGAAATCGGCCGCGTCGAGCACGCGACCGGGCTCGCGCTGCCCTCGCAGGAGCAGATCCGCGCGGTCGAGATGTCCAGCCGCGTCCGCTTCGACGACGACGTGCTCCACCTCAACGTGCCCTACTTCACGCACGACGAAGACCAGCCGCCGACGCCGTTCGGCCTGATCGTCACGCCGAAGACGCTGGTGTCGATCCGCTATGCCGATTCGCCGGCCTTCAGCATCGCCACCGAGACGTTGCGTGCGGCAAAGGAACGCAGCGGCACGACGGCCTTCACCGGCTTGATCGGCGCCATCGTCGGCCAGATCGCCGATCGCATGGAGGCGATCACCGCGAAGACCGGCGCGCTGTCGCTGCGCATCCTCGGCGCGCAGAAACACACCACGCCGATGTTGCGCGCCACGCTGAAGGAAGTCGGCAGCCTCGAAAGCCACCTGACGCGAGCGCGCCTGACCATGACAGGCCTGCTGCGCATCATCGTGTTCGTGCACGAGAGCGCGCCGGAATGGATCGACAAGCCCGCGGCCGCGCGGATGAAGCTCGCGCACAAGGATCTGGACGTGCTGTGCGAACTCGACGCCCAGCTGACCGACAAGCTGCAGTTCCTGCTCGACGCGGTGCTCGGCTTCATCAACATCGACCAGAACGACGTGATGAAGATCCTCACCGTGGCGTCGGTCGCTTCGATTCCGCCGGTCATCCTGGTCGGCATCTGGGGCATGAACTTCGTGCGCATGCCCGAACTGAAATGGCCGTACGGCTATCCGATGGCGCTGACCGCGATCGTGCTTAGCGTGATCATTCCGGTACTGTGGTTCAAGCGGCGCGGATGGCTGTGAGCAGGCGCGCCTCGAGGACGAAGCGGTCCCGACGGAGACCCGTTCCATGCTCGGCGTGACGGGCCGCGGTCACGGCTTCGGCGGCGCCGCTTCGAACGACATCGCGGCCGAGGCCGCTTTCGTGCCACGCTGACGCCCCGCCCTTCTCTTCCGGATTCACTTCATCGTTTCACGCACGCCGCGTGCGTTCGACCCACGCCGCGTAGGCGTGCAGGTATTTCTCGAGGAACGCGCGCGTCGAATCGCTGGACAGCTGGCCGGCTTCGTCGAACAGCTTCTCGACGCCGCCGATGTAGGCCTCCGGCTGCTGCAGGACCGGCATGTCGAGGAACACGAAGCACTGGCGCAGCTGATGGTTCGCCCCATAGGCACCGAGCGCGCCCGGCGAGACGCTGATGACGGCGGCCGGCTTGCCGCTCCATACGCTCTTGCCGTACGGACGCGAGCCGACGTCGATCGCGTTCTTCAGCGGCGCCGGCACCGAGCGGTTGTACTCGGGCGTGGCGAAGATCACGCCGTCGACACGGTGCATGCGCTCGCGGAATGCCGTGTACGCGGCCGGCGGGCCGGCATCTTCTTCGTCCGGGTTGTACAGCGGGAGCGCGCCGATCTCGACGATCTCCAGTTTCAGCGCCGGCGGCGCCAGCGCGATCAGCGCGTGCGCCATCTTGCGGTTCCACGACGCCTTGCGCAGGCTGCCGACGATGACGGCGATATCACGGGGTTGACTCATCGACGCGCTCTCCTCATTGCGAAAGAAAATGACCAGGCATGAGCATGCCATGAAGACGTTGCCGCCCGGCAATGCCCGCAGGGGCTATGATCTCGCCCCCTTCGCTGCCGACCGCCTCGCATGAGCTCTCCGCGCTACCTGCAACTCGACGTGTTCTGCGCGCGCGCCGGCGGCGGCAATCCGCTCGGCGTCGTGATCGGTGCCGACGATTGGGACGCCGCCGACATGCAGCGCTTCGCCGCCTGGACGAACCTGGTCGAGACGACCTTCGTGCTGAAGCCGACGGAGCCGCAGGCGAGCTATCGACTGCGCATCTTCACTCCGGCGAAGGAGATTCCGTTTGCCGGCCACCCGACCATCGGCAGCGCACACGCCGTGCTCGAAACCGGCTATTCGGCGGCGCGCGACGGCGTGCTGCTGCAGGAGTGCGCGGCCGGACTGCTGCCGATCCGCGTCGAAGGCGAGGAGGATCAGCGCCGCCTGTTCGTGCAGGCACCGGCCGCACGCGTCGTGCGCGAGGGCGTGCACGTCGAGCCGATTCTTTCCTATCTGCTGCGCGGGATCGCACTCGGTGCACTGCCGCCGGCCTGCGTCGAAGGCGGGCGGCGCTGGTGGGTCGCCGAATTCGCCAGCGAGGCTGCGCTGCGCGGGTGGAAGCCCGATCATGCGTCGATCGGCACGCTGGCGCGCGAAACCGACACGCTCGGCTTGTGCGCCTTCGCTCGCAGCACGAACGCCGACTACGACCTCGTCGTGCGCGCGTTTCCGGCCGGTGTCGGCATCGTCGAAGATCCCGCATCGGGCGCGGCGAACGGCCTGATCGCCGCCTGGATCGCGCTGCGCGAACCAGAAGGCCCGCTCGCGCACGGTTACCGCGTCAGCCAGGGCCGCGAGATCGGCCGCGATGCGTCGATCACGATCCGCATCGGCGACGCCGGCAGCGGCAGCCATGTCTGGGTGGGCGGACAAACCCACACGGTGGTCAGCGGGCAGGCCCAATGGCCGCATCGTTGAGCGTGTCGGCGATCGCTTGAACCGGGCTCCAACGCCGGCCAGGACGTGCCGCGGCCGATCGTAGGAGCAGCTTCAGCCGCGCTGCTCCTCGAACGAAATCGCGGCTGAAGCCGCTCCCACAGGCTGTCTCTTCTACGGCCGCGAGGGCCGCTGCCGAATCGTCCGGGGCCCCTCCCCTCGATGGCCGCGCGCACACGCGCGTCTGGCGATCGCTGCGACCCCGGAAGCGATACCGGCGGGGACCGTATGCCTGTGGGAGCGGCTTCAGCCGCGATCCCGGTACCTTGCGAAGCATCGCAGCTGCCTGCTCCCTCCCAACCTGTTCGGACAATGCCGCTCCCCCACGGCGATATCCTTTTCGCTGTGAGCGGATGTTCCAGCGGCGAAGGTCCGAAAGCCTCCGCCGCCTTTGCCTTGCATCAACGGCCGCTGCGCTTGTGTTGCCGCGAACGCGCGGCATGCGCGCCCGCACCGATCATCAGCAGCGCGAGCAAGGCCAGCATTGCGTCGCGCAGCGTGGGTACGGCCCTGGGCAGGGTCGGCGGCACGACATCCGCGATCAACGTGTTGACGAAGCTCACATCGCTGCCGTCGATCGTGCGCGTCTGCGCCGCCGGCAACGCGCCCCATACGAATCCGTTGGGCGCCGTCGGCAGGTTCGAGGCTTCGCTGAACACGCACACTCTGCCGAACGGGATGTTCGAGATCGCGACGCTGCCGCTCGCGGCGTTGGCCAGCGTCACCGACTGCGTGAACATCCCCGCTGCGCCGCAATCGATGTCGAAGACGAACGTGCCGTTCAACGTCGATGGGCCGCCCGTCACCGTCTTGGTCAGATGGAACGGCGGATCCGACGCGGTCAGCGTGTTCGCCACCGTTGCCGTGCTGCCCGTGGCTGCGATCGCACCCGACTGCGTGATCGCCGGCGTGGCCCAGGTGTAGCCCGTCGGCGCCGTCGGCAGCATGCCTTCGCTGACCGCGCAGGTCGCGCCCTGCGGGATGTTGCCGAAGTTGACCGAACCGCTCGTGCTGGTGCCGGCCGTCACGTTTTGCGTCGCGCTCGGCGTGATGCCGGTCACCGGGTTGCCGTTGAGCGTGCAAGCGACGCTGATCGGGAAGCTGCCGCTATAGGTGCTTGGTCCGCCCGCGACGGTCTTGACCACCGTCAGACCGGCCACCTGCAGCACCATCGTGTTGACCACGCTCGCCGCCGCTGGCGTCGCCGCAATCGCTCCAGCCGGCTGAGTGATCGTCGGCGTACCCGCCACCCAGGCGTAGCTCGCCGGTGGCGTCGGCAGCGTGCCTTCGCTGACCGTGCAGGTCGCGCCATGCGGGATGTTTGCGAACGTCAGCGTGCCCGGTGTGCTCGTGCCCGCCGTCACCGTCTGCGTCGCGCTCGGCGTGATGCCTGTCACCAGTGCGCCGTTGAACGTGCACGCTGCGGTGATCGGGAAGCTGCCGCTGTAGCCGCTCGGCGCGCCCGATACGCTCTTCGTCACGTTGAGGCTGCCGAACTGCTGGCTCAGCGTATTGAGCACCGATGCGCTGACCGGCGCCGCGCCGATCGCGGTAGCGGGCTGCGTGATCGCCGGCGTGCCGAACGTGTAGCTCGCCGGCGGCGTCGGCAACGTGCCTTCGCTGATCGTGCAGGTCGCGCCTTGCGGGATGTTCGCGAACGTCAGCGTGCCCGGTGTGCCGGTGCCTGCCGTGACGGTCTGCGTCGCGCTCGGCGTGATGCCCGTCACCGGTGCGCCGTTGAACGTGCACGCTGCCGTGATCGGGAAGCTCCCGCTGTAGCCGGCCGCCCCCCCCGTCACCGTCTTCGTGACGGACAGCGAGCCGAACTGCTGCGTCAGGCTGTTCGCTACCGTCGCCGTGCTGCCGGTGGCGGCGATCGCACCGGGCTGCGTGATCGCCGGCGTGCCCCAGGTGTAGCCGGTCGGCGCCGTCGGCAGCGTACCTTCACTGACCGTGCACGCCGATCCTTGCGGGATGTTGCCGAAGGTGACCGAACCGCTCGTGCTCGTACCGGCCGTCACGTTCTGCGTCGCACTCGGCGTGATACCCGTGACCGGGCCGCCGTTGAACGTGCACGCCACGCTGACCGGGAAGGTGCCGCTGTAGCTGCTCGGGCCGCCCGCGACGGTCTTGACGACCGTCAGCCCCGCGACCTGCAGCACCATCGTGTTGACCACGCTTGCCGTCGCCGGCGTCGCTGCGATCGCTCCGGGCTGCGTGATCGTCGGCGTGCTTGCCGCCCACACGTAACTCGTCGGCGGCGTCGGCAGCGTGCCCTCGCCGACCGTGCAGATCGCGCCTTGCGGAATGTTCGCGAACGTCACCGTGCCCGGGGTGCCCGTACCCGCCGTCACCGTCTGCGTCGCGCTCGGCGTAATGCCCGTCACCGGTGCGCCGTCCAGTGTGCAGGTCGCCGTGATCGCGAAAGCATCGCTGTAGCCGCTCGGCGCACCCGACACGTTCTTGGTCACATCCAGACTGCCGAACTGCTGGCTCAGCGTGTTCTGCACCGAGGCGTCCACCGGCGTGGCGCCGATTGCGGTACTGGGCTGCGTGAGCGTCGGCGTGCCGAACGTGTAGCTCGTCGGCGGCGTCGGCAGCGTGCCTTCGCTGATCGTGCAGGTCGCGCCTTGCGGAATGTTCGCGAACGTCACTTGACCGTCGCTGCCCGTCCCCGCCGTCACGTTCTGCGTTGCGCTCGGCGCAATGCCCGTCACCGGCGCGCCGTTGAACGTGCACGCCGCGGTGATCGGGAAGCTGCCGCTGTAGCTGGCCGGGCCGCCCGTCACCGACTTGGTGACGATGAGGTCGCCGTAGAGCTGATCGTTCTCGACATCGAGCGTCGTGGTGCCGTTGATCGTCACGCTGCCGCTCAACGTCGAGTTGGCCGCGTTGAGCTGGTATCCGGCCTGTGCAGTCTCGGCGACGTCGTACACGCAGCTCGTCAAGGTCGGCGCCGTCGTCGAGTACACCGGCAGGTTCGGGAAGCTCACGCTCACGCCGGAACCGGGCGGCGTCGTCGCCGGATTCGTCAGCGTCGCAGGAATCGCGCAACCCGGCGTCGCCGTGCTCAGCGTGAATGTCCAGCCGGTGTTCGACGGGATGCCGACCACCGTCTTGTCGACGACGATCGTGCCGACGGGGATCTCGCCGAACAGGTAGTTCGTCCCATTGCCGCCCGCAGGCAACACAATCGCGCTGATTGCGTTCGCGGCCACCGTGCCGCCGAAACTGCCGACGGTGACACTTCCGCCCACGAAGCCGGCCAGTCCCGGCGAATTCGCGAGCGTGCTGTCCTTGGTCACCGTGTAGTGGCCCGCCAGCAGGTCGACAAACAGGTAGTGACCGCCGCCGTACGTTTGCTCGCAGAGGCTCGGCAGGGCGATGTCGTCGCCCGCGCCGCCATCGTCGATGCCGTTCGGGCCGAAGCTGTAGCCCGCCAGGCAGACGCGTACGTCGTCGATGCCCGGCTCGCCGCTCGGTGCCATCGCGCCGTCGTTGTTGATGTCGGCGTAGACCAGGCCTGCGATCGACCCGGTCACGACGGCGGTCGTGACGTCATTGGATATGACCACATTGGTCAGACCGGTGCCGCGCGTCACGAAATCGTTGGTATAGAGATCACCGGTCGCGTTGCCGCCGGTATCGACGGTGTAGGTGAAGCTGCGAGCCACGCCGTCGGCGAGCGGCGTGCCGCTGACCATGCGAATCGCCGTCACGGCCGCCAGCGTCGCGGGGCAGTTGATGCCTACGCCTCCGATCGCATTGCACCAGATGCCGCCGGGCGCACCGAACGCGCCGTTGCCGGGTGCCTGCGGATCCGGGTTGATGCCGGAGGCCGGCATGTCGGTGTACCAGAACGTCGCGGCGCCGTCGCCGCTGACCGCCGACGGTGCTGCCGCCAGAGTGCGCGTGCCGGTGTATGCCGTCGCCGGAGTACGGCCGTCGCCGATCCACGGCAGCACGTCGATCAGGTCGATCGTCGCCGGTGGCGTGCCGTTCGAGACCCAGCTCAGCGTGTAGGTGAACGAACCGTTCGGTTCGATCTGGCTCTTGTCGACGGTCTTGAACGTCTTGAACCCGGGCGGCGCGGAAATCGTCAGATCGTTGCGTGCCGCGCGCGCGCACAAGGTGCCGCTGACGCCGCCGCCGGTCGCGTTGTTGTTGACATAACCGGTGTTGAGGATCTGGTCGTAGTCACCGCCGGATGCGTTGCACGGGGTGGAGTCGATCGGCGAAGCAGCCAGGGCGAAGTTGGGGATCACGGTTCCATTGCTGGCCGTAGCGTCGACCAGCGCGTCGTAGGTGATCGGAGTGACCGTAACATTGGGAGTCGCGCTGATCGTCCAGACCAGCGTGGTGTATCCCGCTTCCGGCACGCCGCTCTGGATCGAATTCGGTGCGACGCTCGCGCTTCCGGCGACGTAGCTGACGTGCGGCGGCAGGATGTCCGTCACCGTCATCGTCGTTGCGGGTAGGCCCGCGGTCGGCGCGCTCAGGCTGGGAACCAGCGAATACGTCACCGTGGTGCCGGCGATCGCGGCCGACGTCGAACCGGTCGACGTCGTCGCCGTCTTGGCGATGTGCGCAAACGCGCTGCTCTGGGTGATCGTGTCGCTGTAGCCGAAGTTGGCTACTCCCGAGGCTGCGTACGGATTCTGGCCGTCCGCGCTGCCGTTGATTCCGCCAGTAATCCAGACGTTCCCGGCCAAGTCCGCAGTGAAGTTGTCGCCATTGGCCGGATAAACGGTGGCCCCGGTTCCGCTCGAACGCGCGGTCGCCGTATTCCAGTTGTTGATCGGCGTACCGACCGGCCATGCCGTGCCCGCCGGCGAGCCGAAGCCTGTGACGGTCGATGTGCCGACGCTCTTCATCATCATGACGGCGTCGTACAGCTTGGCCGGCTGCACCGGATTCAGAAAGGTCACGCGAACCTTGGTGATCTTGTCCAAACCGCCGATGGCCGGATCATTGGCGTTCGTGTACCAGGCCGGCGATTGATCCTGCGCGCAGGTACCAATCGCGTAGTCGGCATTGCTGGCCCAGCTGGCTCCAGCCCCGTTCAAGCCGCCCGTACCGTATTCGACGATGTAGTCCGTGCCGGCGGCGAGCGTGATCGAATCGCTCACGTTGTACACGCCCGCCATCGGCGTGCCGGTCGGCGAATTGATCGCGAGAATGTTCTTGGTGTTGTCGATCTTGTCGCACGTGACGGCGTTGGTCAGCGGAATCGTGCCTTGGTTGGCGAAGTACACGATGGTGATATAGGCCTGCCCCGGCACCGCGACGCCCGTGCGCGTATGGTTGCCGACGATGTTGAGACTCTGGCAGGCGCTGTTGTTGCCGGGGCCGCAATCGCCGTAATACTTGGTGATGCCGAAGTTGGTCGACTGGGTGAAGTTGAACTTCGCCGTATCGTTGACCGTGCCGCCGGCACTGGGATCGGTCACGGTCGGTTGCGCGATCGCCCTACCGGAGATGCTGGTGGCGGTCACCGACGAATAGGCATTCGTTCCCGTCACGGTCGTGCCGGACGGCACGCCCGCAAATACCGAAGCCGGCACCCAAATGCCGATCTGATCGGAAACGAGCCAGTAGTCGGACGGCTGCGGCAGCAGCGCCAGGTCGTTGCTCTGCGTCGGGAAATGCGTATTGGTCCAGTTGGCACCGGTGACCTTGACGGTGATCGGACCGCCGGTGGCAATCTGCGTGGCCGTACATGTGCCGTTGTTGCTCGCCCCGATCGCGTTGAAGCCGGCCGTAGCCGCGAAACCGTTTGGCATCAGCGGGTCGCGCGCCTGCATGGCAGCGTTACCCCAGCAGCCGCCACGGCTGTTGGGAATCGCCCCCGGCCACGGTGGATTGGCGGTTCCGTTGTAGAGCTGTGCATTGGCCTGGAACGCCGACTGCACCGCGGCAGCCACGGCGGGATTGGCGCTGGTGAACGTGATCGTGCTCGCTACGTCCGTCAGCGTGAGTCCCGAAGCGTTGAGTGCCTCGACACCCTTGGCACCATACGGAACGCGCACGGCGACGTCGAAGTTGAACAGCCAGCCGTCGGTCACGCCATCGGGACCTTTCGCCCAGCTCGTCGCGATGTTCGTCGGCGAAATATTGTTGTGCTTGGATACGTCGTACAGCGGCGCCGCGGAGACGGTGACGGGAGTCGTCGTCGATCCGGGCTGTAGGTTCGCGTTGAAGTTGCCGCCGCCTGCGCCCGTCACCGTAGTCGACGGAATCGGAAAGCTCGTCGCGTTCGCCATCGTGCCGCGCACCGTCGCCTGCGGCAGGATCGATGCCGTGGCCGATGCCGTGACGGAGATGACGCAGGTCAGCGTCTGCCCGTCGGGGCTGATGCCGGACCCACCCCCCGTGCATTGCGGCGGCACGGCTTTCCAGTCGGCGATCGGCGTGGCGCCGTTGAGCGGCAAAACGGACTTGATCGTGACCGTATCCGCGCCGCTGGTGACGTACTGGATGTTGTAGGTGACATCGTCGTTCGTCCGGACGATGAGGTCGGTCGCGCAAGGATCGTTGCCGGGCGTATAGGTCCCGTTGTTGCCGATCGTGCAGGCGTCCGGCGTCGGCATGATGTTCGTCGGCAGCGCGTTGAATGCCGGCGAGCCCGTCGGTGCCGCAGACGTGCCGGTGACAATCATCGCGCTGGTTACGGCAGCGTGCGCATTCCCAACGATTCCAAACAGACAGATCGCATGGAGCAGCGATCTCAATCTCGCGTGGAGCGCTGGCTTCCCGGGACCTTCCGTGATGCGCGGCTTCATACCTGCTTCTCTCCGAAAAATAAAATTAGACTTGACCGAAAAGGCCGGTGAATTTCGCTCTGCGGGCGCTACTAAAACGCTATCGATTTGCAATTTCATATGTCGCCTTAATTCGTATTCGCTAAAATCGGACACGCAGAGATCTATTCCGGACCCAATGGCTCCGAAGGTGTTTTTGTCGCCCAAAGATTTGAAATCGAAGAAAGCGCGTCGCACTGCGCTCGGCGCGGAACGGGTCGACCGCTGGGCCGGCCATCGGCAGCGTTCAGGGGCGCTGCGCAAGGCTTTCGGCGCGGAATCGCTCGGAACGAACGACGCGGCGATAGCGGGACTCGATAATCCGGCGCCCCATCGCACGGCCGACGATGCAAGACGCATCGACGCCTAGTGGCGGACGCGGGTGAGCGTTATCGCTAATGCAATTTCATAAGCAGCTTCCCCTGAGAAGACTGCCGAAAGTGTAAAGAGTCGAGTTCGAAAAATTTGTCTATTTTCAACGACGAACTGTCATAAATTGCTTCACTCCGACGAGCCCCGGGAACAAAACAGAAGACGAATGTTCGCGTCTACCGCCGATGCGCGGCCGCAAGATTCGACCGCTCGGGCGCCCCGACGGGAAGGATGTTGCAAGCCGGCGATGTCATGCCGCGATCGGACAGCGGCGACGCCGAACGTGCGGCGAAGAGGGGAATGTCATGGACGTGCACGAACGCCGCGAACGCGAGACCGGTTCGCGGGAAGGCCCGGCAGAAATCCCAGGCAGCGGATCGGCATCGCCGAAATCCGCGCAATAAAAAACCCCGGGTGTCGCCACCCGGGGTTTCCCCTATATCTTTAGAACGCCTCGCG
>Ga0207639_10001901_pt1 | contig 14007 bp, 15 predicted proteins | sample KBSCornC32_FD_184299 | JGI IMG/M metagenome (GOLD analysis project Ga0207639, IMG submission 184299) | Corn rhizosphere microbial communities from Kellogg Biological Station, Michigan, USA - KBS Corn C3-2 (SPAdes) (version 2) | ecosystem: Host-associated > Plants > Roots > Rhizosphere > Soil ...
AAATTTTGAAGGCAGAAATTGAACTGCTCACTGTTTTAAAGAAAGCCTATCACATACAATAAGTATATGGAAGTACATGCACACTCACATACAGCAAGAAAAAAATGGACGCATTATATCTGGGAGGTTCTCATGTTATTTCTCGCCGTATTCTGCGGATTTATGGCAGAAAATATACGAGAGCATAAAATTGAAAAAGAACGGGAAAAAAAATTCATTAGAAACCTGGCAGAAGACCTGACACAGGACACCATTTCCTTTACACAAAGCGTCAAGAATTTCAGCCTGCTCGTTGAAAAAGACGATTCATTGATACAACTGCTAAATAGCCCTGATGTAAAAAACTATGGTTCCAGCTTGTATTACATGGGTCGGCTTACCTCCAGGAGTTACTCCATGGCCATTCATGATGCTACCATTCAGCAGTTAAAAAACTCCGGAGGCTTCCGGCTTATCCAAAATGATGAAGTGGCCAAGAAAATAATGGAATATTATAACCGGCTTGTTTTTATTAATTATCTGCAACAAGTAGAGTTGCTGGAATCAGAAGACTATCGGAAAATGGCGATTGATGTATTTCATCCTGTAATTTTCAATTCTCTTATTTCTCCTGATGATAACTCAATACTGCGTCCTTCGGGAAACCCTGCTTTGTTAACGTATGATGTACAGGCTTTGAGACGTCTTTCGGGAATGGTGGGTTACCACAAAAGTTCTAAACTGGCAATATCTACATCGCAATCCGATATGAAAAAAGCCGCCACCCAACTTATTGCACTCATCCAAAAAGAATATTATTTGAAATAAATTATAATGGAAGTACACCACCACTCACATAGTTCAAGAAAAAAATGGACACATTATCTCTGGGAATTCATCATGTTATTCCTTGCTGTCTTCTGCGGGTTCCTTGCAGAGTATCAGTTAGAACATAAAATTGAAAAAGATAAAGAGAGACAATATATACAATCAATGATTCAGGATCTCGCTGTAGATACATTGGCTATCGACAAAGTGATCGAAGAAAATATGTTTCAGATCCGTGGAAAAGATTCTTTTATTCTTTTATTGGATAAAACAAGCTGGACAAAAGATGAGGTACGGCAATTGTATGACCTGCACTGGAAATATATTGGTTATGCTTCTGTAGTACCATTTGCAAAAAGAACGATCAACCAACTGATGAATTCCGGTGGGTTAAGAACAATAAGAAACAAAGCTGCGTCGGATAGTATTACATTATATGCTGCGGAGTCGCAGTTTATTGAAAACATTTTACAAACCTCGATCATTAAATTCTCTGACGAAGCTTTGTCAAACTCCGCAGCAATATTCGATAATCGTTTTATTCGTTTTCTACCCAACCTGGCCAGAGAAAGGGCAACAGTAGCAGAGGAACCTTTTTTATTAACACAGGATAGGGAAAAGATAAAACAATTTGCCTTTATGCTGGAGCAGGATAAAGATGGCATAATAGGATTCACCATTGCACTGAAAAGACAAAGAGCTTTCGCCAAAATGCTGATAGAATTATTAAAGGAAGAATATCATCTGAAATAAAATATTTATGGAAGTACATGCACACACACATACGGCAAGAAAAAAATGGACACATTATCTCTGGGAGTTCTTAATGTTGTTCCTCGCTGTGTTCTGTGGTTTCCTGGCAGAGAATATCAGGGAACATGCAGTAGAGAACAGCCGGGCAAAGCAATTCGCAAGATCATTGGTACAGGATCTGCAAAATGATACGGCTGCTATTACCAGCGAAAAAATATCTGCTAAAATATATATTGCAGCGGCGGATAGTTTATTGAAACTCAGTAACGCCGTTTTAGAGGGTCGTCCTGCAACTGAATTTTCTTTTTATACCCGTTTTGCTTATTGGACTGTTCCTATTTCCTGGAACCGTAACACATTTGAACAGATCAAAAATTCAGGTAGTCTTCGCTATTTTAAAAATAGTGCTCTATTAAAAAAATTATTAGAATATGATGGCCTGGTAAATGATATTAAAGCAGAAGGCAATGCCAATGCCACACGGGGCAATATGCTGCTACCACTGATCAATTCGATCATTGAACCGACCCTTCATCATGAATTCTCTAAATATTTCTTAGCCTCATTGGATACCATGACCAATGAAACGAAGGAAGTTCTCTTTTCCTATAAATCAGGATCTCTTGAAAATAAACGAGAAAAAATAAGCGAACTGCTGAATATGGTGGTGGTGCAGCAAAGAAATTTCCAATTTCAAATAAATACACGTTGGCAAGAGGCGCAGGCACTTGCTCCCGAACTGATAAGCGATCTTAAAAAAGAATACCACCTGAAATAAAAATTATGGAAGTACATGCACACTCACATACGGCAAGAAAAAAATGGACACATTATCTCTGGGAGTTTTTAATGTTGTTTCTCGCTGTGTTCTGTGGTTTCTTGGCCGAGAACTTCAGGGAACACCAGGTAGAGCACCTGCGGGAAAAAAAATATATTGTTTCTTTAATAAAAGATGTCCAGCTTGATATTGCTTCCCTAGAAAACTCAACTGAATTAAGAAAAGTACAACTTAGTTATTTTGACTCCCTGTCATCCTTATTAAAACAAGACTATAAAAACCGGATGAACGATCTATATTTTTATGCCCGTCATATTTCCAGATCAACCCTTTTCCGGTATCATGACCGGACAATTCTACAGTTAAAAAATTCAGGAAATCTCCGCCTGATAAGAAATGCCGATGCGGCAGATAGTATAACAGTATATGATAATGAAGCTATCAAAACGGTATTAGTGCAACAGGAAACTGAAGAAGAGTTTCGTCAGGATATTGCCTGGGGGCTTAATGGAAAAATTTTTAATGGAGTAGTTTGGGACGAGATGAATGACAGTAACAGTAAAATAAGCAGGCCGATTAACAATCCCTCTTTACTAACTAGAGACCCGATCTTAATAAATGAGTTTCATTTCAAAGTGGTTCAACTCAAAGCAACTCTTCTTTTTACGAACAGATATATCCAAAGGGCCATCACATCGGCCAAACACCTGATTGAATTATTACAAAAAGAATATCATCTGCAATAAACTGTTTATGGAAGTACATGCACACTCACATACGGCAAGAAAAAAATGGACCCACTATCTCTGGGAATTTCTCATGTTATTTCTCGCTGTGTTCTGTGGTTTTTTAGCAGAAAATCAACGGGAGCATATTGTAGAACATAAATGGGAGTTAAAATATGCAGCTTCTCTTTACGATGATCTGAAAAAAGATACATCAGACCTGTCTAGTGATATTCCATTTTGGGAAATGATGTTAAGCAGGATGGATACCATACGGCAAGAAATTGAAAAGCCCCGTGAGAAGAGAGATATTTTTCTGCTTTACAGGAATACAGCCCATATGAGGGCCTATGATAATTTTGAATACCATGACCGGACGATCGAGCAACTAAAAAATGGAGGCAACTTTCGTCTTATCAAAAGATCTGCCATTTCTGATTCTATCATTGACTATGATGCAAACATTAAAAGTGAATTAAGGGACCAGGAAGTGCAGTCCAATAATATTTACCAAACAGTCAACTATTCGCTAGACAAAATCTTCAACTCAAAATACTTTCGGGCCATTATTAAAAATGTTGCGTTACCCGATTCTCTTTTTAATCCTATTGCTGATGTATTCAAAGTTCCGGTATCAAACGAACCTGATCTGTTTCTATATGCCAATCATTTACAATTCTATTCTACACTCACTCTATTCAGACTCAATTCAAACAAGCGGATATTAAGAAGGGCAAAAAATCTTATTGAATTATTAAAGAGGGAGTATCATCTGAAATAATAACATCATGGAAGTACATGCACACTCACATACAGCAAGAAAAAAATGGACGCATTATCTCTGGGAATTTTTAATGTTATTCCTCGCTGTATTCTGTGGTTTTTTGGCGGAATATAAATTGGAACAAACTATAGAGCACCACAAAGAAAAAGAATACATGGAACTGATGGTAGAAGATTTAAAAAAGGATACCACCAATATAACTGTCATGGTAGCGGGTAATCGTCAAATAATTGGAGGCCTTGACTCCTTGCTGAATATGCTATCCAATCCACAAACAGATAGCAGCTATCAACGTAAACTATTTACATATTCATTGATGTATACTTATTGGTATATGCCAATACAATTTTCCGAACTTACTCTTTCGCAGTTAAAATATAATGGAGGATTTCGCTTAATAAAAAAACATGCAGTAGCAAACGGAATACTTCAATATGACCAGGGTCTGGATGCCTGCAAATACAATTACGACCTTATCCTTCATTATTTTCACACATTTGAAGCTACCAACAAAGAACTTTTCAACATGAGCCTTGCCCGAAATGCTTTTAAAGCAATTGAAAAGGATTTTAAGACAGTATTTCTACCGTTTAATGAATTTCAAAAGCTAATACCCTATGGACGATACCTTGATAAATATGAGCTGTCGCTTTTTGCAAAATATCATGATGACATTTTATATTATCAAACTACACTGAGTAATCTAACTAACATAGTTGCCAGCCAAAAACATTCTTCTGATTCGCTTTTACAATTAATCAAAACAAATTATCATATAACAGACTAATCTATGGAAGTACATGCGCACTCACATACTGCCCGAAAAAAATGGACGCATTATCTCTGGGAGTTTTTAATGCTCTTCCTCGCTGTATTCTGTGGATTTCTGGCAGAGTATCAGTTGGAACATAAAATTGAAAGGGATAGAGCCAAAGAACTGGCCAGAAATCTTTACGATGAGTTGAAAAGTGATTCGGCAACTGTTATACTCAAATCCGCAAACCGGGTTAAGCAGGAAAATTCTCTCAAATACCTTATTAAGTATTTTAAAGATAGCAGCCTTACAAATGTTTCAAAAACATTTGTCCTTAATTTCCTGTATGGCATCAACTTCCGCTCGCCAACAATCTTTGAACCCAGAACAGTAGTACTCGAGCAATTAAAAAGCTCGGGGGCCTTACGTTATTTCAAAAACAATGAGCTGCAAAAATTAATCGGTGATTTATCCGTAGCCATCAGTAATGTTAATGACAGGCAGGCATTGGAGAGTTCAATAAGATTAGAATATATTAATCCGATTATGATACGTCATTTTGATTTTGATTTTCAATCGATATTAACTCATGATGGAGATATTTCCGTTTTTGATGCAACCAATGAGTATGAGAAGAATAATGAAATAATTCCTTTTCAATTAAAAGCGTTGGACAAATTAGATAAGCAATATGCCATAAATATTTTGAATAACTATTGTTTTAATGCATTGAACTCCACCCGTACACTGCATTTTAAAAAATATATTGAACAGAACGCTGAAGTACTTAACCTATTACGTAAAGAATATCACCTGAAATAAATTATTATGGAAGTACATGCACACTCACATACTGCCCGAAAAAAATGGAAGCATTATCTCTGGGAGTTTATCATGTTATTCCTGGCTGTATTCTGCGGTTTTTTAGCAGAATACAAATTGGAACATATAATAGAACATCAACGGGAGGAGAAATATATTCAATCACTAGTTCAGGATTTGAAAACTGATACAGCGAACCTGCAGGTCTATATTAATGTAAGAAAGGAGAAAAGGGTTCTAATGGATTCATTATTGATGTTGTTGAGTACTGGCAATCACAAACAATCCGGCAATGAAACCTATTTTTTTGCCAGGCAGGTTTTTAATGGTCCACCATTTGTTAGCACGGATGGAACAATGCAGCAATTAAAAAATGCCGGTAATCTCCGGTTAATAAAAAATGAAAATATTATTAGCAGCATCCTTGCCTATGATGCGTCGGTCAAAGAATTAAAAGAGTGGGATGAATCCGACATAAGAATAAGAACCCCTTTTAGGGAAATAGGAGGGTCGGTTTTTAATGCCGACCAGCTTTACAAAGCCATGGACTCTGATTTTAAATTTGTAAGACCCACAAATAATCCGCAATTAATAACTGACAACCCGATCGCTATTAATAGTATTGCTTTCCAGATACAATACTTAGCATTAAGCTGTTTAGGAAATACACAAAGAGGGAAAGCCTTAAAAACAAAAGCAGAAAACCTGATTGAGTCACTGAAACATCAATATCACCTTTAATAAGCTAAAATGGAAGTACATGCGCATACCCATACGGCAAGAAAAAAATGGACTCATTATCTCTGGGAATTTTTAATGTTATTCCTTGCTGTGTTCTGTGGATTTTTAGCAGAACTTCAGTTGGAACATAGGATTGAAAAAAACAGGGAAAGAGATTACATGAAAGGCATAGTTGAAAATCTGAAGTATGACATTATTCGCTGTGAATTAAATGCAAAAAACAACGTTGACTATCTGTTAGGATGGGATTCACTCAGGATTGAATTGAAAAAAGCAATCGGAGGTCAGATAAATGGTAATACGCTATACTATTATGCGATAAAATATAGTGAGATTGGCGAAGCTGCATTTAACACCTCCACAATTACTGAATTAAAAAATTCAGGCTCTTTACGTTTGATACATAATAAAAAGATAGTGTCAGACATGGCAGATTATTATGAAAGAAAAATTTATGCTGCCAATGACTATCTCCCTTCAAAAGCCCAAAGAGATGATGTACAAAAAACAAAAAATCAGTTTTTCAGCCTGGTCAATCTTGACGATTACATACAATCATTCAACAAGATAAATGAATCAAGCAATCCCAAAGCTTATGATTACGGGAATATTCTAAATCATAATCCGGCATTACAGCTATTATCCAATAGCCCGAGAGAGTTAGAAATATTCTACACCCAAATCAGCCTGTTTGAAATTCAGGTAAAGCAATACAATTCCTGGTTAGCAATTTGTAAACTTGCTGCAGAAAAATTAATTGCGGACATTCAAAAAGAATACCATCTTCCTGAAAGCACTTCGATGGAAAAATAAAAAATTATTTATGGAAGTACATACACACTCACATACCGCCCGAAAAAAATGGACCCATTATCTCTGGGAATTTTTAATGTTATTTCTCGCTGTGTTCTGTGGTTTCCTCGCCGAACTTCAATTGGAACATAAGATTGAAAAGGACCGGGAAATACAATTTATAAAATCATTGGTGGCAGACCTCCAGGATGATAAAACCATTTTGCCGAAAAATATTACTGTCAATCAGTCAAGGAATCTTTTAATGGACAGTTTTCTTACCATTATCAGTAACCCGGAATTGCTGAAACAAAATGGAAACAATGTTTACTATATGGCAAGAATGGGACCGAGGATAGCCACCCTGGTCAACAATACTAAAACATTTGACCAGTTAAAGAATTCGGGCAGCTTTCGGCTAATAAGAAGCAATGAAACAGCCGACAACATTATGGAATACTACAACAAAATTCCACAGATAAAAAAATTGGAAGATCTCTACCTGGAAGAATTTGCTCATTATAAAACCCTTGCAGCAAAAATTTTTGATCCGGTGGTGTTCCGGTCAATGGAAAGAGATAACGGAGATATCAGCAGGGATGCCAACAATCCCCAATTGCGTACAACCAATACCGACGTACTAAAGGAGTTTGGTGTCTATATTGTTTACATGAATGGAACTACCCGTGGTATTGTTCCTTTAGAAGAAGACCTGTTACAAAATGCAGGCAAGCTACTCGACTATCTAAAAGCCCATTATCACCTGGACTAAAAACCAGTTTTATGCAACAAACATTGACCAACAACAGCAAAAGAATTGAATCCATCGATCTGCTACGTGGAATCATTATGATTATCATGGCATTGGACCATACCCGTGATTTTTTTCATAAAGATGGATTGTCAGGCGATCCGCTTAATCCTGATACAACTACTTCTATTTTATATTTCACCCGGTGGATCACTCATTTCTGTGCGCCGACATTTGTTTTTCTATCCGGCATATCTGCATGGCTGCAAGGCGGTCGTAAGACAAAATCAGGGTTAAGCCGTTTTCTTATTACACGGGGACTTTGGCTGATCGTAGTTGATCTAGTTATCATGTCTTTGGGATTAACCGCCGACATACATTATGGTATGTTCGTTTTAGAAACATTGTGGTCTATCGGTATCAGTATGGCCATTCTCGGGTTGCTGATCTGGTTACCATTCAATGTAATTCTGACGATAGGGTTGGTCATTTTCTTTGGACATAACTTATTGGATTTTGCAGAACGATCCCGTCAAACACCTGTTCCTATAGTATGGAGTTTTTTACACCAGGTTAGAATAGAACCTCTCGGTGGTGGTCACAGTCTTTTTATTTTTTATCCTTTTCTTTCGTGGACAGGCTTGATGTTGCTTGGTTATTGTTGTGGCAAACTATTCACTGGTATGGAAGCATCAAAACGAAACAAAATATTATTGTGGACAGGAATTGGCGCCCTGGTGTTCTTTGTCGCTTTGCGATTCATTAATGTATATGGCGATCCCCGCCCATGGACAGAACAGGCTACAGGATTGAAAACATTTTTTGCATTCATGAACGTACAGAAGTATCCACCATCACTACTTTTTCTTTGTGCTACTATAGGACCCGGATTAATTTTTCTTGCAGTAGTAAAAAACACCAGGAGCAGGTTGGCTAATATTGCCAGCGTATATGGCCGTGTACCTCTCTTCTTTTTTCTTGTTCATTTTTATGTATTGCACATAGCAACGATAATAGCTTATCTTTTGAGAGGTCATTCTGTTGCTGATGGGATGAAAGGAGTACAAGGACTTCCCTTCAAGTTTGCTGTGCCGGGTGAAGGATATTCTTTAGCAGTAGTTTATTTGATATGGATAACGGTAGTTGTTGTTTTGTATCCTGTTTGTAAATGGTATGACAATTATAAAACGAATCATAAAGAAAAGTGGTGGCTGAGTTACTTATAAAAAACTAAAATGAAAACAAAGCAAGCAAGCTTCGTGCTTATCGTATTGATAAACTTATTTTCTTTTCCGCTTTTGGCACAAAAGAAAACCCAACCAATTCAATTGGAGACATTGCTAAAGCAGTACTCAAAAGAATATTATGCTTTAAATCCATTAGAAGCCACGCAAGCAGGTATTAACGATTACAACAATCAACTTGAAATTACAATCAGCGAACAGTATATTAAAAAAGCAAAAGCTCTTAATCAAAAATATCTTGCCCAATTAGGTGTCATTAACAAAGCAGGTTTAACTGAATCTGAATTATTAAGTATTGATGTACTTACTTACAAACTCAAATCAGAAAATGAAAGGCTAAACAACTCGTTGGGGTTTTACAGACCTGTCGATCAATTTGTATTTAGCTTCTCCACTCGTTTTGCAACCCTGGGTTCGGGGGCTGGCTTTGTTCCTTTTAATACCGAAAAAGATTACAGGGATTTTATAGGCCGTATGAAAGGATTTCAAGCATGGGTTGACCAGGCCATTGCAAATATGAAAAAGGGTGTTGCCCAAAATAATACAAATCCAAGGGCAGCAATGGAAAAAGTACCCCCGCAATTAAAACCATTATTTGAGAGCACCTTGCAAGAGAATGTTTTTTATAAACCATTACTTAAACTCCCGAACGGTTTAGATAGTTTGGCAGCTATTCAATTAAAAAAAGATTACTCGGCAGCTATTGAAACGATTATAGAACCTGCGTACAAAAAACTACATGATTATATTGTAATGGAGTATATTCCAAAAGCTAGAAAAACATCGGGTCTATTAGATAATTATAACGGAAAGAAAGAGTATGAATTGTGGTTGCAGCATTACACCACGACAAACATCACTGCCGAACAAATTTTCAATTTAGGGCTCACTGAAGTTGCCCGAATCCGCAAAGAAATGGATTCAGTAAAAACATTGGTTGATTTTAAAGGTGATTTGAAATCTTTTTTTGAATATGTAAAAACCGATCCCAAATTTTTTCCCTTCAAAACCGAAGAGGAAGTATTAGATAGATTCAGAAGTTTTCTTGATAAAATGTCACCTCAACTGAATATTCTTTTCAATTTAAAACCAAAAGCAAAATTTGAAGTAAGGGCTACTGAAAAATTCAGGGCTGCTGGTGCTAATGCACAATATATGCGACCGTCGAGAGATGGAACAAAGCCCGGCATTTTTTATGAGGTGGTGCATGACCCGGCTAAATACAATTATTTCGCAATGGAAGATTTATTTATACACGAAGCTATTCCTGGTCATCACTATCAATTAGCTATTCAACAGGAAGCCGATATCCCGGAATTTAGAAAAGCTTATACCACAAGTGCTTTTGCAGAAGGATGGGCTTTGTATGCAGAAAGTTTAGGTAAGGAATTAGGCATGTACACAGACCCCTATCAATATTTGGGCAGACTCAATGGTGAGATTGAACGGGCTGTTCGATTAGTTGTTGATGCAGGCATCCATTATAAAGGATGGAGCCGTGAAAAAGCCATAGCTTATGTTTTGGAGAACCAACCCGTATCATCTAATGAGGCAGAACAACGAATAGAACGGTATATGGTTACGGCAGGTCAAGCAGTAAGTTATAAAGTGGGTGAATTAAAAATTATTGAACTGCGTGAAAGAGCAAAGAAAAAATTGGGTGGCAAGTTTGACATTAAAGAATTCCACGATGAAGTGTTGAAAGACGGATGTTTACCACTAATTATTCTGGAAGCAAAAATTAATAAGTGGATAGAAAGTAAGGCAGCTAAAAATTAATAGAATCATGCTCATGGGCAGAGCATTGTAACAATGTGTTTATTAATTAAAATTATCAACACCACCACCATGGCCACACTTAAAAAGAACCGGATTGAATCCATCGATATGCTTCGTGGTATAATCATGATCATTATGGCCCTGGATCATAGCCGTGATTATTTTCATTGTGCCGCATTGGTAGATGATCCTTTGAATTTGGCTACTACAACGCCGTTTCTTTTCTTCACCCGGTGGATCACTCATTTCTGTGCGCCCATTTTTTTATTCCTATCCGGCACTTCTGCATGGCTACAGAGCGGAAGAAAAACAAAAAAAGAATTGAGTCTTTTTCTAATTACCCGGGGGCTTTGGTTAGTATTGGTCGATCTGTTTATAATAACACTGGGCACTACCGGTGATATTCATTTCAGCTACTTTATTATCCAAACACTTTGGGCAATTGGTATCAGCATGGCCATACTTGGGTTGATGATCTGGTTACCATTTTATGCTATTTTAATAACGGGCCTGGTGATAGTACTAGGGCATAATGCAATTGATTTTGCAGAAGCTAATCACCAGGGCGATTATCCTTTCTGGTGGCAAATCCTGCACAGGCAGGGTGATATTCCGTTGTGGAAAGGACACCACTTATTTATATTTTACCCTTTTCTTTCATGGAGCGGTTTAATGATGCTGGGCTATTGCTTTGGCAAAGTATTTACAACATACGAGCCAGCCAAAAGAAGTAAGATACTTATAGGAACAGGATTGGGGTTACTGGCATTTTTTGCAGTACTCCGTTTTACAAATATGTATGGCGATCCACTGCATTGGACCGGGCAAAAAAATGCTTTATATACTTTCTTGTCTTTTATGAATGTGCAGAAATATCCTCCATCGTTATTATACATGTGTGCCACTATCGGACCAGCATTGATATTTCTTGGATTGGTTAAGCAAACAGGAGGTCGTCTTGCAAAAATATTTATTGTTTATGGCAGGGTGCCTATGTTCTATTACATCATTCACTTTTATATACTGTGCACTATCAATATAGTATTGTACATATCCCGTGGCCATACTGTTGCAGACGGATTAAAAGGTGTACCGGGCATGCCATGGAAATTTGTAGCCCCCGGCGAAGGATATAGCCTTGGTGTTGCTTATGCCATCTGGATATGTGTAGTAATTGCATTATACCCTTTGTGCAAATGGTATGATCGATACAAGAGTAGTCATCCGGAGAAAAAATGGTTGAGTTATTTATAAAAAGAAGTATTCGTAACTGAATTATGAAAAAGATCATACTCCTCTTTTGTTTTTTGATAAGTATTCTGTCTGTCTTTTCTCAAAACGTTGAGATTGATAGTATGCTTGAAAAAATTGCCGCTGAAAAAGACAAAACCAATTAAATACATGAAAAAGCTGATACTACTTATTTGTCTTCTTGCCGGCATGCATAGATGTTTTGCGCAAGACAGCTATATTGATAGCCTCAAAAATGTATTGGCACAAACCACAAAACCGATTGACAGGTTCAGCACCATTGTTAAGATCGCGGAAAACAAACTTGTATTACAGGGCGGAGCAATCGATACTGCTACAACCATGCAATTACTACGTATATCCCAACAATTGAAGAGTGATTCCCTGCTTGCCATTGCCTATAACTGGATAGGTGCTTATATGGGGTTTATAAAAGGTGATAATACTGCTTCTTTGGAATATTATTTTAAAGCACTTCCATTGGCAGAAAAAGTTCATGACAAAAGAAGGATCAGTTCCCTGTATTTTGACATTGCCCTGGTTTATTTTGCTCTTCAGAACAATGAAGAAGCGGGTAAGAATATCAGGAAAGGTGGAGAGAATCTGCCAGATCCATCATCCCCGATGTATAGCTTCATGCTGATCCAATACCAACGTAATATCAGCCAGTATTATCTATTCGTACAGCAGTATGATTCTGCCTTGCATTATGCCCAGGCATTAGTAGAAACAAGCACAAAATTAAAAAGCGTTGCATTCTTATATGGGGCTATGTACCTGAATGGATCTATCTATGAAAAAATGGGCGACAAAGAGATGGCTGAGGTATATTTTAAAAAAGCAATGTCTATGAACAGCACGATCGGAAGCAGTTCAAACAAGCAGAATTTTTACGAGGCCTATATCCGTTTCCTGTTAAACGATAACAAAATAAAAGAAGCACATCAACAGGCAAATGAATTAATGGAATTAGGAAAATTGGATAATAACAATAATTTAAAATTGTCAGCAGCAGGGTTCATGCAACAGATCTTTGACACTCTTCACCAAACCGACAGTGCTTACTATTACTCAAAAATAAAAGACACTTTAGCTGCTTCTATTTTCAGCCAGGACAATATCAATAAAACACAGGCACTTGCTTTCAACGACCAGCTTCGCATCATTGAAGACAATGCAAAAAAGGCAGAAGAGGCACAGCAACGTAAAGAAAAACTTCAGTATGCATTGATCGGTCTTGGTATTATCAGTTTCATCATTTTCTTTTTGTTACTCAGCCGCCGCCATATAACGAATACAAAACTCATTCAGTTTTTAGGAGTCATTGCCTTATTACTTGTATTTGAATTTTTAAATCTATTGCTGCATCCATTTTTAGAAAATATCACTCATCACTCACCGGTACTAATGTTGCTCGCTTTGGTTTGTATTGCAGCGTTGCTGGTGCCGGTGCATCATAAATTAGAGCATTGGGCTACACATAAATTAGTGGAGAAGAATAAACAAATACGGCTGGCAGCGGCGAAAAAAACAATTGAACAATTAGAAAAATAAATCTATGTCCAGGAAAAGATCATTCCCCGGCCCGATCGTTATTTTAATGGGTGTTATTATACTTGCGGCGATCGGCACCTGGTTGTTGCCCGCAGGTCAGTATAATAAACTCGCTGTAACCGGGCAGTCGTTTACTATGACAACCGATACCAACGAAATAGTGTTGCCACTTACGCAAAAAACATTGGATAGTCTTGGTATTCAGATCAAAGTGCAAAAATTCATCAATGGTGATATTCGCAAACCAGTTTCTGTGCCAGGTTCATTTACCAGGCAAAAGAGAAACCCGCAAGGCTTTATCGATATTTTGCAGGCACCCATCAAAGGAATTATCGATAGTGTAGATATTATTTTATTCGTGCTCATCATTGGTGGTTTTATGTTCGTATTCAACGAAACTGGCGCAATGATAAAAGGCATTACCTGGCTTGCATACAGTATGAAAGGCAAAGAGCATTGGCTGATCGCTATT
>Ga0207639_10001902_pt1 | contig 14007 bp, 13 predicted proteins | sample KBSCornC32_FD_184299 | JGI IMG/M metagenome (GOLD analysis project Ga0207639, IMG submission 184299) | Corn rhizosphere microbial communities from Kellogg Biological Station, Michigan, USA - KBS Corn C3-2 (SPAdes) (version 2) | ecosystem: Host-associated > Plants > Roots > Rhizosphere > Soil ...
GGAGCCGGTGGCCTCGTCGAGCAGGGCCCGGGCCGCGGCCGGCAGCGCCTGCGCCGACAGCGCGTAGAAGCTCTGGGCGCCCTGTCGGCGATCGCGAACGTACCCGGCCTCGCGCAGGCGCCCGAGGTGGGTGGAGACCCGCGACTGCGCGATGCCAGTCACCCGCACGAGATCCGTCACGCAGAGCTCGCGGTCGCGCAGGAGCGCGCACAGCCGCAGTCGGCTCTCGTCGCCGAGGAGGGTCAGCGTGTCGATATAGTGGGCCAGGGTCATCTCGATATCTGAATGAACGGATGATAGGGGACGGTCCCGGACCGGTCAAGGCAGGCCTGGCGAGAGGGCCTCCGGCCTCGGGCCTCCGGCCTCGGGGCTGGCTCGGGCTTGGGCGCCTCAGGCGACGCGGGCGGGCGCGGGCAGGGAGCGGCCCTGCTCGAAGTCGCTGATGTTGCCGAGCGTCGTGCGCGAGATGGCTTCGAGGGCCTCCGCAGTGAAGAACGCCTGGTGGCCGGTGATCACCACGTTCGGGAAGGTGAGGAGCCGCGCGAACACGTCGTCCTGCAAGACATCGCCCGAGTGGTCCTCGAAGAACAGGCGCTCCTCCTCCTCGTAGACGTCCAGCGCCAGGCCGCCGAGGCGCCCGTCCTTCAACGCCCCGACCAGCGCCGCCGCGTCCACCAGCGCGCCCCGCCCGGTGTTGACCAGGATCGCACCGCGCTTCATGCGCGCGAGCGCGGCGCCGTCGATGATGTGCCGGGTGGCGGGTGTCAGCGGGCAGTGCAACGTCACGACGTCGGCCTCCGCCAGCAGGTCGGGCAGCGGGACGTAGCTGGCGCCGAGGGCGACGCAGTCGGGGCTCGGGCTCGGGTCATGGGCCAACAGCCGCGCGCCGAAGCCCGAGAGCAAGCGCACGACGGTCTGCCCGATCTGGCCGGTGCCGATCACACCCACGGTGTGCCCGTGGATCTCGAACCCGAGCAGCCCCTCCAGCGAGAAGTTGCCCTCGCGCACCCGGTTGGTGGCGCGGTTGAGCTTCCGGATCAACATCAACACCAGGCCCAGGGTGTGCTCCGCCACGGCGTGCGGCGAGTAGGCCGGCACGCGGGCCACCGTGACGCCCAGCCGGCGGGCAGCCGGCACGTCGACGTTGTTGAAGCCGGCACACCGCAGGGCGACCAGCCGCGTGGCGCCTCCCTGGTCGCCGCCCGCGGCGATCCGGGCCAGCACGCCCGCGTCGAGGTGGTCGTTCACGAACACGCAGATGGCCGGAAACGGCGCGGCCAGCTCCGCCGTCTCGGTCGTCAGCCGCGCGTCCAGGAACACGAGCTCGTGGGGCGACCCGAGGTCCTGGTTCATCCGCGTGAGGTGCTCGCGATCGTAGCTCTTGCTGCTGAAGACGCCGACCCGCATGATGCGCCAGCTTAACGCTGGCCGGCACACGGTGGTGCCGGCCGGACCAGAGAAAGGAACGATTCGATGATCAATCCAGGTACCAAGCTCCCCGCCTTCAAGACCGTCGCCTGCGTCGGCATCGAGCCCGGCAAGGAGTTCAAGACCATCAGCTCCGACGACTATCCGGGCAAGTGGCTCGTCATCTACACCTATCCGAAGGACTTCACCTTCGTCTGTCCGACCGAGATCGTGGAGTTCGACAACAACGTGAGCGCCTTCGCCCAGCGGAACGCCGTCGTGCTGGGCGGCTCGACCGACAACGAGCACTCACACCTCGCGTGGCGCAAGGACCACCAGGACCTGAAGAAGCTGCGTCACCCGCTGCTGTTCGTGTCGCCCGCCATGGGGCGAGAGCTGGACCTCCTTCATCCGGCGGCCGGCGTCGCCCTGCGCGCCACGCTGATCGTCGATCCGGACGGCGTCGTGCGCTTCGCCACCGTCAACGATCTGGACGTGGGGCGCAACGTCGACGAGGTCCTGCGCGTCCTCGACGGCCTGCAGACCGGCGAGCTGGTCGCCTGCAACTGGCACAAGGGTGACGAGACCCTGTCCCAGAAGCTGAAGAAAGGCGCCTGAGCCGCGCCGAGAGCGGCCCGGGTCCGCAGGCGGTCGCCTGCGGACCGGCGCCCGCTCGCATGGAGGGCCGCTTCAGGGCGGCCCCTCCACCCCTTCGTCCCCTCTCGGCCTGCTCGGGCCCGCCCGGAACCGGTGCACGACTCCGGTCCATCGCTCGTCCGCCCACCGGAGCTCCTCGAAGCGCCCTCCGGTGAACCGCCCGATTGCCCGCCGCCAGAAAGCCGTGGCGGCTTCGTTCTCGTCGCGCTGCCGCACCTCCCATGGCCCTTCGAACCGCGTGAACAGCGCGGAAGCTGCGGCCGCGCCCACGCCGCGCCGGCGGTAGCCTCGCGCAACGAAGAATTCGGCCACGTCGTGGACGCCGGGCGCGCCGGTCAGCCGGCTGCGGGCCACCACCAGCGCGAACCCGGCCAGCTTCCCGGCGCTCTCGATGAAGAACGCGCGGTGGTCCGGCTCACGAAAGTACGCGTCCAGCGGCGGGGCCGCGAAGCGCCCATCGGCCTCGAGCTCCAGCGGAAGGATCTCGCTCCAGTCATGGACATAGAGCTGCATCAGGTTGGCGAGGGCGGGGCGCGACGGCGGCAGGACCGGAACCAGCGAGACCATGTCGCGATGGTAACTCGCGCCGGCGCTCAGCTCGGTGACGGCTCGGCGCCCCCCGGCGAGCGTTCGGCGGCGGCCCTGCTCGCAGCCGCGCCGGCCGGCATCGCGCTCGGCCTCTCGCTGGCGGGTGGTGGCTCCTCGCCCTCGGCGCGGGCGCCCGGCACCTTCCCCTCGCGGGAGGCGTGCTCGAGGATGGCGTTCGTCTCGCCGCCCATCGAGAAGATGAACGCCGAGATATAGAGCCACGTCATGAGGACGATCACGCCGCCGATGGAGCCGTACGTGACGTTGTAGGACCCGAAGTGGCCCGCATAGTAGGTGAACCCCCAGGTTCCCAGGAGCCATATGAGAGTCCCGACGATGGAGCCGGGTGTGATGTATTTGAACTTCTGCTTCACGTCGGGAAGGACGTAGTACCCGAGGGCGGCGACCAGCATGATGATCGCCGCCGTGACGGGCCAGCGCAGCCAGCGCCAGACGAAGGTGTACGCCGCCTCGATGTGGAGCTGCTGCGCGACCCAGAAGCTGGCGTCGCCGCCCGCCACCAGGATGGCCACACCGAACAGCACCAGGAACGCCCCCCCGATCGTCATACCGAAGGCCAGCAGCTCGGTTTGCCAGAAAGGGCGGCTCTCCTTGACGTCGTAAGCCAGGTTCAAGCCCTTCCGTACGGCATCCACCCCCCGTGAAGCGCTGTACAGGGTGATCAAAATGCCGATCGTCAGCAGCTTGGGACGCGGCCGCGAAATCAGCCCGTGAAGGTGTTGCTCGATGAGGTCCATGCCCGCGCCCGGAAGCAGCGGACGCAGCCGCTGCAGAAGCGTGTCGACGGGCGCGCCGAGCGGCAGATAGGCGGCCAGCGTCGCGAGGAAGAAGAGAAAGGGGAACAGGGAGAAGAAGAAGTAGTAGCTCTGGGCGGCCGCCGTGTCGGCGACCGCATTGTCCTCGTACTTCTGGTACAGGCGCCTGGCCAGCTCGCGGGCCGGGAGGTGGCCGCCGCCCAGCAGCTTCACGGCGCCACCATCGCGTGCGCGATCCCGCTCGCGTTGCTCACGCACCACACCGTGTTCCCGACGTCGTCCGCCACCAGCAGGTCTCCGCGCTTGTCGAGGGCGACGCCGACGGGCCGGCCCTGGGCGTTGCCCTGCTCGTCGAGGAAGCCGGTCAGCACGTCGATCGGCTGGCCCGACGGCTTGCCTTCGACGAAGGGGACGAACACGACCTTGTACCCGCTGCGCGGCTTGCGGTTCCACGATCCGTGCTGGCCGACGAACATACCGTCCTGGAACGGCGCCGGCAGGGTCGCGCCGGCGGCCGACGCCAGGCCCAGCGACGCCGTGTGAGGGCCAAGGGCGTAGCCGGGGGTGAGGGCGGTCGCCACCAGATCGGGCCGCCCCGGCTTCACACGGGCATCGACGTGCTGGCCGAAATAGCTGTACGGCCAGCCGTAGAAGCCCCCCTCCTTCACGGCCGTCATGTAGTCGGGAGGCACGTCGCTGCCCAGCTCGTCGCGCTCGTTGACGACCACCCACAGCTCGTGGCTGCCCGGGTGCCAGGCCAGGCCCACGGGATTGCGCAGGCCCGACGCGAAGACCCTGTGCTCGCGGGTGCGGGGGTTGATCTCCCAGATAGCGGCACGCTCGACCTCGTTGTCCATGCCGTTCTCGCCGGCGTTGCTGTTCGACCCGACGGTGACGTAGAGGCGCGTGCCGTCGGGGCTGGCGATGACGTTCTTGGTCCAATGATGGTTGATGCGCCCCGCCGGCAGGTCGAGGATCCTCACGCCGGGGGTCGTGATGCGCGTGTCGCCTTCCAGGTAGGTGAAGCGAAGGAGAGCGTCGGTGTCCGCGACGTACAGGTCATTGCCGATCAAGGCCATGCCGAACGGTGAGCTGAGCCCTTCCAGGAAGCTCGTGCGCGTCTCGGCGACGTGGTCTCCATCGACGTCGCGCAACAGGGAGATGCGGTTCGCGCTCGGCGCCGCGCTGCCTGCCTTCTTCATCAGCCGTTTCATCGCCCACCCGCGAAGCCCCTTCTCGTCGTCGGGCTTCGGAGGCGCGCTGGTCTCGGCGACCAGCACGTCTCCGTTGGGCAATGTGTAGAGCCATCGCGGGTGGCGGAGATCGCGCGCCAGCGCCGTCACCACGGTGCCCGTCGCGGATCTGGGGCTCCTGCCCTCGGACCAGCCCTTCGCAGCGGGGACATCGACCGTGGGGAAGATCGACTTGCGTGGGCTGGGGAGAGTTGGAGCCGGCCCCGTCCCCGCGGAGAGGGGAAGCTTCGCCTGCTGATTGCAGGCCAGCGCCAGCGGGAGCAGCGCCACCGCCGCGCTGGCGAGTCGGGTCCATTCGAGCGCCGCCGTCTTCATGACCGTCCAACCAACCGCAAGACGCGGGCCAGAAGCGCTGGTGATTCGGCTGCGGCCGAGGCGGGAACGAATCACTCAGCAACGTGCAAGGAGTGCGGGCGGCGTTACTCGTTGACCGGCGAGGTATCGCGCTCGTAACCCGAGGGCCGGTCCAATCGGCCCTTTCCCTGGCACGCGAATCGCACCTCGTAGGCGTGCCTTCGGAGCGGGTTGCGGAGGGCGGAGGGTGAGCGGAGAGGGCGATCAGTAAGGAGGGACCGCCGGGCAGCGCGGCCACGAGGGGTGGGGACACGTGAACAGAGCGTTGCCCGGCGGGCTGGGGCCCATCACCTGGCATGGCCATGGCTCCTCCTCCCAGTGTCACTCGCCAGGGCCGGGGGAGACAGGGGGAGGATCGCTCGCAGGAAAGGACTCTCGCAGGACCTCGTCCCGATCTTCTTCCCTCTTTTGAACCTCGGACGAGAAAGGTCGGACGCTCTCGCGACGGGAGGGGGCCGGTGAGGGAGGCGCCTTCTGGCCGGGGGACGGCGCGGCCGGCGGCGGCACCACAGGGGCTTTGGGAGACTTCGTCGTTTGGGGCATGGGCTCGTTTGACATGGTCGGCCTTTCCAGTATTCGCATCCTTCGTTCGTCGAGCGTTCGCACGCCAGCGCGCGCCACGCGAAACGCGCAGCCGACTCGAGCAAGCGGCACGCCCGGTTCGGCGTCCCCGAATATGTGAGAAATCCGCGACGGCGCGTTGCGAATCGGTAATGGCCGCCGAAAGGCGGTCCAAGGGAAGTGACAGTGGTTCTCCGGTCAATTTGCTTCGAGGGGCACTCGAATTGCACCACAAACAACGGCGGCAGCAACGAAAGGCGGGCGAGCGACGATGGGAGTCTTGCGTGCCATTGGCGTTGGTCGTAGCAGGGCCGGCATGATGAAGGCCGTCCGGATCGCGACTTTCGGGGGCCCGGACGTCCTGCGATACGAGGACGCGCCGATCCCCGAGCCGGGGCCCGGCGAGGCGCTCGTCCGCGTTTATGCGGCCGGGGTCAATCCCATCGATTGGAAGACCCGAGAGGGCCAGCTGGAGGGGCGCGTCCATCATCGCCTGCCGCTCGTGCTCGGTTGGGATGTGGCTGGCCAGATCGAGCGCCTGGGACCGGGCTCGTCGGGGTTCGCGCCCAACGAGTCGGTCTTCGGTCGATCCGATATGAGTCGAGACGGCTCCTACGCCGAGATGGTGGTGGTCCGCACCGACGAGCTCGCGCGGCAGCCCGTCACGCTGCGCTTCGCCGAAGCGGCGGCCGTGCCGCTGGCTGCGCTCACAGCGTGGCAAGCGCTCTTCGAGGCCCCGGCTCCCTACTCGTCCCTCGAGCTGCAATCCGGTCAGACCCTGCTGTTGCATGGCGCGGCCGGCGGAGTGGGCACCTTCGCACTTCAGCTGGCGAAGTGGAAGGGGGCCAAGGTGATCGCCACGGCCTCGAAGCGCAACGTGGCGTTCCTCGAGAAGCTCGGGGCGGATCGCGTGATCGACTACGAGAAGGAGAGGTTCGAGGACCAGGTCGAGGACGTGGACGCCGTGCTCGACACCGTCGGGGGCGAGACGCTGGCGCGTTCCTGGGGAGTCTTGAGGCGGGGGGGAATTCTGGCGTCGACCACCCTGCGTCTGCCCGAGGAAGAGGCGAGGTCTCACGGCGCGCGCACGGCCTATGTGCTCGTACAACCGAACCGGCGCCAGCTCGAGGTGATCGCCCGCCTCATAGACGCGCGCGTGATCCGTCCGATCGTCAGTCAGGTGCTTCCACTCCAGGAGGCTCATCGCGCGCACGAGCTCAGTCGACGCGGTCACGTGCGTGGAAAGATCGTGCTGGAGGTGAGGACCCAGCCTTGACGGCGGACGGGGGCTGGCCCTCGCACCGGTGACGCCCGCCGGCGCCCAGGTGCAATGCCCCTGCGAACGGGGGTCAGAGCAGGATCAGAACGAGGAGGAGCACCAGAAGCAACGTGACGCCGCCGCCGAGGTAGATATAAACCCTCCCGCCGCGGAAGTCCCTCAGCTCGGGAGCGCCCTGTTCGCGCTGGGCGAGGCGCGCGTCCTCCCGGTTGGGCTCCTCGGTAGAATGGGCGGTCTGCGCATCGTTCGCGGAACCGAGCGCCAGCAGCCCGCTGGACAGGGGGGCTCCCGCATGAGAACCGGGCCTGTTCGAGCCGCTCGTCTGGCTCGCGCTCTGGGTTATCCCTGGGCTTGCGGTGGCCGAGGCCGACGTCTTCACTGCATGAGCGGCGCTGGGCACCAGCGAGGCGCAGACGAGCGACCCTGCCACGATGAGATGCCGAATCGAGTTCATGAGCTTCCTCCTGAACGGGCTCCGTTCAACGTTCGTGCCATCCGGGCTGCACCTTGCTCCTTTCCCTGATTCCGCTGACGGACTCACCTGATCGTTTCGAAGGCGAAGCTTTCACAAGATTCCGATAACGAGCGGTAACGGCCGTTCCCACGACGGCCCGCTTCTTCGGTCGCGGCGGTGGTGGCACGCGGCATGAAGGCGCCCAGGCGACTCGGGGAACAGAGACAAACTCGACCGCCGAGGACACGTCACAGGAGGAAACATGCGCGCGATGTTCGTCACGATGACCCTCGGTCTTGCCGTATTCGTTGGTCTCTCGACCTCGAACGGTTGCGGCAAGGCGGACGAGATCTTCGACTGTCAGTCGGTCTGCAGTCGCTACAAGGACTGTTACGATTCGGGCTATGACGTCGGCAAGTGCCGCGACCAATGCCGAACGCGCTCCGAGAACGACCCTTCCGTCCGGGCGGCAGCCGACAAGTGCGAAGCCTGTATCGGCGACAAGTCCTGCATCTCGGCGACCTTCAACTGTGCCGCTGACTGCGCCTCCATCGTCCCCTGATGCGAGAGGGACGATCGCTCGAGGGGCGGGCCACCGGCCGGCCCCTCGAGCATTCATCCTCAACTATGTGATCGTGTCTCGGCCTTCGAATTACGACGGATGAAGTGCAGCACGGCGCTGACGAGTGCCAGTGCCAGCACGATGTGGATGAAGACAGAGCTCACCTTCATCAAGGCGAAGCCCAGCACCCAGGCGATGGCCAGAACGACTGCAACGATGGCAAACATGGCTTGACCTCCAGCTTCTTGTTTCAGGGCGGCTATCCCTTGCTCCCCGACATTGTCTCGTGGAGCGTCTTCATGTCGTCGGCGTGCTCTTCCTCGACGGCCAGGATTCGCTCCAGCATCCGCTTGGTCGTCAGATCGTCGTCCCCGATGTAACGGATCATCTCGGTGTACGACTGGATGGCCACGCGCTCCGCCACCAGGTCTTCCTTGATCATGTCCAGGAGGTTGGTGCCGGGCGCGTACTCCGCGTGGCTCCGCATGGCCAGGCCCTCCGGGTCGAAGTTGGGCTCACCGTCGAGCTGGGTGATGCGGGCGGCGATTTCGTCGGCGTGGCCCTGCTCTTCGGCCGCGTGCTGCGAAAACTCCTGAGCAACCGCCTCGGCGTTGATTCCGCTCGCCATGAAGTAGTGGCGTTTGTAGCGCAGCACGCAGACCAGCTCGGTCGCGAGCGCCTGGTTCAGAAGATCAATGATGACCTTTCGGTCGCCCTTGTAGGCGGCCGTCACGGCCCCCTGTTCGATGTGCTCCCGCGCCCGCCGCCGCAGCTCGAGGACGTCAGTGAGGAAAGGCAGCTTCGTGTCCTGCGCCGGCCCCGGCGGCGGCTGCAACTTTGGGATGTTCGCGGATGTCGATGTCATGGCCTGCGAAATAGCAGGTCATGTGCCATGGCGGCCGAGGCGCAACGCGCCGTCTCGCCGTTACTTTCTCGTTCGGTGCGTTTCGCGCCCGAAATCCACGCTACTGGCTGGTAACAGCGACACCTCGCGCAGGACAACACGGTGGTCGAGGCGGAGCGCTCCTTAGCTACCCCGAGGGCACCGCGCGCAGGTACGAGCCTTGCTCTTTTTGAACCCGGCGCCGGGTGGTCCGGCGGCTGGAGGTGTCCCATGAGAGAAACATTCTTGCTCGGCCGCGTGCTCGCTGGCGGCTATTTCATTTACAGCGGCGTCAAGCACTTCGTCGACCTGCCCGCCATGAGCGGTTACGTGGCTCACAAGGGCATTCCCATGCCGACGGCCGCCGTGGTCGTGGCCGGCGTGCTGTTGCTCATCGGCGGGGTGTCGTTTCTGTTCGGCCTGGTGCCGAAGCTGGGGATCGTGGCGCTCACCTTGTTCCTCGTGCCGGTCACGCTGCTCATGCACCCTTTTTGGCGCGAACAGGGCGCGGCTCGGATGATGGATCTCCTCAACTTCACGAAGAACGTCGGGTTGCTGGGCGCGGTCCTCATGGCGTGGGCCGTTCCCGAGCCGTGGCCGTTCAGCGTCGACACACGGCTGCACGTGCCTCGGCGGGTTTGACGTCGCTGGCAGCGGGCACGAAAAAGGGTGGCGGGCCGACAGGCGCGCCACCCTTTCTCATGTCGACAGAAACGCCGAGCGCCTCACTCGGCGGACTCGGGCATCTTTAGCTTGGTCCCCAGATGCAGGAACCGTGTCGCGCCGGTCGACAGGGCGTCGTAGACGGAGATGACGCTCGCGTTCGTGAACATGAAGCGTCCCCCGGGCTGTCCCGACGCGCCGAAAGCCAGCGTGGCGGCGGCGACGCAAGCGGCTCCGACCGCCATGGCGGCCAGGCGCCACCCTCGCTGCCCTGGTGCGGGCCGCCGCGGGTGGAAGGGCCGCCGCGGGGGCTGCATGTGGCGCGGTCGGCGGCCCGGCTGCGCCTTGGCCGAGCCCGCCACGCGCGGCGCGCCGCTTCGGGGCGGAACACCGCGCCCCGCGAGAGACTGCTGATTCTCACGCACGGGTCGGTTCAGCGCCTGCCAGGGATCGCCGCGCTCCTCGAGCGGGCGGCGGTCCGGCGTGGTCGCCAGCTCTGCGTCGATGGCGGCGGCCCACCGCGGGGCCGAGGGAGGCACGGGGTGGTGAGCCGCCAGTCGGTCGGAGACGGGAGCCGACAGGTCCGGCGTGCTCACGACCGCGGGAGCGCGCCCCACGCCCTGCGCGGCGCCCAGGTCCGCCGCGATCGCCTCGCTGAAATCCCGCGCGAAGTCGAGGATGCTCGGATACCGGTCGTCGCGGTTCTTGGCCATCGCCTTCCGCAATACCGCCTCGACCCGCCCGCAGGGCCAGTCGACCAGCCGGCCAAGAGCGGTGGGTTGTTCGTGGACGACCTGATACAGCACGGAGACCGGCGTCTGACCCCGGAAGGGCTCGCAGCCCGACAGCAGCATGTACGCGAGCACGCCCAGGGCGAATTGATCCGTCCGATGGTCGATGTCGTCGTTCAGGCCCTGAGCCTGCTCCGGCGACATGTACTCGGGGGTGCCCAGCACCGTGGCTCGGAGCGTGACGACCGGTTGGCGGCTCGCCTTCGAGATGCCGAAGTCCACCACCTTCACGCAATCCCCCTGTCCTTCGATGGGGACCAGCATGATGTTCTCGGGCTTCAGGTCGCGATGGATGACTCCCCGGGCGTGGGCCGCGCTCAGCGCTCCGGCCGTCTGTTCCACGATCTGCGCTACCCGCCGGGGGGCCAGCATTCGCTGCTCGGTCATGATCGTGCGAAGGTCGGGACCTTCGGCGAGTTCCATGACCAGATAGGGGATGCCCGTCGGCGTGTAATTAAAGTCGAAGACCTGCACGATGTTCGGATGGCGCAGGCTGGCCATGATCTTGGCTTCGGTCTCGAAGCGCTCGAGGAGGCCTTCGTCGCGCAGCAGCTCGGGGTGGAGGACCTTGATGGCGAACGCGCCGTCGAGACGTTCGTGCGTGGCCCGGTAGACCTCGCCCATCCCACCGGCCGCGATCAGGTGTTCGATCCGGTAGGTGTCCTGCAGGAGGACTCCCGGTTCCAGTTTCCGGGGCTCGGCGTACGAGTCGTCACGCTCCCCCTCCGGATCCCGGGCCCGCCCCGCGAACGCGGCAACCTCGGACATCGTCTCGATATTCGTGCCCATGTTCTTTCCACCGTAGTCTCTTGTGGCGTCCCGGCGCGAGAGTGGGGCGGGAACGTCAGGTTTGGCCAAGCTCGAATTCACGGACCAACCTGATCCAAGAGGCGTGCCATCGGGTGGCTCCGGGATCTCATTGATTTCGCGACCTTCCTTGGCGCGGACCCTCGCCGGCGTTACGAGGGGGCCACCAACCCCCCGCCGCGATCCGTGCGCGAACTCAGCCACCGCCTTGCGGCGCCGGGCCGGCCGCGTCCGGGCCGGTCCGGGGCTGGTCGTCGGGGGCGATGGTCCCGGTGCGCGGGATGAGCAGCTCGGCGCTATGGCCAGCGAAGAGCAACCCCCGCCCCGCGGCGGTCGGGCGGACGCCCTCGCCGCCATAGCGCGGGTGACTGCTGGACCAGCGCAAGCCCCAGTGATACCCGGGCGGCGCCGCCGAGAGCGGCTCCGAGAGCGAGCGCGGCTCGTAGTCGACGCCGAGGTTGAGCAGCAACAAGCGGTCTCCGGACCCACCCGGGTCGGGGCCGTTGAAGCGGATGACGAGGCGCTCTCGATCGATCGTGGCGCCGTCGATCGTGGTGTCGGGGTGGACCAGGGTCTTGTCGCCCCTTCGCAGCTTCAGCAGGTCACGGTGCAGGCGCAGCGCCCGTGCGTGATCGTGGTCGTCCAGCCGCTCCCAGTCCAGCTGACACGCCGCGAAGGTCTCCGGTTGGCCCGGGGAGAGAAAGCGGCCCCGCGCGGCCGCCGTCGCGTAACGAGGAAACTGCGCCAGAAAAGTCGCCCGGCCGGTCTCGATCTGCTCGGCGAGCTCGCCTTCGTGATCCGCGAAGTACGTGAACAGGGAATCGCTCTGCCACTCCTGTCCCTGGAACAACATCGGTGTCCAGGGCCCGAGGAGGAGCAGCGCCGTCAGGGCGCGGTAATTTCCGGGATCGCAGCGGCGCCACAGCCGCCGTCCCACGCCATAGTTGGCGGTCTGGTCGTGGTTCTCGAGGAACGCCACGAAGGCTCGCGGGGGCAGGCCGCGCGTCGAGCGGCCGCGCGGCTTGCGCTGCCAGTCATAGCGCTGGCCCTGGAAAAGGAAGCCGTGCTTGACGGCCGCCACCAGCTCGCGGGCCGAGCCGTCGTAGTCGGAGTAATAGGCCTCGCGGTGGCCCGTCAGGGCGACCACGGCGCTGTGGTGGAAGTCGTCGTTCCACAGCGCATCGAGGCCGAGACCGCCGGCTTCGATGGGGCGGGCGAGGTGCGCATCCTGCGGCTCGTTCTCGCCGACGACGAAGATGTCGCGCGTTCCTCCTGCCCGGCGGGCCGAGCTGGCGATCTCCTGCAGGATGTGGGGTTCGCTGCGGTCCAGCACCGCCTGGGTCGCGTCGATGCGCAGCCCGTCCATGTGGAACTCGTCGATCCAGTAGGCCGCGTTCTCGGTGATCAGCTCGCGCGTGGCCGCCGCCCCCTCGCCGTCGAAGTTCAACCCTTCCCCCCACTCGGTGAGCTCTTTGGTCAAGTAGCTCGGGGCGAACTTCGAGATGAAGTTTCCGGCGGGGCCGAAGTGGTTGTAGACGACGTCGAGGATCACTCCGAGCCCGAGCCGGTGCGCTTCGGCCACGAAGGCGCGCAGATCGTCCGGGCGCCCGTAGTGGTGAAAAGGGGCGAACAGGTTGACGCCGTCGTAGCCCCAGCCGCGCGTGCCTGCAAACTCCGCGACGGGGAGCATCTCGACCGCGGTGATTCCCAGACGCGCCAGGTGGGGCAAGCGCTGCGCGGCTGCGCGCCAGGTACCTTCGCGGGTGAAGGTCCCGATGTGCAACTCGTAGATGACCTGCCCCTCGGGGCGTAGGCCGGAGCAGGACTCGTCGGCCCAGCGGTAAGCGGCCGGATCCACGACCTCCGACGGTCCGAACGGGCCCTCCGGCTGGGAACGGGAGGCCGGGTCGGGATACAGGCCGTCGTCGCCCGCCATCCGGTACCAGTAGCGGGCGCCCGCGCCGATCTCCGGCACGACGCCGCTGAAATATCCGGTCCGTCCCTCCGGCTCGAGTCGGCGCGCCACCCGATCGGACTTGCCGCCGCCGTCTCGGGGGCCGCCCGAGTCGAGGACGACCTCGACGTGCGACCGACCCGGAGCGTAGACCCTGAAGGAGACGCCATGATCCGAGATCTCCGCTCCAATCCGTCGTCGTCGGTCTTTCACGTCAGCTCATCTCCTCCACGAGGGCCACGGGCAAGCAGGCAAAGACGTCGTCCAGACGAAAGCCCGACCCCCCGTTGACGGTCTCGAGCGTCAGCGTACGGTCGGTCAGCGCCTCTCTGTAGCGGGCGCCCGCGATGGGGGCGGCCAGTTGAACCGCGGTGTCGCCCCACGCCGCGCCGATCGCTCCCTGGACGCTCGCCCCGGGGTCCGTCTGTCCGCGCGCGGTGAGCCGCGCGTACAGACGGACCCCGACGGCGATGATCCGCCGGCCCGGCTCGCCCCGTGCGAACGCGATCACGTGGCGGGCGAGGGCGCCGTCGACGGCGCAGCCCTCGTACAACGGGCTCTCGAAGGCGGCTGGACGTTCTGCTCGCAGAGCCAGCGCCCGCGTCAGGACGAAGGTCTTCACGTCGCCCGAACGCGGCTCGCCGAGCAGCTTGCGCGCGGCCCGGGCTGGGTCCTCTGCGGCCATCTCGCTCTTCACGCGCGCGAGCCTCGCGGCACGGGCAGCAAAGTCCACCGGGCGCCGGTTGTCGGGATCGGCGAAGCTCAGGTCCCAGGTCTCGGTGCCCTGATAGATGTCCGGGATGCCCGGTGCCGCGATCTTCAAGAGCACCTGCGTGAGCCCGTTGAGGAACCCGGGCACCTCTATCATCGAGACGAAGCGATCGAGGTCGGAAAGGAACTCGCCGCTTCGCCGAGGATCGAGGATGGCGTCGATGAAGGTCTCGATCGCCTGGTCGTAAGCCGTGTCCGGGTTGATCCAGCTCCTGTGCACCTTTGCTTCGGCGGTCGCCTTGGCGAT
>Ga0207639_10001903_pt1 | contig 14003 bp, 10 predicted proteins | sample KBSCornC32_FD_184299 | JGI IMG/M metagenome (GOLD analysis project Ga0207639, IMG submission 184299) | Corn rhizosphere microbial communities from Kellogg Biological Station, Michigan, USA - KBS Corn C3-2 (SPAdes) (version 2) | ecosystem: Host-associated > Plants > Roots > Rhizosphere > Soil ...
CACACGCGAAACCTGCTTCGTAAAGGGAACTCATCTCTCTTCCGGTCGAACCATTTCGGTGAGTCCCGGCCAAACCGCGTCGCGCAATCTTTATTACGGCCGCATTCGTCTCGCTCCCGGAGACGCCGCTATCACATTTGAAACCGAAGATCGCGAGACCGGACTGATATGTCTCGAGGGCTCCGGCACCGTGTCGACCGGAGATCAAACTTTCAACTTGTTGCGGTATGATGCGATCTACATTCCGCGGGATTCGGCGGTTACTGTAGCGAGCGAGGGAGCATTCGATCTTGCCGAGGTCGCGGCTGCGGTGGAGAATCAATACCCGCTGCAATTTGTCTCTTTCAAAGACGTGCGGTCTAACGATGCGCTGCATTTCAAAGCCGGTGCGCCGCCGACCGAGCGAGATCTCAATATTCTCCTCGGCAAGAATATCGAGGCGGGAAGGATCATGGCCGGCGTGACCTTTTCGAGTCAGGGCAATTGGACCTCGTGGCCGCCGCATGAGCATGAAAATATGCTCGAGGAGGCGTACCTTTACATCGACATGCCCGAGCCGCAATGGGGAATCCAGCTCGTTTATAAGGACCGAAAGGACCCCGAGCTCGTGCAGGTCGTTCATGAAGGCGACGTCGTCCTGATGCCGCAGGGTTTTCATCCGAATGTTGCTGCACCCGGCGGTCAGATCAACTTCCTTTGGATGATGGCGGCGAATCGAGAGGGCGTCGACCGGCAGTTCGGCGTGGTGAACGTCCAGCCCGAATATGCGTCAGGCGGCTCAGGCCTTGAAGCATCGCACAAGTGATACTCGACACGTTCGATCTCAAAGGCAAGACCGCACTTGTCACCGGCTCCTCAAGCGGTATTGGTGACGCCATAGCTATCGCTCTCGCGGAGGCTGGAGCTGACGTTGCGTGTCACGGCCGATCGATCGACTCAACAGAGCTCGTGCGCGGGAAGATCGACTCACTCGGACGACGGGCTTTCTCGGTTGCCGGAGAATTGTCCGACGTTGACGCGCCAAAACGCATCGTTCGCGAGGTCGAGAAAGAGTTCGGCGGCATCGACATTCTTATCAACAACGCCGGTACGGTCCGTCGCGCTCCGGCCGCTGAGTCCTCTGAGGACGATTGGTCGTTGGTCATCAATGTCAATCTTTCAAGTGTATTTCGTCTCGCTCAAGCGGCCGGGCGGGGAATGCTCGAACGTGGTTCGGGAAAGATCGTTAACATCGCGTCGCTGCTCTCGTTTCAGGGAGGCATCATGGTGCCCGCTTACACCGCTGCGAAATCAGGCGTCGCGGGACTCACGAAAGCGCTCGCGAATGAATGGGCAGCACGCGGAGTTTGTGTCAACGCGATCGCTCCGGGTTACATCGAGACAAAAAATACCGCCCCTCTTCGAGCCGACGAGACGCGCAATCGGCAGATCCTCGAACGCATCCCGGCAGGTAGATGGGGTTGTCCGAAGGACATTGCAGGCGCGGCGGTTTTTCTCTCGTCAGCGGCGAGCGATTATCTTCACGGGCACATCCTCGTTGTAGACGGCGGCTGGATGGGCCGCTAAGTTCCTAACTGATGCTCAACATCAAATCAAAAGACAACTGCAAATGGGACATCGTATCTCTCGGCGAGGTCATGCTCCGGCTCGATCCCGGAGACCGTCGAATCCACACGACGCGTAACTTCGACGTATGGGAAGGTGGCGGCGAATATAACGTCGCTCGCGGTCTGAAGCGTTGTTTCGGTCTTGACGCGGCCGTCGTTACGGCTCTCGCCGACAATCCGGTTGGACGCCTCGTGCAAGATCTTATCTATCAGGGCGGCGTCGATCAGTCCCACATCAATTGGATAAAATACGACGGCGTCGGGCGCACGGTGCGAAATGGAATGAACTTTACCGAACGCGGATTTGGCGTTCGTGCCGCGCTTGGATGCTCCGACCGCGGTCACACCGCGGTTTCGCAACTGAAACCCGGCGACATCGATTGGGAAAAGATCTTTGGCGACGAAGGCTCCCGGTGGTTTCATACCGGCGGCATCTTTTGCGCACTGTCCGAGACCACTCCCGACGTCGCAAAGGAGGCGATGGAAGCGGCCAAGAAGTACGGCACGATCATCTCCTACGACCTGAATTATCGCGATTCCCTCTGGCGTGCTATCGGCGGCCAGGCCAAGGCGCAGGAGGTCAATCGCGAGCTTGGCAAATTCGTCGATGTCATGATCGGCAACGAAGAGGATTTCACTGCGTGTCTCGGCTACGAGGTCGAGGGCCAGGACGAGCACCATTCAAAGCTCGATATCACCAAGTTCGAAAAAATGATCCGCAAAGCTGTAGCGGACTATCCGAATTTTGCCGTTGTTGCGACCACCCTTCGCAACGCCAAGACCGCGTCTGTGAATGACTGGGGCGCGGTTTGTTTCACCGACGGACAGCTTTATCAGGCGGTGCTACGCGAGGACCTGGATATTTTCGATCGTGTAGGCGGCGGCGATTCGTTTGCTTCGGGTTTGATCTACGGATTCCTGACAGGCCAGTCGCCCGAATGGGCGGTCAACTGCGGTGCCGCGCATGGAGCGCTCGCGATGACGACGCCGGGAGACACGACCACCGTTGGCCTCGCCGATGTCGAACGCGTGATGAAAGGCGGCGGCGCACGCGTCGCACGCTAGTTTTCTGCCCGCGAATTAACGCGAATAATCCGAATAGAGGGATCTTCATTTGTGTTGATTCGCGTTATTCGCGGGCAAAGTAGCTTCCGTAGGTGAGCCATCAATCAGGAAAAGGTGAAGATGAGCAAGAACAAAACTCTGGAGCGGATCGAATCTCTCGGACTCGTGCCGGTAGTCAGGGCTTCGTCAGCCGACGAGGCGATGCAGGCGATCGAAGCCATTCGTGCGGGTGGCGTGAATGTTGTCGAGATCACGATGACAGTCCCGGGAGCTATCGACGTGATCGCCGAGGTTAGTAAACGCTATGGCGACGAAGTCGTCGTTGGTGCCGGAACGGTGCTCGATCCAGAGACCGCGAGGCGATGCATTGACGCGGGCGCGATATTCATCGTCAGTCCCGCTCTCAACGTCGACACGATCGCCGCATGTATCGATGCTGGTATTCCGGTCATGCCCGGAGCTCTCTCGCCGACCGAGGTGGTCACCGCGTGGAACGCCGGTGCCGACATGGTAAAGATCTTTCCCGCAGGCGCGGTCGGCGGACCGAGTTATCTAAAAAATCTCAAGGGTCCGTTGCCGCAGATCAAAATGATCCCAACCGGCGGTGTCTCCCTTGCCACGGCTGCGGACTTTATCAGAGCGGGAGCCGCTGCGCTCGGGGTCGGCACCGATCTTGTCGATGTAAAGGCCATCCGAGCCGGCAACGCTCACGTCGTGACCGAACGCGCGAGGGAGTTCGTGAAGATCGTAAATGAAGCGCGGCAGGCCGCGGCCGCCGCATGATGATATCGCCGGCATGTGATATCTAATTGCGACCGCGAACGGTAACTCATTGACTTCTGCCTGCGTCACGCTCAAAAAAATATCTCCATAGCGAACGGTCGTAGACTCTCTCGTAAACGACATAAAGACGATGCGGAATTGATAGGATTTCGCGCCCCTTTAATTGATCGCCTCTCGGTTCAGCCGACCGTCGCCGCGATGGTATCCCGTATATGCTTGCAAACTTGCCAACTAAACTGCGACGATCGGTATCTAAAGGCTTGAGCTTGTCTTTATTCCGAGTGGGGATTCCCTATATGCAGTTGTCTACCCTTAGGCGTGCGGCGTTTGCCGTATTGCTACTATTCAGCGTGTCACTGATCATTCCGGCTGTTGTGGCCGCGCAGTCTAAGCCTCAAAAGACCGAGAAGGCCGGTGATGGCAAAAAGAACTCCCGCCCGACGCCCGAGGAGCTCAAAAAGCAGGAAGAGGAAAAGAAACAAGCCGAGGAGGAGAAGAACGCCATTGTCGACCCCGGCGTAGTGCGTGTCGAGACAAACGCCGTCACTGTCGACGCTGTGGTCTATAACAAGAAGACAGGCCAGATCGTGACGGGACTCAAAAAGGAGAACTTCGCGATATTCGAGAACGGTGTCAAGCAAAACCTCGCGAGCTTTAGCGAGCCTGAGTCGCCTATCACGATCACAATGGTCGTCGAGTACAGCAAGTGGACCGAGGCTTTGGGGTCAGCCGCGGGCGGTGTTTGGGAGCCTGGACAATACGAGGTCGTGAGGCCGGTCGCCGCATTTTTGACGAAATTCATCAAGCCGCCCAACGACTATGCCTCGGTCATCGCGTATGACCTGAGGCCGACGCCGATCACCGATTTTACTAACGATCCGAGACGCATCAGCGAAACGATCAACCTTCTGCTGAGGAACTATCCCGCGTTTAGGGAGAACGCGATGTTCGATGCGATCAAGCTGGCGCTCGTCGGCGGCAAGGCGGACTCGGTGGTACTCGAGAACTCAAAACAGGAAAAGATGGACTACGCCGGCATGCAGGACCTCAAAGCTCCCCGCAAAGCGATCATCCTTGTAGCGTCCGGCATCGACACCATGTCAAAGATCAACTATGACGAGTGCCGAAAGATCGTTCAGGAAGCGGGCGTTCCGATCTATATCATCTCGACCGGCAATCTGTTTTACAAAAAATACGAGCAGTACCTGCCGTCGCTCGATGGTCTTGACGGCAGCCCTGGACGCATGACATTTATTCAGGCGCAGAACACGATGAATACCCTCGCAAAGGAATCCGGCGGCGCGCATTTTCCGATGACGTTCGAGAGCGAGATCCCCGGTATTCTCAATAACATCAACAGCATGCTGCGAAGCCAGTACGCTCTCTCGTACGACCTCGGCGACAGTCACGAGCCCGGCAAGAAGTACAAGCTCGAGGTCAAGGTCGACGTCGACGGCGACGGAGTTTACGACGACAAGGCCTATGTAGTGCAGGCACGGCCGTTCTTTATCATGCCGAAAGCCGGTGGCGCCGCACCAACTGTTAAGAAGCAATAGCAGGTTGAATACCGGCTTTTTTATGAATGAGCGTCTAAATAGGACGCTCATTTTTGTTGTTTGCCGGACTGCACGTCAGTGCGCTTCGCTTCTTGACTTTCTCTTCTTTCCATGATGTCCTGTCCCCATACTTTCATTTCGTTTTTCTAGGGCAAGAAAAGAGGGCTTTCCCCATTGACGCTAGTCGCGACCCGAGTTATATGGGCAATCGAATCCTGTGGTATCAGGCCCATTCAAGACAGCGGCGACTTGGCGCGCCTAGATAGGCTATTAAGTTTACCGAAGACGAGCGACGGTGCCCAGCCAGACGTCGAGAGGGCTATTTGCAATCTAAACGACAACTGAGAAGGGGGATAAGGATGAAACAAGTTATAGCAGCGATAGCAGCTTTGGTTGTCTTATGGGGACAGGTCTCGATCAGCTACAGCTATTCAAAGCCGAATACTTATCAAGCCGGCTCCGACACGATCGTACTCAAGGAGCAGTACCTTAAATCACCACACGGCTGGATCATCGCAAAGGCGATCGATCTCTTGCGGCATGACGGTTATATACAGGAGGCTGACGAGGCTCAAAAAAACCTACTGCCGATGCTCGAGGGCGTCACCTTCAACGATGTCTGGGGTGACGCGGACCTTGCTGGCGGATCGGTTCTCGACTATTACATTCCTGATAAGCCGGATCAAAACTACGGATATGGCTGCGCACTGTCCTTTCCGCTTCATGCCTTTGCCCCGTACAAAAATTGCACACAGGATTTCCAGAATCATCCCTTCTATGGGTATGGGAATGCTGCTGAGCACGCACAGTTTAGGTATGACTATGCCTTGAGGATTGCTAATGGGAATTGGGGCACCGATCCGCGCGATCACATGGCCGGATGGGTGAACGACACGTTCTTTGGTCAGGACGATCCGATGGACGGCAGATGGGCGCAGGACTCTGGCATTGATCACCCGCACCACACGTGGGGTAACGGCCAGACAGCCGCAAGCGTATTTTTCGACATGCGCAACAACTACAGTAACTTCGAGATCCTCAACGCCGCCGAGAACGATGATGATCTTGCAAAGCTTTTCGTTCCGAAAAAAGAAGTATTTGATCACGCGCCCGAATGGTTTGACGACCATTACGGAGATGCCGATGACATAGAGGCGTTTAATGGTTATGACGACAATGGGCACGCGGTTTATGCGAGCTGGACCTTGGATGCCGGGGGGCATTGCACCAACGGCTCTGACTGCGCGGCTCCGATGGTGGTCCGCATGCTCGTGGGTTCTCGATCACATGCTTTCTTTCAGTTAGGCTGGGCGCTTCACCTGCTCGAGGACGTGACGACCCCTGTTCACACGATCGATGGAAGTGTCGAGGCCTTTCAAATGCACAATGATGTCGAAAAGAGAGCCGACGAGGTGCTCGCATCTTCAGGCGTAGTTTACAACGGCAAAGTAATGAAGGATGCGCTCCCCGCCCTCACCGCCGCAGATTTTGCTACGCTTTACACGCCACATCCGCCGAGTTGCGCTGATCAGATCATTGACCCGGGGACATACTTTAAGGACCGATGGTATGCACACCCGCTGCCTGAAAACCCCGCGGACCCATTGGCGTCGATCCCTGCGCTGCCCGGCGAAGGTGTCGCCCACGCGTACGTTCGCAATTCGGCGGAGGTTTCTCATCGGTTTATTCCGTATATCAAATGCATAAATACAGAGGATGACCGTAGCTGGGAATCAGTCGGCGCGTTTACGGCTTCCGGTCTCGATATGGGTGTCAAATCGGCAGCGGGTCTGCTGCATCAGTTCATGCACGATGCCAGCTTGGCGGACACCACGCCGCCGAGCGTCACGCTATCGACTGGTACGGCGAGTCCGACAAATCACAACGTGCTTACCTTTAACGGTGCGGCAAATGACACCGGCAGCTTTGTACAGACTGTCGAATACTCGCTCGACGATGGGCATACGTGGCAACCGGCACAAGCCACGGACGGAGCTTTTGACAGTCAGTCAGAGGCGTATTCGTTCACGACCGCACCGCTGGCTGACGGTATCTACACGGTCCGGACGCGAGCAACTGACGTTTCGGGGAATGTCTCGGCGCCAACCGATCCGGGCATGGTCATTGTCGTAGATACTACACCTCCGGTCATCTCCATATCGCAGCCAACTGCCGGTCAGTATTTGCATAGTGCGACGCTGACGCTCGGTTACTCTGTCACGGATGCCCTCTCAGGAGTGAAGACCTTTACCCCCACGCTCGATGGCTTTCCCACCGTGGCCGGTCACGGCTTGGCCTCCGGACAGCCGATCAATCTCCTCACCGAATTGGGACTGGGGAATCACGTATTCTCGGTCGGTGCGACCGACTTTGCCACGAACACCGCCTCAAGATCGATCTCGTTCTCGATCGTTGCCACTGCCGACGGTATCAAGGACGACGTCTCGCAGTTTCTTACGACCGGTATGATCAAGAACGACGGCGAGGCCCATTCGCTAACGGTAAAGCTCAACGCCGCCGCGGCGGCGCGTGCCCGTGGAGATTGCAAGACGGCGGCGAACAATTACAACGCGTTCATTAATGAGTTGAACGCCCAACGTGGCAAAGGTGTTGATGCAAACGCCGCCCAAATAATGATCGCGGACGCGCAATATTTGATCACTCACTGTCCGTGAATTATGACCACGATTTGCCAGCGGGCACTCTATTATTCCGTGCCCGCCGGCAAATCACATTAACAGGCCATTATATCCGTTGCTGTACGCGGCCAAGGGAGACCTCTTGTGCCGCGGAGCCTCTCTAAAATCTCTTACGGGTTTTAACTTACCCGTGGCCGTCAGCCGATACTGAATCGCTACCGTCGGTGAATTTTGATTGGCTTTTGGCAGCTATTCAGCTATCCTAAAAGTTTCTAATCCGCATGAGCCGAAAGATCATCGACAGCTACAAACGCAAGCTTGCCGCCGAGGACGGATACGTCGTCGCACGCGATGCTGAGCTGCGCATTGCTTTGTGCTACCCGAACACACATGCCATCGGCATGGCCAATCTCGGGCTGCACACGATGTACGAGCTCTTTAACAATATTCCCGGTGTCGCGTGCGAGCGAGTGTTCCTCCCGGATGCGGACGAGCTGACCGAATACGAGCGAACGGGCACGCCTCTGATGTCGCTGGAGACGCAGACGGCGGTCCGCAAGTTTGACGTCGTCGCGTTCTCGATCTCATTCGAGACGGATTACCTCAACATGGCTCGGATGCTGCAGCTCTCGGACGTGCCGGTTTGGTCAAAAGACCGCACCGAGCGCGATCCGCTCGTTATCATGGGCGGAGCGGCGTCGTTCCTGAATCCGGAGCCGATCGCGGATTTCACCGATGTGATCGCCGTCGGCGAGGGCGAGATCCTGGCGTTTCAGCTTATCGATGCGATCCAGGAGAACGACTCCAAGGAGGATATTCTCCTATCGCTTGCGGGCATCGGTCGCGGGTTTTACGTCCCATCACTGTACGACGTGATCTATAACGATGACGGTACAGTTTTCGATTATTTGCCAAAGCAGCCCGGCGTGCCCAAACGCGTCGGCCGTGCTCTGGCGGCCGTCAATCCGAAGGAAGGCACACTTCGCCGTGCGCTCAAGCGCGGCGAGACGGAACTCGCTGACTTCCTCCTAAACCAGGACACGTTTTGCCCGTCGACATCCGTCTGGTCGCCTGAGGCTGAGATGGGCGACCGGCTGTTGGTCGAGATCTCTCGCGGATGTTCGCAAGGCTGCAGGTTTTGCTGGGCGGGTTACAACTACTATCCGCCGCGCGTGGTGCCGGCAAAGGACATTCTTGCCAAAGCCGCGGAATGGCGTGGGAAAACAAACAAGATCGGCCTCGTCTCGACGGCTGTATGCGATCATCCGGAGATTTCGACCATTCTTCGCGAGCTGCGGGCTATGGATTATCGAATTTCGGTTTCGAGCTTGCGTCTCGACCAGATATCCGACGAGCTACTCGACGCGCTTGTCGAGTCCCGCGATCAGCAGATCGCCGTCGCTCCCGAGACCGGCTCCGACCGCCTTCGCCGGGTCATAAATAAGAATCTTACGAACGACGAGATCATCGACATCTGCGGTGCGGTCTTCGATCGCGGAATGCTCACCGTGAAGCTTTACATGATGGTCGGACTGCCGACCGAGACTGACGAAGACCTCGACGAGATCTTTACTCTGGTCACCAGGGTGAAGGACCGCATGCTCGAGGCGGGGAAGAAATTTGGCCGCGCGGGCAAGATCATTCCTTCACTCAACGGCTTTGTACCAAAACCGAATACTCCGCTCCAGTGGGACGCGATCTGCGATCAGCGTGAGTTAAAGCGTCGGATCAAGTACGTCTGTAAAGGGTTGAGCAAGATACCTAATGTCGAGGTCAGATTCATGTCCGCGAAGATCGCGCACGAGCAGGCGTTGTTCTCCTCCGGCGACCGCAATGTTGCAAAGGTTATCGACTCGGCTGCGCGGTTTGGCGGTGACATGCAGCGGGCATTGCGTGAGACCGGCATCGACGCTGCCTTTCACACCTCTCGCGATCGGAGCTACGACGAATTTCTTCCGTGGTCGATCGTCGACAGCGGCCTTTCGTTCGAATTCCTCAAGACCGAACACGAAAAAGCCCGAGAGTCACTCTCGAGCCTTCCTTGTCCGGCGGTCGAAAAATGTACTACCTGCGGTGTTTGTCCTACTACCTGGCTTGCAGACGCTCCCGAAGCCCTCATTCAAATCCAACCTGCGCGGGTACGTGAAGCCCTCGCCGCCGCGGCTTAACCTAGACCGGCTACAAAACAGCTTTCGGCAATATCTCTCGCAGACCTCGAACAAATCCGTATGCGCACGCTGCAAAGCCCAGACCATATACCCCCATGCCGAGCGCGAACCCTCGCGAGAATAAAAATCCCTCTGAGAAAGAGACCGCGAGGATCATTACGAGGATCCAGCCGAAAAATATACCAAAGACAAGACAAAGCGCTGATGTTGCGAAGCTAGCGATCTTCATAATAAATTTTTCCTCGCTTACTGTTTCAGCAAAAATCCCGTCGGCGTCGAGGTGTAGTCAAAGACGTAGTTGTACTTGTACATCCCGAAAGGCAAGATATTCACCGGCTTTGTATACGTAACCCTGGCGATAAGACCGTTCCCGGCCTGTTTGACATCGAGCGTCGCTCCCTGCGGGGCGTTGTTGACGATCAAGGCTTTGGCGATACGCTCTTTGACGTTGTCGACGGGGCTGATCTTGCCGGGCAGAGCCATTCCTTGGAGAATAGCCGTGTCCATGTCGCCCCTTAAAGACTGCGCATTGTAGGCGACGGGTATGTAGTTGTAACCCGCATGCGCGGCGAGAACCATGACCATGAGCACGAGCATGAGCTTCGCGCCTGCGCTGCCGCGCTCTTGTGAGCGGCGATTCACTAACTTTTCCATTGTCTTATTACTCCGGGAGATCTACCGGAAAAGCTCTTTTAGAGTCCTCTTGAGGAGAGTCGTCGGAATGTCCTTTTCTGAAACGATAATGGGCTTGCCAATGCCTTTTAGCAGCACCATCTGCAGCTCGCCGCCGATCACCTTTTTGTCTGACCTGAAGGCCGCAAGCGCCTCGTCCTGATCGATGTCGGTTAACGACGGCAGGACGCCGGCGTGCTGCACAACATCGCGCAACAAGTTTACATCTTTTTCGTCACAGAGTGCAAGATTTTTTGAGAGCTCGGCGGCAAATAGAATGCCGTATCCGACAGCCTCACCGTGGCGAAAGTATCTGTAATTCGTGACCTTTTCGAGTGCGTGGGCGAGAGTGTGGCCAAAATTGAGGATCTTGCGTGAATGAGAGTCGCGACGCTTTGACGATTCGCGCTCATCGGACGCGACGATCGAGGCTTTAAATTCAACATGCGACTTGATCAGCGACGACATTGCGCGTTCCACGCCAACCGCCGGACCACGGCCAAAGCGTGTCAGGAGATCGTCCGTCGCATCGAGCAAATCCCTGCCCGCAAGCGCACCGTGCTTGACCATCTCGCAAAAGCCCGCCGTTAGCTCTCGGCTCGGCAGCGTCGAGAGTACATTCGGATCAATGAGAACGGCGCTTGGCTGATGAAAGGCGCCGGTAAGGTTTTTGCCGAACGCCGTGTTGACGCCCGTCTTGCCTCCGACGGATGAGTCGATCATCGCAAGCAGCGTCGTCGGGACTTGAATGAACGGAATTCCCCGCAGATAGATCGCCGCCGCAAATCCGGCCAGATCGCCAACGACACCGCCGCCGAGCGCGACGACTGCATCCGTTCGCGTGAGGCCGGCGGATGAAAATGCGGCGAGAGCAGACTCGGCGGTTCGGAGCGTCTTGTATTTCTCGCCGTCTTTTATGAGGAAGTTTAAAACTTCAAAACCGTCATCTGCGAGCGACGCCACAACCGCCTCCCCGTAGAGGCTAAACACAGTGGGATTCGAGACAATGAACGCCTGACGAGCGTCCTTACCAAGGCAAGATCGTGCGCAATTTCCGACGCGCGAAATGCTGCCGCTACCGATCGAGATCGTGTAACTCGAATCGCGGGCGGGGAGCGTGATCGGGACGCGGATCATTAGTTTAGGGCGGCGGCGATAACGTCAGCGAGCCGGCGGGCCTGGGCTTCGATCGCGGTTTGGTCCTTGCCCTCGATCATCACGCGGGCGAGATTCTCGGTGCCGGAGTAACGCAGCAACAGACGACCATGACCATCGAGCTCGCCCTCTATCTCACGCGCAGAGACCGCGATCTGCGGAACGTCATCGAATGGACGCTTTTCACGGACCCTTACGTTCACGAGCGTCTGTGGATAACGTGTAAATCCCGACACAGCCTGCGACAGCGAAACGCCTTTTTCCGCCACCGCCCTGAGCACGAGGAGCGCGGTCATCATCCCGTCGCCGACGAGACTGACCTTTGGAAAGATGATGTGACCCGACTGCTCACCACCGATCTCCGAGCCGGTCTTTATCAGCTCATCGAGCACATATTTATCGCCGACACTCGTGCGGAGGAGCTTGATCTGCTCGGCGGCAAGAGCGATCTCGAGACCGATGTTGCTCATGACGGTGGCGACGACGGTCGAATTCGCCAGCTTGCCGTGGCTCTTGAGGTAACGGGCCATGATCCACAAGGTTGCGTCGCCATCGACAATGCTGCCTTTTTCATCGACGAATACAGCTCTATCGGCGTCGCCGTCGAAGGCGACTCCAAGATCGGCATTTTCCTCAACGACCCGTGACTGAAGATGCTCGAGATGCAGCGAACCGCAGTTCTCGTTGATGTTGCGGCCGTCGGGAGTGTTGTGGATGGGGATGACCTCGGCGCCGATCGAGCGAAAAAGTTCGAACGCAAATTCGCACGAGGCTCCATTCGCACAGTCGATGACGATGCGCTTTCCTGCTGCCGAGAAACTGCCTCCGATCTCGAGCAGATGATCGATGTAAGCCTTGTGAAACTCATCCGAGAGCGAGGCGTCGACATCGACGGGCACCACGGCATCCTGATAGCCGACAAAAATATCGGCCTCGATCCTACGCTCGTATTCCGAGCCGAGCTTCTTGCCCGTCGGCGAAAAGATCTTGATCCCGTTGTCCTCGTACGGATTGTGCGAGGCGCTGATGACGACGCCCGCGTCAAAGTCGAAGACCCGCGTCAGGTACGCGACTCCCGGCGTGGTGATAACCGCGGCCGACTCGCAAACCGCTCCCTCCGACGCCGCACCCGCGTGAAAATCAGCCTCGATCGAGGCACCCGATTCCCGCGTGTCGCGACCTGTAATAAAGCGCGGCGCGCGTCCTAATTCGTCGCGAAGCTGACGTGCGAGCGATGCTCCTATAACTTTGATCGTCGACGCATCGAGCGGGAAATCGCCCGCAACGCCGCGTATGCCGTCTGTGCCAAAAAGCTGTTTCATAGAAACGCCGCCCCGGGAGGTAATGCGGGCGGCAAAGACATTTATACCGCAGCACGTGTGACGGCACAACCTGCGGCTGCCATAAGCAACTCTTGTGATAGCGATAACTTTTTCAGTAAATGCTTGACAACAGGCGCCGGTGTAGGCGAATCTAATTCGTGCTTACACCGCGTTGGCAAACCTCACACTAACGTACGGCTGTCAGGCAACTTCCGGTTCCCGATCTATGAAACAAAGCATTATCACCGCCTCTTTGGTTTTGACAATATTTGTGTGCGCAGGCGTCGGTCAGACCCAACCTAAGCCGACCCCCGGCCGCGTTGTCGTTACGAGCACGATTCCGAAACAGCAGACGATCGTGGCGCCAAGACCTTCGCCTACGCCGATCGTGATCAGCACCCCTCTGCCGACGCGAAAGCTGCCGGTCACGATGCCGGAGGTGCCGTATTCACAGGCGAGCAATCTGAATTACAAGGGCCTGCCGTTCTCGCAAATAAAGGCCAAGATCGCAGAGGCAAAGCGGATCATGCTCACCAAGCCGATCAACACCGCGTACGTCGAGCCGGCGCCGGGATCGCCCGCAGTTGGAGATGCTCTCAGTCCAGTGCGGATCGCTTACTACGACTACAAGACCAAGCAGATCGACTTTGTTGTTGTGAGCAAGGATGCGTTTTTACAGACGGTGAATCCTACGACCGCTATCTCAACGACCGGCCACGCCATGACCGTACGAACGCTGCGTGCAAATGGCGTCAATACGCCCGTGACGATAACCGATGAGCGTGGTGACGCCGAGCTGCCGCTGCTGATCCAGTACCCTGTCGAGCGAAGTGGACGCTTTGTCGAGACCGCATATTACATGTCCACCCATCCCGGAATCATCACACCCGAGGTCGTCAACGCCGGTCGCTTTTACGTGCGAAATGTCATTGACATCGCTCGTGACGCGCTGCGGGCCAAAGGCTATTTCATTCAGCCAAAGGTCGCGGACATTGCCGAGCACCTGGCCGCGGTCGAGCATGTTGATCACATGCGG